>Ga0224510_10000047_pt1 | contig 98880 bp, 192 predicted proteins | sample SF_May12_sed_USG_FD_170161 | JGI IMG/M metagenome (GOLD analysis project Ga0224510, IMG submission 170161) | Sediment microbial communities from San Francisco Bay, California, United States - SF_May12_sed_USGS_4_1 | ecosystem: Environmental > Aquatic > Marine > Sediment | place: USA... | reverse complement strand
GCTCCGCCGCCCAGCTTGATCTCCACCTTCCCGTCCGGCGTCACATGAATCTGCGCCCCGCCGTCGTCGGCGCCCATCACCATGTTGTCCGGATCTGCCTGCCGGAGCGCCCTGGAGCTTGGCCACAGCCCGGCCAGCGCCACCGCGTCCGACATGTCGTGCGCCCTGAAGTCGCCAGGGTCCGTCACGGCGCCTGGCTGCCCGGCGAGGAACCTGTCCGTGCTGGCGTCCAGGAAGACGAGCATCACGTGGTCCCCGCGCTTGAGCGGGAGGCTCATGAAGAAGCTGGCGCTTCGCGCGAAGAGCACCGGCACCCCGGGCAGCACCGGCAGCGTCTCGGCCGGCCCCTCCTCCCCGCTGTCGTAGACGACGCGGCGCTTGAGCAGCGGTTGAACGTCAGCCACCTGCTGGCCGGCGTCGTAGCGCTCGATGCGCCCAACCGTCGCGACGTGCAGCTCGCCCATGATGGAGTCGCGGTGTGCGGCCAGGACATCCGCCAGCGATGGCGTCCTCGCGCGGTCCTGAGTGCTCATACCGGCTTGCCCTCGAACTCCACGTACCAGTCAGTGTCGTGGGAGTCGCCCTTGAAGGTTGACTTCTCGATCCTGAACGCTCCGTTCACAACGGCGCTCTCGAGCACCACCTTGTTGCCAGGCAGAAGGCCGGGCTGGATCAACGCCTTGGCCTTCGTGATGCCCTTGTCTCCTCTCTCTGGGCTGCCAATCAAGCCCGTCGTTGGGGACAGCTTCACAGCGAATCCGTCCGTGGTCTCCTTGGGTGCCAGCACCTGAAGCTGGCCGTCCTGGATCGACCATCCGTACCCGGCGGTCTTGAGCAGCTTGTCGAGCTGTCCTTGTGCGCTGCCGCTCAACACGATTCCACGCGAGAAGGTCTCCAGTCCGCCTCGCGCGTTGGTGAGATGCGTAGACAGGTTCCCGACCGGCACGCCAATCGCCGATGCCGCGCGCTGGAGTGCGGCCCCGATGGTTGTGCCAGGGCCAAGCGACAGGTTGATCCTTGCTGACCTGTACTTGTTGGCGCCGTCCTGTAGGCTCAGCTTCGTCACCCAGTCCACGCCCTGGCGCTGGGAAGCCACGTACGACACGTCGCCGGAGAAGATTCTCGACAGCTCTGTGCCGTACCCTGCCGACAGCACAACCGGCACAGTGGGCTTGGCGTCCAGCGACTTCCGGGACTCCTCGTTCAGGTTGAAGACCGCAATCTCCGAGTTGTTGGTTTCCTTCGTCAGGCTCCGCACGACGTTGAACGCGATGCGCAGCGTGGGATGGAAGCCCTCGGCGTCCGGCCGCGAGCTAGCTATGCCCTTGCCTCCTACGGCCAGAAGGTACTGCCTGTTGAGCAGAACCGTCACGCCAGCGCTGCCTCCACGTCAGCCCGCTCCACATAGATCAGCGCCACTCGCGTCCCCAAGTCCGAGGCGCCAGCCTCGGCGCCGGTCCCGGTGTCGTCCACTGACACCATCTCGCCGGCCGGCCGGATGCTGCTGGCGACCAGCCGAAGGTACGAGGTCCCCAGAACAAGACGGATACCGGAGCGGATCGGCTGCTCGTCCGAGTCCAGCACGCTCAAGTACCAGAAGCCATCGCGCGAGTTGTACCGGAAGGCCAGCACGTACGTCACGCCGTCGAGGTCCACCCTCATGTCGTAGTTGGTGGTGTCTGAGCGCACTGGGATTTGAACAGTTGCCATATGTCGTCACTGGAAGATGTCGAACGCTGCGCGCACTGCCCTGCCTGCCGTTTGTCTAGCGACCGACTCGGCCTGCTGTTTTTGCTTGTCGGTCGCATCCTTCGTCCCCTGCTTTCCGAGCTTCTTCTTTGCCAGCGGCAGAGCAACCACCAGCGTCTCAGCGAACCGCACCTCCGTCCACGTCATCTGCAACTCGGCGACGTTGGCCTTCTGCGCGTCCCTAACCACGTTCAGCACAGCCAGGAACATGTTGCTGTAGGTGACTAGCGTTGTGGTAATGCGGCACAGTGTGCCCGTGTTCTGCACGTTCCCCAACGCCTCGAAGGCACTCTCTGCCCGTCGCAGCGGATCTCCGCCCGGGACCGAAGGCAGATCTGGATCGGTCTCTCGCTGCTTGATGGGCGTGTTGGAAACCACGCCAATGATGTCGATCTCCTGTGGACCCACCAGCACGTGGTCCGTCAGATTGGCGCCAGTCTCCACAGGGTGCTTCGTCACCTCTGCCTGACGACGGTGCGACTCCGTAACCGTCGCCTCAAGCTCCAGCCTGAAGCCGGTCGGCAGCGTGCCCTCTATGACGACGCGCTCCGCCACACTAGAACTCCCCGGCTGGCGCCGCCTGCGTGAGGTCCAACATGGCGTTGCGGAGCTGCCGCTCCATCGCGTTCTCGACCGGCCTCGCCACCGCCTGGCCGATAGCCTCCGGGTTCTGCCCGCCAGCCACGCTTACGTTGATGTCGACCTTGTTGGACTGCTCGATGCTGGAGTTGACCGGCCCGCGTCCGGTTGCCCATGCTCCAGTCGCGCCGCCAGCCCAAGTCCCGGTTGCACCGCCCCCGCCGTCACCTCCGAAGCCCAGCGCACCTAGCAGTCCCCGGCTTGACGCCATCGCCTTGAGCACCGAGCCGACGCCGCCCACCACCTTCTCCCTCATCTCCTCGAGGCGTTGGAACACATCCAGCACCGCCTGGAAGGCGTCCGTGATGGACTGGACCGCGCCCACGCCGATGGTGTCTCGCAGCCACTTCACGAAGTCATCCCATAGCGTGCGCATGCTTCCGAGGAAGTCCTTAACTGCAATTTCTGGATCCTCCCAGAGGCCAAAGAACAGCGCCACAACGCTGCCACCGACCTCATTTGCGGCCTTGAGTATTCCCCACAGCACGTCGATGACTGGGGTGGCCAGCATCTTGATGTGCCCACCAAGAGCGCCGATGGCCTTGCTGGCACCTGGGAATGCGGCCTTGAAGTCATCCATGGAGCCGATCAAGTCCCCGATGACTGACTTGCCGCCCTTCCGCCACACCTCGAAGTCGTCAATCATCAGGCCGATCAGCCCAATCAACACCAAGAGGCTACCGCCCGGCAGCAGGAGGATTCCAGCCAGCGCCAGCGCTATGGCCGAGACGGTGAGCAGTCCCTTCTGAAGAGGCGAGAGGGTAGACAGGAAACTGGTGACGCGCTCAGTGAGCGTCGCGAAGAAGTCCACGACGTTCTCGACGACCTGACCCAGCCTGTCCAGGTTGCGCTCGAGCCCCGAATGGATCAGCTTCCGGTTGCCCACCAGGAGGCGGATCCAGATCTTGTTGAGCGCAGTGAGGCGCGGCAGCAGCGCACGGCCCACGACATTCTTGAGCCCAGTGATGGACGCGTTCACGTCCTTGGTGGAGTCATCCCACTCACGCGTCCTGTCCAGAAGCTCGCTGTCCATCACGACGCCCAACTCATGGGCGCGCTCGCGCATCCTCTTCAGGGCCTCGGCGTCCTGGGCTAGCACCGGAGCCAAAGCCAGTCCAGACTTCCCGAAGGCGCGCTGAGAAATAGCCGCGCGCGCGGTTGTAGACTCCACCTTCCGGAGCCCATCGGCCGCATCCAGAAACAACTCCTCGAGTGGACGCAGCTCGCCATTGGCATCGCTGACCCTTACGCCGAGCTTGGCCATCGTCGCTGCGGCTTCCTTCCCTCCATTGCTGGCCTCGTAGGCCACGTTCGCGAGCGTTTTGAGACCGGCCGTCAACTCCTCTCGCGACACGTCGGCCTGGTCTGCCACGTAGGTCAACTCCTGGAGCGCCTTGGTGCCTATGCCCAGCCGCTTGGCCGTCGTCTCGACCTCATTCCCCAGCCGGCCGACGCTCTCCGCCACACCCTTCAGCATCACCCAGCCGGCCGCAGCTCCGGCCACGGCCGCTAGTCCCTTCACCTTGTCGAAGAACGCGCCGACCTGTTGATCGACCGTCTCGACGGACTTCTTGTCCGTCTTGAAGCCGAACAGGGCGACTAGCTCTCGCACGACAGGCATCAGTGCTTCCCCTTCGGCTGACTGGCCAACCAGTCAGCGTCGTCCTGGATGGAGAGCGCCTCGAGTTGGTCCACCACATCGGCGAGGGACCAGAACGTGCGGATCTCCTGCATCGAGACTCCTCGCTTCGCTAGGTCGTGGATGCACCACTTCCAGGCGAGATGCTCTGGGACTTGGACTCGAGGCGCTGCGCTACCTCCGCGATGGCGCGGTCGATAGCGCTCCTGGCTTTTCCCACTGCGTCCTCGTATTCGCCAGTGACGCACAGGTACAGCCACTCGAGCAGCATCGCCGTCTTGCCACGGAAGACAGCCGAGAAGACATCCTTGACGCGCTGGCCATCGATGAAGCTAACGGCTGCCCACGTTGCTACCATGTCGTCGACCATCTTCTCGTCGAGCCTGTCGAACAGCTCGCCGATGGCGCGCCCCAGGTCCACGTTCGATGACGACAGCGACTTGAGACTGGCCCCATTGAGCATGGCCCCGAGCGACGGTCCGGCGGCGGCCATCAGCCTGCGAAGCATCCGGAGCGACACCATCGGGTCAAGCTTCATCACCTCGAAGCGATGACCGTCGATCTCCTTGACGGCAGCATCAGCAAGCGTCTGTGACATGCGCTAGTTCCCCGCGATGTTCGTGATGAGGTTGTTGGTCCTGAAGGTCCACTCTCTCTCCGTCGCCTCGCGCCCAAACGTGACAGGGGGCCGCTTCTGGATCCAGCACGACTGGGCCTGCAAGACTGTCCGCCCAGATGCGTCGCGGATCAGCATTGGATGGATCCCAGAGCCTGGCGGTCCATTCCTGAACAACGTGTGCTCGGCGCTGTAGGCGTCATTCGTGGCAGACGACTGCGCCAGCCGAACCGTGATGGTGCCAGAGAAGTTGTTGTTTCTCGCAAGCGTTGCGGAGCCGTCCGTGCCGACGTATAGCGTGGTGTCATCCTCGTCAGACTCGGCGGTCAGCCACTCGCCGTCAGCCACGCCATCCGCTTGGATGTTGCCCCACACGAACGTTACGAGCCTGGCGTTGTAGTTCTTCAACGGAGAAAACTCAGACATGGCGTCCTCCTAGACCGTCAAGGTCCCTTCGAGTTCGAGGCTGTGGACGGCCCCAGTCAGTCGCCCGCCGAACTTGAACGGGCGCATGATGCGCGCCGCCCGGTCGGCTGGCGAGATGTCCGAGATGGCCGGCGGAGTCACGTAGGTGTCGACCAGACCGCCGGTGCCCTCGGCCCACAGGAGGGCCTCGCGGATCTGGGTTTCGACCTGAGCGATGCCAGCCTCGGTGAACGGCACCTTGTCCACATTCACGAGCAGCCCGTAGACGTTCTCCTGAATGCGCGCCTGGAGCGCGTGGACAAGGCGAATGAGGTCGATGAAGTCACCAACAGGATTCACGCCTTCTGCGGTGATGTTGACGCCACCGACAGTCGTGTAGTGGTTGGCAGACTTTCCGTCCAGGTAGCCCCTCTCCGATGCGGTCAGGAAGGTTGGCATGATGCCGGCCAGCGTCTTGAACTTCCACGTCTCCGAGCCAGGATCCAGCGGGAGGCACCTCCCGGCCCAGGCAGCATCCGGGAAGCTCGCCGTCTGCTCATGCCAGATGAGCGGGCTCTGTGTGTAGGAGGCCGCCTTGAGCGTGCTGGCGATGTCGTCGGTTGCGCTGGTCGGAACGGCCGAGTCAGCGTTGGCCGTCAGGTACTGCTTGGGCAGCGTCTCGATGGCGCTCGCCAGAGCGGAGATCTCCTCGGCGCTGTGTGTGTCAGTCAGCAGCATGTACCAGTCGTCGCTGCCGCTCTGGCTCGTCCGGACAGCTGAGAGATCCGCCGCGATGCCCGGATCCACCGTCGTGTCCTCCTGGCTCAGCAAGTCCCGCCGCTCCACCTCCAGCACGAAGGGCGCTCCCGCCGTATCCTGGAGCACCGTCACGCTCGTGCCCGGCCCGGTGTCGGTCGCCGTCACCGTGGGGCCGACGTAGGCCCACGTCACGGTTCCGTCAACGATGTCGTCCCGCGTGCCGCTAGGCCCGGTGGATCCAGACGTGCCGCCCGCCACGCAGACGTAGATGTTGCCGAGGTTCTTCCGCCTGTCGCCCACCGCGTAGAGCGTCGTGGGCGCCCAGGCGACCGGCATCAGGGCCGTGATGGCGGCAGTCAGCCCGGCCGTCACCTCTGCCACCGTTGGCGTCGCGTCCGTCGTGTATGGCGCCACCTGGTCGTTGACCGTCACCCGGAATGTCGTGAGCGGAGGAGGCGTCCCGACCGGCGTCAGCACCACCCGGCGCGCCACCCCGAGCGCCCGCCGCCCGACGACAATGCGCTCCACCTTCGGGTTCTGCGAGACGATGGCCTTCACGGCCCGGTGGACGAAGTGCTCCTCGCCGAAGCCGTCCGACTCGAGCCCATCAAGGCTGTCGTACACCTTCGCCCTCTCGGAGAAATGCGTCGTCGAGAGGTAGGCCAGCACGCACGGAGTACCGAAGCCTGCCCTGGAGACCGATGCGGTCTCCCTCGTGATGGTGACTTTGACGATGTCGCTGATGCTCATGACGACCTCCTACCGCTTGTACGTCATCGGAATGCCGAAGATTCGCACCCGCACGTGCCAGTCAACCCAATCGCCCGGCTCGGCCCCAAGCGTGTAGGCGATGTAGAAGCCGAACCTGGCGTACTGAAGTGGCACGACGTTCTGCCAGGTGCTGATCCCCGAGAAGCTGTGATTGAAGATGCCGTTGGAGTACGGCCACACAAGACCAGGGTAGCTCTTCGCTGGGTTGTAAAACGCCGCGTCGGCAGGCTGCTCAGACGCGCTGCGCGCGAAGCGCCGAACGTCTGGGAACAGACCACCAACGTGAGCCTGCTCGCCATCGTCATCGAATGACGCCATGGCATCAACGAAGAAGCCAGGTCCGAAGCCCGAGTCGTTGGTCAGCTCGATGGCGCCGTTGGCCGTCTGAAGGCTGACGATGATCGACTCCGGCCCGCTCTGATTCACCTGGAAGACAGAGCCCGCTGGCACAGCCGGCTGAGCCGACTGGACCAACCCACCAGCCGTCGTCAAGTACATCTTGTCGAACCTAGGCCCGGCTGTTCCCCACTGGGCCATCGCTGACGTGAAGATGACTGTCGTGTCAAGCAGAGTTCTCATCTCGTCTCCTGCTGCTTCGATGTCGAATTCCCGCGAAAGGTACTCCAGCACTTCTCCGTCAGGCCCTCGGTACGTCGGCTCAAGCCCAACCGTCTCCACGTAGCCGGTACGCTCCGTTACGCTCGCCGCCAGCCCAAACCGGACATCCATCGCCGACCTGGCCAGCCACGTCCCTGAGTCAACTCCACTCAAGTCACGCGGTGCCATCTCCTCTATGACAGACAGCCCAGCCGCTTGCAAACCTGCCAGGTACGACGGCATGCCCAGCGCCGACTGCGCCCTGGTCGTGTAGTCCTTGGCTCCGGAGCTGCCGTTGGCGCCCAAGCGCTTCAGGAAGACTTGAGCCGTCACCGTCATCTGGCGCAGCCCCGCTACCTCGATACCGATCTCCTCGCCGTCCGGCTGGTTGCCGTCGTAGGTGATGCGGTGCTCGTCTGCGCCGAACAGCTTGGTGGGGCCGGCGATGACTTTCAGCGTCCCGTACGGCAGCGGCGGACGTGGCGCCTCCTGGTCCTCCCAGATGACGGGCAGACCCGTCGCGCTGGAGAACCACGAATGAATGGCGTTCTCCACCGTCGTCCAGTCTATGGGCGAGCTGAGCGCCATCAGGGGTTCAACCTCACTGCCATCGCCTTCCAGAACCGGCCGTGCTCATCCCACGGCGCCACGTTGAAGACACGGTACTGTCGCCCCTTGTAGCCGATGAGGTCCCCGGACGAGGACGTGTCTGGATCCATCACCTGGAGCTGCTGGTCCGTGTGCAGGACGATGACATCCTCGACCCGGACGCCATCCGGCAGCAGCTTGCGCTCTGCCCCGTTCGGGTTGGTGACGGTGCCGGTGGGCGTCGGCGTCACGGGAGAGCCGGACGGCCCGGTGTAGTGCCCGTTCACGAATGTCCCGGCCGAGTACCGGGTAACCGTGAAGGTGCTGCTGAACCGGCGCAGCACGCCAGGCCCATCTAGGATGGCCCGGCTCATCCGCGCTCCCAGGACACCTGCACGTCGATGGAGCGCATCAACTGGCCGGTGTCGATCAGCGCCGTCGTCTCGCCCTTCTTCAAGTCAATCGTCACCTGCGAGAGCGGCGGGGGGATGTTGGAGCGGATCTGGTCGATGATGTCCGCCCGGTACTGCTCTCCCAGGAGCCGCAACTCCCCACGCACGCGCTCGGGCGTAAGGGTGGTGCTCTTGGCGATCTTCTCGAGCGCCTTCCGGTAGCGCTTCTCCCGCTCGTCGAACGTGGAGCGGATGAAAGAGCGCTGAGGGACGCGCCCAATTGGCGATCCGAACTCGTGCGTGGTGGCGAGCTGCACATTCGTGATGCCACCTTCGCGCATCTCCATGGCCTTGTCGCCCTGCACGCCCACGGTGGCGCGCACGTCCGCCAGCTTCTTGGCGTTCTTCTTGATCCGCAGCCAGCCCCGGTCGATGTCACGGAAGCGCGCCATCAGGTCCACCTCGGCCAGTCGCCTTGAGGCGTCGTCCGCTCGTTGTTGGTCTCCGGGTTGTCGTTCATGCCGATCTTGAAGCTCGGCTGCACCTTGTCGGTGTCCTGATCCGCCTGCTGCTGCTGCGCCACCGTGATGCCGCCGAAGACAGGGAGCGCTAGCGAGTAGGCGTCCTGCTTCAGTTCCTTGGCGCGCGCACTGTACCGCTCGGACTTCTGGCTCGCCGACTCCGACACCCCGTCCACCGAGGCGTCCGTCCAGCGAGCGAACTTGGCCGCGATGGCCTCGCAGACATCAGCCGCCGCCAGCTTGACGCTCGTCTGCTGCGAGACGTACCAGTTGATCTCCTCATCGGAGACCAACTGGTCGTTCGTGTCCGTGTCGCCAACCAGCAGCCGCACCTGGTAGAGCGGCGAGGTTGCAAGCTGGGCGGGGTTGTAGCTCCACGACACGGGCGCCTCCTAGCCGATGAAGGTGCTCCGGCGCTTACGCTGCTTCGGTCGCTCGTCCTCGGTGGCATCGGCCTGCGGTGCGGAGTCTGGCTGCACATCCGCCGGACTGACAGCCGCTGGCTCTGGCTTCGGCTCCACGGGCGCGACGGGCGCCACTGGAGGCGCTGGCTGTGGTGGAGGAGTCGTGGGCTTCGCGGCCGGCTTCGCGCCGCGCAGCATGACTGCCTCGTAGCGGGTCCACCGGCCGCCCACCACCTCGGAGTCTGGGACCTCTTTGATCCAGCGCGTCCAGATCCTGGGGTTGCGCCACCGCACTGCTTCCGGAACAGCGTCACCGGGCGAGTAGACGCCCTCTTTCCCGGTGACTGCCCTGATGGCGACCCACATGCTAGCTGACCGCGCCCGTGAAGAACGCGCCGAGGTCCGAGGCCACGAGCTTCATGTCGTAGGCCATCTCCCCCTCCACGCGATCAGACGCCACGCCCTCCATCCGGAACCGCTTCATCCGGATCCCAGCCTGCCCGGCGCCCGTGTAGCCCGTCCAGGAGAACGTGTAGCCAGCGGACGGAACCATCAGGCCGGGCTGCGGAGCCGAGTAGCAGACCAGCGCGGAGGTGGTGGACATCACGCGGCCCATGACTGGAGTCGCACCTTCGGCGGCGGTGTTCTGGACGGCCTGCGCCACCAGAACGCGCTCCACCTCCAGCACCTCGGCGAGCAGATCCAGACCGACGATCCCCTTCTCGCTGTACTTGATGCGCTCGAGGAACTCGGGGTGGTTCTTCAGCGTCGTCCAGACCTTCTTGCCGAGCACGATGGTGTTCGGCCGGAAGCCCGTCTTGGTTTCAACGGAGGTGAGCTGCTCCTCCAGGTCCTCGATGGGGTACGAGTTCGCAGCATCCCACAGGACACTAGGCGTCTTGTCACCGCCAGTGTCGGAGCCGGTCCACTTCGCGGTCGTGAAGAACTTGGAGGCCCAGTCCTTCTCGCGCAGCAACCCGAGTTGACGCGTCACGAAGAGCGTCGCGTTGCGATCCTCGTTGATCATCGGGTCCGCGTTGGCGCGAACCTGATCCGGGATGTCGTGGTGCAGGCCGCTCACCTCGCAGTTGTACTGAGCGGTCGTGGGCTTGTAGCCACTGCCGGCCGTCTCGGTGCCAGGCGCGCGCTTCTGCGCGTCGGTGCGGTGCCACTGGTCCTTCGGGAAGACGTAGTAGAGATTCGACTGCTTGTCGACCGGGACGTTGGGGAACACCTGATCGGCGATGAACTTCTGCTCGGGCAGGTACGCGATGGCGATGTTCGTCAACGGGACGTTGACGTGGACATCACCAGGCGTTGGCTGAGACTTCGCGATGTTGCTGAAGCCACGCAGCCCACCGCCCTCTGCGAGATACTTCGCGTACAGGCCGGCGCCGTCAGCCGTCTTGAGGACCTCGGACATCTTCTCGGCCTTCTGGATGGCCTCGAGCGCACCGACAGTTCCGTGGACCCACGGAGGATAGAACTTGCTCATTGTGTCGTCCTTCTTCAGGTGGCCCCTGTCGGCCGGTGGAGGGCTAGGCTGCCCATCGGCGCCCGCAGCAGGGTGCGGGCGCCCACAGCCCAAGAGTTGCTACGGCAGAATCCCGAAGGGGTGCAGCTCGACGCCGATGTACTCACCGGCAGCGGACGCCGCCTCCATGGCGATGCCCTGACCGTAGTTCGTGGAGGTGCCCGTGACCGCCCGGCCGGACGCGTCGCTCATCACGACTGCACCCTTCGCGACGGCAGCACCCGCCACAACCTTGGACACGCCGAGCGTCATGATCTCGCACGTGCCGCCGCTGGCGGGGTTGTTGTTGAGCACGCCGACGACCTGGTCGGTGCCGCTAGCCGCGAGCACGATGGCTCCGGCGCTGTACTTGACGAACTTGAACTGGGCAGCCGTCAGATCCGCCCCAGCGGTCTCGGAGATCTTGTGAACCGGAATTTCAAAGGCCATGGTGTCCTGAGTCCTTTCGTGACTGAGTGATGCGGCCTACTTCTGCACGCTCGAGAGCTTGTCCAACTCACCGGCCGCGCCAGCGGCGGTGTCCTTCTCGCCGGTCCGGCCCATCTCGCCGAGCAGCGCGCTCTTCTCCAGCATGGCGGACGCCGACTTCACGACGCCCTCCCAGCGCTCGCCGAGCTTCCCGGAGGTCGCGTGGGTGTCCTTGAGCAGCACGCCCAACTCCTCGGGCTTGCCAGGCATCGCCTTGTAGTCGCTCGCCGCCTTGGCGATGAACTCCCGCGTCAGGCGCAGATCCCGCTCGGCCTCGAACGCCTTCTTGATCTCCTCGGCGTCCTTCTCGGCCTTGGCGATCCGCTCCTGGGCCGCATCGTGCGACTTCTGGATCGCCTCCTCGACGCGCTTCTGCTGCTCAGGCGTCATGCCATCGAGCGCCTTGGCCATCTTGGCCGGCCCGGGGTACTTGTCCTTCTCGTCCTCGGGCTTGCCGTTCTGCTTCTCCGCCGCCTTTGGCTTCGGGTACTCCTCGCCCGGCGCCATCTTCGTCGCGGCCTCCATGGCGGCCAGCACGTTCTTCATGCCCGCCTCTTCCGCGAAGGCGTTGACGAGCCGCATCGCGCCCTTGAGCGCGTTCATCGCCTTCTCGCTCAGGGCCTTCTTGATCTCCGAAGCGTCGAGCCCCTTCTCGGCCCCGGCCTCGGTGCTCTTCATGATCTCGACGTGCTGCTCAAGGGTCTCTTCGTTCATCTCGACTTCCGCCTTTCGGATTGAGAACTTCCGCCTATTGGCTCCTCGGTGGACCAGGCTGACGCGCGCCGTCTTCAGGTCGGTCAGCTTGTTGATGTCGTCCTTGTCCGCCACTCGCTACCGGCCTTTCCGGTCCACTTCGATCATGTCTACGAAACTCACCTTCGGCATCTCGCGCCGCTTCGCCGGGCTCCTCATCCCAAAGCCCTCGATGGAGAAGGCCGCGATGTCGCCCTTCTGGTACGCGGCCCACAACTCCGGGGACAGCCGAACCCCGATGATCCACGTCCCGCTGTGCACCACGTCATCGCCGAACTTCCGCCGGTACACCCTGTGAGGCTCTCCCGCCATCGCGGCCCGGTAGTCATCCCTTGACGGGTACTCCACCAGGCTGCTCTCCACCGTCTGCGCGTCGGCCCCTGTGGAGTGGTTGAGGTTGATTTCCCGCGACGACTCGAACCACCCGTGAGCCGTCGCCTCAACCTCGCTGGGTGGAATCCAGTCGTTGTGCGCGTCCACCACGTACGGGTCCAACACCACCCCGTAGACGATCCGCTTGTCCGGGTCCGTCCGTTGCTTCAGGATTGGGACGCGGACTTCCGCGCACTTCCGGACCGGCTCTCCGGTCCTAACGTCCAGCAGCTTGGATTCACCCGGCAGGCCCCAGAAGACGTATGGCTGGCGCTTCTGCCTCAGCTCGCCCAGCAGATCGGCGAGGTCGCGACTTTCGGCCATGGGCTTCGGGTCGTCTGGCTTGTCAATCAGCCACCGCCTTCGGCCGGCCACGGGCGCGAACTGGAGCAAGTATCTACCACGTAGGAATTTCCCGTCAAGCACCACCTCCACGGCATGCTTGCGAGCCACCCCTAACTGGTAGGTCCCAGAGTCGACGTGGAAGAACTTAGACGACTTCTCCGACGTGGCACCCGCCTCGCCAGGGCCGAACACCTTCGGGCTGCGGACGCCAACCTCGAGCCACTCGGCCGGCTGGGCCAGCTTGGGCGCAAGCTCGATCTTGTCCCCCGGCGTCCGGCGCCTCACCACGTCCAGGTCGATCAGCTTGTCCTGGTGTGGCAGCCGGCGGTTGTCCTCCGCGCGGCCAAGCATGACAGCCCAGCCCCACAACTCTCCGCCCTCGCCCTCGAGCCGGATGTCCCCGTGCACCGAGTGGCTGGTGCCCATCAGCGCCTTGTCCGAAAGCCCAACCTCCTCCTCGGATAGTCCGCGCCAGTGGTGCTGGTAGACGAAGCGGCCCTTCGCGCTCCTGGGCAGGCGCTTCCACCAGTCCTGCTCCCACGAGTCGAAGGCGCGCTCGCCCCGCGTTTCCTCGCCGCCCTCATCGAGCAGCGGCTTGGGCGGCTGCTTCTCCACTGTCTCGCCGGATGGCCCTACGCGCTCGCCCTTCCGCTTGCGCTCCTCCAGCAGCGGCTTCACCTGGTTCCGCAGCTTCCGCGCTACCTCGCCCCGGTCGCTGAAGCGCCGCACCGCCATCGGGTGCGGCAGCGTCACGTCAGCCTTCCGGCCCAACGCCGCGTCGATGGCGCCCTCGGCAGTCCGGCCGAGCGCCACCAGGACGTGCGGGTGGATCCGCTCCACCTCGTCGCGCAGCCAGTCCCTCCACTCCTTCAGCTCCTCGACGCTCGGCTCCCTCACCCGGTCCCCGTCGCGCAGCACCACCGGCACCGCGTTGGTGACCGCCACGTCGTCGATGCCGAGGCCCAGCACCGGAAGGTACGACTCGCGGAACGTCTGGCCGGAAGGCCCAACGGACGCCTCGCGCCGCGCGCCCTCCTCCCGGTTTGGCGACGCGCCGACGAACATGACATCCGCCCCTGGCTTGCCCGACGTGGGCACCTGGGCTTCCGCCTTCTGCACCTCGGGCGGCAGGTACTCGACCGCCCCGCCCTCCGTCACGCGCTTGCGCTGCAAGACGAGGTTCTGCTTCGCCCTCGTCGCCACCGTCCGGATGCTGTCCGGCTGACCCTCGTAGCCGCCGATGACTCGCGGCACCCAGGCGGTCAGCGCCACGCCGCCGAGCGTCTCAGTCAGATTGACCGTCTCGGCCTCGATCAGGATCTTGTCTCCGGGAGCGAAGCTGCGAGACGTCGAGAAGGAGTCGCCGACCGGCACCACCTGGCGGCCCTTCACGGGGCGCAGCTCTTCGGCCGTCATGTCGCCCGGCAGCACGCCGTAGCTGTAGACGGCCGCTCCGCCCCGCGTTGGCTTGCGCTCGAGCACGATGGCCTTCAGCGTCGTGGCGTTGTGGAACTTGACCCACGAGTCGGGAGTCACCACGTCGAGCGGGAAGGTTGAGCCTGCCTGCTTGGAGACGATGCCCTCGGAGCCAGGCAGCTTGCGGATCCGCTCGAGTTGGGTCCTCAACTCGTCCGGCGTCTTCACCTCGACGGACGGCGCGTGGTTCAGCTTCTGGGCTGCGTCCGGCGCCCCCATGGTGCTCTGCCGAATCTCCAGGCCGGCCAGAAGCTCGAGCCGCTTCGCGAGCGGCAGAAGGTGAACGTCTCCGCCGTCCTGGTGGTACAGCACGTCGAAGCAGTTGGCCACCATGCCGGTGTCGTCCGGCTCGCTCGTCTCGGACAGGTAGCCGGCCGCCGCCTCGCGCGGTAGGTGCTGGCTTCCGGCCCAGCGCTCAATCTCGCAGTCCAGGACAAGCTGCTTCGGCTTCAGGGCCAGGGCAGCCTTGACGACTCCGGGCAGCCGCGCGGTGTTGTCGTCGCCGTCCTCGGAGAGGATCAACACCTTGTCGCCGTCTCGGTGGATCTGGTGGCGAGCGCCGTCGTACTTCTTCTGCACCATGGCGGGCAGCCACTTGTCCGCCCGCGCCTCGAACAACTTGACGGTGGTGTCGACCGTCATGAGCTGCTCGGGCTGGGACGGGCGCGTTGGCTTGGGCATCAAGAAGAACTCGCCCAGCGTCACCTTGTCCTCGCGCCTCGCCTTGGCTGCCTGCGCCTTCAGCTTCGCGGTTGCGGCGCGCGCCTCCTGCTGCTCCACCTCCTCCGGGCCTCCCTCGTCCTCGCCAGGCTCTTCGCCCGGCGCCAGCGAGCGAGCCACCAGGCCGCCCGGCAGCTTCAGCTCGTGGGCGTGGACGCCGTCGCCAGCCGTCATGCGCGACTGAAGCTGGTGGCCATGCTGGCCGCCCAGCTCTGTCACCAGGTACGCGACTCCCAGGCGCTCGCGCACGTCGCCCGGCAGCGCGACGCGGTGCAGGTGCTCTCCGCCGCTGGCCGGCTCGTTCGGGATGGCGTCCGAGTCCTCGGCCGGCAGCGGGTGGCCGTGCTCTCCGTCGTGCTCCGTCAGGAGCTGCGTTCCGTCCTCCAAGATGAAGATGTGATGGTGACTTCCCCCGACGAGCGCCACCTTGTCCCGGCGCCTCAGCGCGTGGGCGTGCATGCCGAGCGGCGGCTCCTCGGGTGCCTGCTTAATGACTCGCTCCTGGCCCTCGTAGGCGGCCGGCTCCGGCTCAACGAGCTGCACGCTCGGCTCCCGGCGGCGGGCGACGAGGTCGAAGAGCGGCACGTGGTCGGTGAAGCTCCCAGCCGGCGACGCCAGGAGTTGCAGCCCGCCCTTCTTCTTGTCGGGCGCCAGGAAGCGTCGCAGCGCCACCAGAACTCCGGTGCCGTCCAGCATCAGGCGGTTGCGTGCCTCGTCCAGCTCAGAGCGCACCACCACGTCGATGTCGCCCGGCTTCTCAGTGACGGCCGCCGAGCCCGCGATGGCGAGCCAGTCGCGCACCAGGACAATCTCCTCGGGCTGGCTCGCCAGCATGGCCTCGAGCTTCTTGGGCAGCGGCCCCTTCGTTCCGTAGACGGACGCCAGCCGGCTGCGCCCCCCGGTGAGCGCCTGGATCTGCCGCCACAGCTCGGACTCTTTGTCCACCGCGAAGCCGCGCCGCTCCATCTCGTCCGCCACCCAGACGGCAGCGTTGACGATGTCCTCGACGGCCCGCCTCCGGCGCTGCGCGCTGGCGAGCCACTGGTGCAGGCGCAGCCACGCCTCGCGCACCTCGTCATCCGGAAGCTTCCGCAACGCGCGCGGGCGCATGTCCAGCAACGCCACCTTCTCCAGGATGGTGGGCGCGTCGTCGCGCTCGCTGCGCGCACGGCCGCCAGCGGCAGGCATGGCGGCTCGGTGGATCGACGCCCAGGCCCAGCCGGCCCCGTGCTCCAACAGCAGCTCCTTGGTGCGCTTCAGCGCCTCCTCGAGGTACTCGCGGGAGTGCTGCGCCTTCTCAATGCGCCCCCGAAGCTGCGCCTGCCCGAGCACCATCGAGCCCGCCACGGTGTGGAGCGCGCCGAACTCCAGGCAGCAGCCAGCGCCCGCCGGCACGGTCTCGCCCTGTCCGCCGTACCGCAGCGTCACGTGCGGCGTGAAGCCGTGGTCAGCCCTCGGAGGGAGCCCTGCGTCGGTCAGCGCGTCGCGCAATGCAATATGCAGGCCGGCTAGCTCCGGGCCGTCCATGAGTGCAACCAACACGGGCTTTCCGTCGCTTCCTTGAGACGGCTCAAACACGCCAAAGCCCGAGACTTTGACGGAAACCGGCGGGCACATCAATGCTACGTCTGCGACCGCCTTGGCGGCCCGCTCGACCGCGTCCTCGGGCAACTCCGACAGCTTGCCCAGGTAGGCGAGCGTGCAGTGGAGCCGCTCGGCCGGCTCGCCGCCTTCGAGCGCCAGCGCCTTGGCTGCGTCGGGCGGAACCAACAGCGCGACCATCAGGCCATCCGAGCCAGGCGGGGACTGCTTGGCGGTGGTGTCCATGCGGCTACTCCTTGCCGGCGCGTCCGCGCCTGAGCGTCATCGTGCAGCGGCAGCCCGGGTGAGCTGGTGGCCGCATGACCGGCGCGTCCAACATCGCCGAGCTGTATGGCTCGTCCAGCGACACCTCGAGCCCGTCCAACTCCAGGCAGATGGGACACGGCCTGTTGGGGTTGGGCGACGGAGGCGCCGCAACCCAGACGCGCACCACCGCGTCCGGAAGCTCGCCGGCTTCCTGCGCCTCGCGCCAGGTGTCGAGCAGCCCCTGGTTCTGCGCAGCCGTCGTCTCCGTCCGGGCGATGCGGAGCGCCCGCTGGAAGAGCAGCTCGTCCGAGTATTGCCGCGTCAGCGTGCGGATTCGGTCCGGCGCCTCACCCTGTTGCTCAAGCAGCGCGGCCCGGCGCTCGACGGCCGCAGACTGGCGGGGTAGCAGGCCGATGTGTCGGCGGATCTGGTCCACCATCGACTCGGCCCGCTGGCCGCGCGCAAGCCGCCGCGCGATGATGCCCCGGATGGAGTTTCGGGCGTCGGCCCCGATGCCACGGATGAGGGTGCCGCTCTGCCGTCGCGCCCACTCCAGAGTCAGCGGGTTGACGCGTACGGTGGGCACGCTGCGCTTCTTCTCGATCCGCTGCACGGAGGACAGGACGGCCTCGTACGCGCCGATGAGCGCCTCGGGGCTCGGCTCGAGCGGCAGCCGAAGCAGCGACTTGAACGCCTCCGCCGCCGATGCGCCGCGCTCCACCTCCCGGCACAGCTCGCCAAGCTCTGGCCTGCTCAGCACCTCGCCATGCGCGCGGATCCATCCGTCCGCGAATGGGCGCACGCCCAGCGCCGCCGCCTCGTAGGCGTCCGCCAGCGGGTGGCGCTGCGACTTGGAGATCGGCACGTACATCAGCCGGCCGCCCCTTCTCGGCTGACTCTCGGCTGACTCTCGGCTGGGGCCTCGGCTGGAGCATCGGGTTTGGCCGCGCGCGCCTCTCGCTGGGCCTCCGCCCAGGCGGCTGCAAGCTGGTCCTCGCCGGGTAACGGGAAGTCCCCGGCGTCCTCGGGCGGCTGGGGCAAGTTGCCGATCTCCAGCAGCTTGCTCTCGAGCGGACGGTTGGGCCGCAGCATGCCGGCCGTGGCGAGTGCGGTGATGTACTGCGCCACGTCAGCCAGCGGCGGCGTCTCGATGTCACCGTGGACGAGACTCGGCCACAGTTTGGAGGGCACGCCGTTCAGATCCATCAAGCGCGGGATGGCGAAGCGGGTGATGACATCCGCGATGGAGTCCATGATGGCGCCCAGCGCGTAGCCGAAGAGCCGCGTCTTGTCCGACGACAGCGCGAAGGAGCCAACCGACTGGCTGCCCAGCATGAGGAAGTCAGCCAGCATCGCCATCGTGATGTTGCGCATGTAGCGGTTGATGATGGCGTCGGTGTCGATCTGCCGGCGCCCACCAGTTGCCAGCAACTTCAGCTTGTATCCGGTGGGCTTGTTGTCCGAGTCCACCTCCTGCGGAACCATGGCGAACTCGCGCTGGTCCCGCTTGAGCGCTGACAGCATCTCCTCGAGCGCCCTGCGCTGGGCCTTCTCTGCGTCCGAAGCCCCCGGGTGTAGAAGCTGTAGCGGCACCTCCATCGTCAGCAGGCCCGTCATGTCGCGCTCGACGCCGACTGCCTCGATCTCCTCCATCCGCTTGAGGAAGAAGTACGGTATGACCGACGTGCGCAGGATGGAGCGCCCCTCCGGGTTGCCCTTGTGCTGCGAAGTCCGGAAGAGCACCGCCTTCTCGATGGGGATGCGCATCACCCCGGCACGCACCGCGTACGGATCCATCTGCCACATCGCCCGCAGCCCGTTGTCCTCCTCGTCAAGCTCCCAGTGGTCCAGCGTGTCCTGGCTCCGCAGCGAGAACTTCCGCCAGCCCACCCTGCCGTCTTCGTGCTTGGATCGGAACTTCGGGTCCGTCGAGTCTGGCCCGCGCCGCAGCTTGTAGACGGTCTCGAGGAGCGCCCACCCGTAGGGCAGCATGCTGAGCGCCTCGGACACCAAGTCCTGAAGCGTGTGACTCATGTCCTGGATGCAGGAGTCGACGAACTCGGCTTGCTCCTTGGCCTCCGGCGAGTCACCGGCCGGCTCGATGCGCCACTTGGCCTGGCGGATCAACATCGAGATGGAGTACAGGACGGCGCCCACCGTCGAGCTGTTGTCCGCCATCTCGCGGTACACCCTGACGGCCTGGGTGCCACGCAGACGAGCGAGGAACTCCTCGTTCAGCACGCCGCCGTACTGCCGCAAGCCGGTGCTGCCCAGCACGTCGAGATCCAGCGCCGCAGCCTTGAGAATCTTGCTCATGTCTGGACCTCGCGCCCACTCGTCACATGCGCCCCTTACACGAATTGCAGGAGAATTGCCATTCTACGCAGCCCATGGGCTCTCCCGCTGGACCGCTGTACCGAAGTCCAGCGCGGGCGTCTTCGTCACCTTCAGCCTACCGAGCAGCCGCAACAGCGCCTGGGAGGTAGCGTCGCACTGGTCGTCGTTGGCGCCGTTGGGGAAGATGCTCAACTCCTCGATGTAGCCGTCAACCCAGGTCGACACGGCTGGGATGTAGACGTTGCCCGACTCGATGAATGGCGAGACGGCCGAGAGCCGCTCTTCCTTGCTGCCCTTCGGCTCCTCGGCGACGAGCCCCGGCACCGAAGACTTGAGCGCGGAGATGATTGCCGGGCCGTTGGCCTTGTCCTCGATGAGCTTCAGTGCTGCCTGGGGCCAGCGCTCACAGAAGACCAGCAGCGCCCTGGCCGTCTCGACGAAGTCCATCTTGTCGCGGAACTGGTCCAACAGGTAGGCGTTGGCTCCGTCCCTGGCCCACGCCTGGAAGGTGACGAAGGATGTCCCGGTCTTCTTGAACGTGCAGTCCAGCGAGATGAGGTAGTCGGTCAGCTTCTCGGGGAGCGTCGCCCAGCGCTTCCACCAGTCGCGCTTGATGATGCCGCCCTCTGCCGGCGTGGGGCGCTGCTGGTACTGAGCCGCGAATCCGTAGCTGCCCAGCCCGTTGGCGCCCTTCAGCCCCTTGACGTAGGCCGGCGTCAGCCTGGCCGGCCACATCAGCTCGCCCTCCTCGGTGCGTGGATCCACGAAGGGAAGCGAAGTCTTGCAGCGGAACTTCGACTCGAACTCCATCGGCAGCCGGAGGTGAACGTAGGCGTCAGCGTCCTCCGCCCCGGCGCGCTCGAGGATGCGCCCGGAGATGTCGTCCTCATGGAGCCGCTGCATGACGACAACGCGACACCCGCCCCTGCCGCTCGCATCGTCTGGAAGAAGGCGAGAGCCCAGCGCCTCGGCGTGGTAGGTCCAGGCATCCTCCCGGGCGCGCTTGCTCCTCGCGTCCTGGAGTTTGAGCGGATCATCCTCGACGATGCAGTGGACGTGCTTGCCGGTGACGCCCGAGTTTGTGGACGCCCCGTGGCGCTCGCCCCCGGCTGTGTTGTGGTACTCGAGCTGCGTCTCGGGAGTCGGGGCAACCTTGACGTTCGGCCAGCGCTCCTGAAACCACTCGGTGTTGATCAACACCTTCGAGCGCCTGTTGTCGCGCTTGGTGAAGTCCTCTGAGTAGGACGAGAAGATGAAGCGCCACGTTGGGTCGATGGTGGCCCATATCCACACTGGCCACAGCACCGAGCACTCGACGCTCTTCATGGTGCCGGGCGAGATGTTGATCAACAGCCGGGAGATCTGCCCAAGCGCCACGGCCTGGAGGTGGTCCGCCAGCGCGTCGATGTGCCAGCCCGGCGCGAAGCGTGGCTTCTTGAGTCCCTTGAGCACGTACTCGAAGCGGGCGTCGCCACCCTCCAGCACCTCGAAGGCCGGCGGGATGAAGTCCCGGAAGCTCCTGGAGTAGAGCAACCGCTCTGCCTCCAGCACATCAACAGGAGCGATGACCTGCTTGTGGTGCGGCGCTGTCCGTCGCCTGTGTCTGACCGGCTGCTGTTCCTCTGGGCTAGGCATCGCCGTCCAGGTCCCCGTCTTCCGGCACTACCGCGCTCGCCTTGCGCGTCAACGCAATCATGGTGCGCAACTCGTCGTTGGACAGAAGGGAGTAGTCCAGCGCTGGCGCAGATTCGATGCGCGCAACCTCGATGGAGTCCGGCTCTCCTCGGCTGAGGCGCTCCAGCTTGGAGCCGAGGTCGACCATCCCCATCGCCTCGGCTGGCTTCAGCGTCAACGGCCCCGGCTGGCCTTCAGGCCCCAGTGCCTTCTCCGCCGCGACAATCTTGTTGAGCGCCAGCGCGCCAGCGCCCTGTAGCGTCATCGCAATCTGGACGTGCCGCCGCTTCATCTCCCGGATGGCGTCAATCTCCGCCAGCTTCGTCTGTCGATCCAGCCAGGCGTCATAGGCGGCACAGCGCGCCACCCAGTTCCACCTGCCACACCATCCGCCGTACAGCTCGCGCTTCTTGTTCGTAACCTGTGCCAACCTTGCCAAAGAGCGCTCTGCTGGCCCAAGGTCCCGGTATTGCACGAAGGCCACCCAGGCCGTGTCGGGCTCGCCGGGCTGGCGCTCCCACGCATGCTCCGGCTCGAGCAGGGACCTCCTCGCCACCTCTTCGGTGCTGCGCGCCATGTCTAACCCTTGCTCCTCTGTGCCTTGCCGCCGGTCAGGTTCTGCCAGCGCTCGACGATGACATCGCAGTACCGCTCGTCAATCTCGCACCCACGCACACATCGCCCGAGTTGCTCTGCCGCCACGAAGGCCGTCCCGCTTCCAGCGAACGGCTCCGCGACGATCCAGCCCTCCTCCGAACTGTTGCGCATCGCCCTGGCGTACAACTCGACGGGCTTCATGGTTGGATGGAGGTCGCTCTTGGTGGGGCGGTCGATCTGCCAGAGAGAGGTCTCGGAGCGGTTCGCAACCGCCTTGTGGGCAGCGCCTTCGATCCAACCGTACAGGATGGGCTCGTGCTGGTAGTGGTAGTCGCATCGTCCAAACACGAGCCCGTTCTTGGCCCAGATGATCATGTGACGGAGCGGATACCCGCTATCGCGCAAGGCCAGCAGCAGCAGCAGCAGTTCTCCGCCCTGTGGGCCAGTCACATAGTACGACGATCCGGGAGCGCCATGCGGCCTGACCGCATCGAAGCACTTGCACCATAACGCCGACATCTCCTCTGGAGTCATCTGGTCGTTCTCGATGGCCTTCTCGACGCGCTTCCCGCCATCGAGTTCATTCAAGAACTCGTTCTTGTCCGCGTAACTGACGCCATACGGCGGATCCGTCACCAGCAGGCGCCATGGCTGGTCGAACACCACCTTGGCGCTCTCGGCAATGTCCCCACACACCAGCCTGTGTCGCCCAAGCGTCCACACGTCGCCCTTCTTGGTGGTCGCCACCTTGGGCGGCTCCGGTGCTTCGTCCTCCTCAACGTCCCCCGCTGGCGCACCGCCCCCGGCGTCCTTCAGCAGCTCGTCCAGCATCTGCTCGTTGAAGCCGATGCCGTCCGTTGGGAAGCCGGCGCTCTCAAGCTCGTTGATGGTGTCTTCCAGGATGCTGGGGTTCCAGGTCGCCAGCTCGGCTGTGCGGTTCAACGCCAGGCCGAGCGCCTTGGCCCGGATGTCGTCGATGTCCAGGCGGACGACCGGCACCCGCTTCCAGCCTAGGCTGCGGATGACTTGCAGGCGCCCGTTGCCGCCGATGACGTAGCCGGTGCCCTTCTGCACCACCAGCGGCTCAACCTGGCCGAACTCCTTCAGGCTGGCCGCTATGGCTTCGAGGTTGACGCTGTTGTGCGCGCGAGCGTTCTTCGGGTGCTCCTGTAGCTCCTCCGGCGAGACGTACTCGAGCGCGATTCCGGCGCCCTCTGCAACAGTCGTCTTCTTGGCTCCGCACACTGGACTTTCCTTCCCGCTCGAGCGCCGCTGTCTGCCACCCATGCTGCCCCATAGATGACGAAGGAGTAGCCCGCTGTCAAACCTGCCCGCTTCCAGGATAGCACGGTTTGACAGCTTAACGGCAATGACGTACCGAGAGCCAGGAGGCCGGGCCTATGCCAGAAGCCGCGCAGCCAGTCGAGACACCCAAGCCAGCAAGCGGGATTGACTCCCCGGTGTCATGGCGTCACGGGCTGCTGGTCGTCGGCTTCCTGCTCGGCTCCGGCGGCGGGTTGGCGGCCTGGGCTGTTAGCAGAACCGAGAAGGCTTCCGAGTCCGTGGCCGTCCGGGCCGGCGTTGACGTTAGGGAGGTGGAGGTGCGGATGAAGGAGGCGCTCGCCCGGGAGGAGCAGGACAGGCGCGAAGAAGACAGGCGGCTGCGCCTTGAGTTGGAGAAGCAGTCCGAGGTGACGGTCCGCAAGCTGGACCTCATCATCAGCCGACTGCCAGAGGTGCGGAGATGAAGCGTTGCGGCATGGGCCACACGGTGGCACAATGCCCAGCCTGGAGGCGACGATGAAGCGCGCACTGGTGAAGTCCTTCGGTGGCTACGGCCGCATGGTGACGCTCGTGATGATGGCTGCGGTTGGCGGGATGGCGCTCGCCTGGTCGACGGCCTCTGCGGCTCAGCGGATCAGCGAGGAGTTCGGCCAGCCGTCCGGGCACGTCATGCGGTGGCTCGCCATCGCCACCCTGCTGCTCGTCGCTCTCTGCCTGTTGGCCGCCATCGCCTACCTGGCAACCAGGCTGCTCGAGATGGCGTTGCGGCTGCGCTCCAGGCTGGCCGACGACGCCTGGGCCGAGGTGCGGCGGGTAGCCGAGTCCGCCCCGGACTGCGAGACGGCGGAGCGGTGGCTCGGTGGTGCGGAGCGCCTGGCCAAGCTGTCGAGACGGGCCGGCCTGCCGGTGGGCAACTGCCAGGCGTGGCTGGCGGCAGTTCAGACGACTTTGCGACAGGCGAAGTGATCCGGAGGGGTCTGCCGAACGTCGCGCTGGACTGCGGTTGGAGCCACTACCCGCAGACCCTCTTCGCCGGGAAGCCGGAGGCACATCTCGATTCCCCTGGCGAGTTCCTGGGCCTCGAAGTCGCTTGACGCCTGGACCTGTACCTTGGTGCTCAGCGTGCAGGTGAAGTAGCGGGCGGGCTGATCTTCCGTGGGCATCATCAATCATCCCCCATTGCGACTCGTGGCCTCTCAACCTTCGCCGGCTGGGGCTGGCGCTCTCCGTCGAGCTTCTGAACGACGCGGCAGACTTCTTCGGACGGCCACGCCTGCAACTCACCACCAGGAAGCTTCAGGTACACCACTGTCGCGCTTGCGGCTGCGTCAGCGGCCTCTTGATTCGGCGCATGAATGTAGAATCCAGCGGTCAGTATGCAACCAAAGGTCTGGACGCCCTGATTGTCTGCCATGGTGCTCCCCGGTCCCGGTGGTTGGAATGGGCCGCGGGCTTGCGCCACCGGGGTAGGCGCCCGGATGGCCATCCGGTGCCCGCAGCCTGAAGCCGACTATCGCACCGCCAGGGCCATGTGGCAACTATCAACCTGACGGTTGTTGATGGTTGGCTGACAGCTCCGCCCGAGCGCTTGCGGTAGCCAGACAAGGCGAAGGGCCGCCGGCCGAACGGCGACCCTTCTGGAGGTTCACCACTGCCCGGACTTGCGGCCGGACGGATGCACGTTGCCACGGCGTCACGTCGGGCGCAAGGGGTTTCGCTGGCGGCTCCGCTAGTCCTTGCGCGCTTCGCACCATGTAGTGCTGGACTCGTAGACGCGCAGCCTAGAGAGCATGGGAAGCGCCGACTGGAGGCGCTCGAATAGCCATGGGGCGAGCGCCTCGGTGGTGGGGTTCTCCAGGCCCGGGATGTCGTTCAGGTAGCGGTGGTCGACTTCCGCATGCACTGGACGCCAAGCAGCCTCGATCTCCGCGTAGTCGATGATGAAGCCGCGCGCGTCTGGCGCTCCATCGAGCACGAGTTCTACGCGGTACGTGTGGCCGTGCAGCCTGGCGCACTTGTGGTCGGTGGGCACCAGCGGAAGCCTGTGGGCTGCGTCGAAGTCGAACGTCTTGGCAATGCTGATCTTCACGTCGTGCTCCTCTGCGCGCATGGTGTGACGGCTGGCACTGCGTCAAACAGGTCTCTGTTTGCGTGTGGAGCCAGCCCGCTTAGAAACCTGTGGAGGTTACCTTCGCTCCAGAGCGGTAGACAGGAGTCGACTGAGTCCGCGCCTATCCTGATGGCCCACCGGAGTCTGTTGGGTGTGCCGACGCGCCCGATGTGGCAGCGCTTGCCAAGCCGGTGTGCGTACCGCGTCCACGCCTCTCCGGTGCGCAGCTTCCAACTCAGTGTCCCGCCGACGAAGAGCCCGGTGAAGCGCTGGAGCGCTGCGCCGTCCAGGTGCTCCTGCGCCATCCCGTCCTGGACGGCCAGGTAGAGATTGCGCACGCCGCGCCCCGCCAGGTGCTCCGCCCACCTCAGCGAGAAGTCCAAGCTCGCAACGCCGCCGGCCACGATGTCCGGAGCCACAACGAAGTCCGGTCGCGGTGCGTGCGCCAGCGCCAGGTCGAGCGAAGCGTTGAAGCGATCCGCGTCGAAGGCTCGGCCCGCCGTCCAGTCCCGATAGGCTCCGTTGTCGAAGGCCCATGGTGTTCGACGCGGGGGGGGCCTCCTCACGCACCGTCATCTCGCCGAAGCCCATCTCTGCGAGCCGAGCGATCAACGACGAGCTGCGTGTCTGGCCGATGTAGATCAGCATGCGCAGAAGTCCCGGACGATCTCCACGCACGTCGTCGGCCACTGCACAGCCGACAGCTCGTAGCGGTCGCTCATGGCTTTGGCTCCGAACGAACTAGACACGCGCCGAGTCGAAGCTCCGTTCTGCCATCCGGAAGGCGTCGCCTACCCAGTGTCAGCGCGCCTTGGTGCTCGATCAGCGCTCTGTTCAGCGCATACGCCAGTTCGGATACATACTGCTTCACCACCTCGGGGCGCCGGTCTCCGTAGATGAACTCTTCCACCAGATCTAGGTTCACAACCGCAGCGAGATCGTCAATCCAGCGCGCCCCCCATCGCTTGATCTCGTCGGCCTTGTCGGGTCCGCAGATCTCAACAAGCTCTTCGAGTGCGCTCATGGCTTCGGATCCTGGAGCGTCGATGCCTGCCCGGGAGGGGCGGAGGGCTTCAGCGCTTGCTCCGCGAACTCCAGGCGCAGGCGCAGCTCCGCGCTCTGTGGCGAGCCGTCGAGCATGAACGGGATGGGTCCAAGCGCCGCGCTAGATGCTAGCCGGGAGAGCTTGGCCTCCAGCTCCACCACCCGCGCAGCGATGGCGGCGGCATCTAGCTCCTTGTCGCCGCACATCTTCTCAAGCACGCGGATGTGCCTCTGAAATCCGTCGACCATTTGCTGGTGTGCGGCATTTTCCTCGTCGCGCTCCTGCTCCGCCTTCGCCTGCCCAGCCTGCGCCGCTTCGAGTGCGGCGAGGAGGGCGGGAACGTCTTGGCGCGCTAGTGCCCGTATGTCGTCCCGATAGGCGACGAGCTTGTCGTCTCCCACGAGGGCCACCCTTAGAATGCGAGCCCGAATCTCCTCCAGCCTCTCCTCCGTCATCGCCTCGGTCTTCGTCTCGTGGCTCATGGCGTCGGCTCCACTCCGGCGGCGCGGAGGGCGGCGAGGAGAGCGCGAAGGTCTACGGCGACGTTCGCGGCGGCTTCCTCTGTCTTCCCGTCCTCGTAGTTCCCTGCGACGAACTCGGCGAGCGATGCGCCGTCCCGCAAGCCTGTCGCGCACCGCACAAGCAACGCGCGATAGGCGTCCCGCTCCGTCTGGTACTTGGCGGCCAGTTCGGTCATCGTCTCCAGGTTGCGCTGCGTCTCTTCCTGTGTGGCGATCATCGTCCCTCCGCAGTTTCATCGGCAGCGCGAAGGGCGCGCAGGCACGCAAGCAGAACGTCAGCCCGGATCGTGATGTCGCCGACGCCGGCCCGCCCCAACTCCTCCAGGAGACCTGGATCGATGCGGACCTTGATCTGCTCGCCCAGCATGTCGAGCGCCTTCCGCATCGGCTCGAAGGCGTTCAGCTTTCGTTCCGCGTCCTGCACAACGGTCCGATCCCGCGAGACGAGCGCCCCCTTGGCCCCGGGTATGGCCGCGAAGTAGATCCCATCAGCTAGGCGCAGGCTGAACTCGTCCGTCATCGTCATCCCCCCCCGTTGGCCGCGCGCAGGGCGGCGTCGCGAAGCTCTCTCGCGCGCTTCATCGCTGCGGTGTGGACCTCGCCGCACCGGCACTGATCTTCGGCCACGTGGGGGCAATCGAACTTGTCGATCTCCTCTTCGGCTAGGATGTACGCCAGCATCGGCTCGTAGGCGTTCACCGCCCGGACGATGAGCGCCAAGTTGGCAAGGTCTTCCTCGTGAAGGCGGCGGTGCGCGGTAACGAGGAAGCCCAGGAACTCCATGGCGAAAATGAGCCTTTTGTCGACTGGTCCGCGCACCAAAGCAAACGAGCGACCAACCTCGATCTCGGACTCCCACGGCCTCGGCGTCGCGTCCTTGAACTCGCCCGCCTTCGTCTCGTCGCTCATGCTCTCCTCGCCTTCGCCTTCCTGCGCTCGCGCCGCTCTTCGGCGATCCGCGCGTCGATCCACCGCCTCACGTCATCGGTCCGCCGGTACGTCTCCGCGTTGTCGTGGTCCAAGAGAACCATCGGCTCGTTCGTCGGTTTCGCGCCCCATCTGGGCGGTTCCATTTGCGCCGGGTCCCGGACGATGATCCGCGTACCGTCCCGGCCCTTGCCGGGCCAGCGCAACCGGCCGATCTGCCGGTCCGTGTTGGCGTGGCTCTTCTCGACCGTCACGAGAAGCGACGGCCAGCGGCGCCGGATCTCATCGGCGAGGGCGCGGATGGTCTGACGTGGCATCGTGGGCGCCCTCCCGGAACGCCTCCCCGAGGTTGAACTGCGCGGGCGTGCGCCACCGGGGGATGGCGCCGGCCGGCCAGCCGTTGCCCGCGAGAGAGAGACTACTCCGGATGCGCGTCGTGGGCAAGAGAAAGGGCGTCGGCGGACTGGCGGCTACGCATGCCTGCCACATGGGCAGCGCGGCCCACAGGCGTCCATGTTGCCGCCGCCGTGTTAGGTGCAGGCAGCGGCGTGGGCGGGCTACTCCTCCCGGATGTACCAACACAACTCACTGGCGTGGCATTCGCTCAGGCTGTCCACGTCCGCCGTTCCGAGGATGTGGACCAGCGCGAACCACCGGCCGGCCAGGACATCCGCCTCGACATCGCGCGCCATCTTCTCGAGTTCTGCGGCGGTCTGACGCGCCGCCTCCGCGTCCTCGCGCCACTCGGCCAGCTTGGCAACGAGCTTCGCCCGCACCCGCTCGTCGCGCCGCTCAAGCCGCTCAAGAACCGCCTCTTCCGTCGTCAGGACCGTCGCGTCCTTCGCCATCGTCCACCTCCTGTGATTCGTTGAACTCGCCTCCGGGGCTCGAACCCAGGCGCCGCCAGTGGCGAGAGGGCCGGCCGGACCGGACGGCTACGCCATCAGCGCCCGAGTTTCCCAGCATGCGCGTACGCTGCCGTGAGGCAGATCCGATCCGCCTCATCTTCGCCGATGCCGTGCGCGGCGTTGAACTCGGCGATCTCGCGCCGGGCGGCCTGGAGATCCTCGCACTCGGGACCGCCCACGTACCAGTCAACCAGGCGGCCCGTAATCTCGCCCTCGACCTGCACCGCCACGCGCCAGCCACGGGCGGGCTCGTCGCCATCGCACCCGCGCCACAGGAACGCCGCCACGCGGGCGGGAGCAGCCAACGCACGCAGGTCATTCAGGCAGATCCCGTCAACGACTGCGGTCTCGAGCGTGTTGGTGGGGTTGATGGTCATCATGGCATCCTCGATTCAGTGGGCAGCGTCGGTGCCGCCCAACGAAGACAGTATGGCACTGCGCTATCGCGCTGTCAAGCCTTGCGCAAGTGTGCGCGGCATAAGGGGATTTTGGCCTTGCGCCTCTCGGTGTTGGTCGCGCCCGCCGGTATGCGCTCCGGTGCCTATTGGGAGGCGCCCCCGTGCATACCAGGGGCGTGGGGGTCGCTCTCGTCGGGACCGTCCCGGAGCACGAGGGAGTAGAGGCAGCAGGCGTCCCAGCGCGACACGTCCAGGACGGAGGCGCCCCGCTTCGGATCCGCAGCGGCCAGCCTCCGGAGTTCTGCCAGCACCTCGGGAGGCACGTCCTCGGGGCCGATGCGCTCTCCGGAGCGGAAGAGGTACTCGGTGGTGGTCATCGCGCGGACTCCAGCTCGGCCCTTGCCCATTTCGCCACACGCTCGCGCTCGTCGGCTCCCCATGTGCCGGCGGAACCGAGTCGCGCGATCCGCTCCTCGACGCGCAGCACGAGTTCCGCGGCCTCCCGCCGGCCCTTGTCGCGCTCCGCCTCGGCGGCGATGGCGGCCCGGAGGGCGATCCGCTCGGCGCTGCATCCAGCCAGCTTGCGCAGCTCCCTGTCCGTAGCGCCAGCCATGGCCTCGAGGAGATGGGCAGCCGCGCGCATGGCCTCGAGCGCGCTCGGAGTTGGCGTCGTGGGCGTCTCAGTGGCTGCTGGGGCAGTGGTGGTCATCGCTTCGCCTCCTTCTTGCTGGCATCAACGCGCCAGACGATGAAGTACGGGTAGCCGTTCGAGATGTTGCAGCCTTCAGCCAGCGCGACGACGCGCACCGGGCGCCCATGGAAGGCGGACAGGAAGGCGCTCAGCTTCTTTGCGCCGGCCAGCTCCCACCGCGTCCCGACGTGCTCCTTCCAGAGCCGCTCGGCCTTGTCGTAGTCCCATTGCCAGATTCGGTCGCTGTACTCGCCATCAACGCCACGGCCCTCAACTATGCGGCGACTCCCGAAGTGGAAGAATTCGGAATAAGAGTAGGGGTGAGTCCACTTCTCGTTGCGCTTGTTCGGGTCGACCCACTTGCTGTCATCGTCCCAGTGCTCGATGCCAGAGATATCCAGGAAGCGCTCACCGTCGCATCCCCACGTGGACCGGCTCATCTTCCCTCCGATGCGCCATCGGCAACGCGCAGCGCAGCCATGCACTCGCGCAGGAGGCTCGTCTCGATGGCCAGCGACTCCACGCGCTCCAGTGTAGCATCCACATCCCCACCCCAGGAGGGGGGCGTGCTCTCGCTTGCCTTGAGGATGCGCGCCTCCAGCTTCGCGAGCGCCGACCGCATCGGCTCGTAGGCGTTGCAGGCCCGGAACATCAACTCCGTGTTCCCTCGCGCCTCGTCGCCAGTCGGGACGTAGCCGCAGGCCAGGGCCAGATCCACAAACCGGACAGTCTGCCCCTTCGAGTCGACGATCCGCCCATCGGCGTCGCGGTGCCACGGCAGCGTCGTGTGCTTCGCTTCGGTGTTCATCGTCTTACCTCGTCCTTCGGGTTGTGCGCCCGGCCCACTAGAGAGCCGGGCGGATGGGGGTCAAGCTACGCCATTCACCAGCCCGCCACCTTCGGCCATCCCCACATGCCCTGAGCCGCCTCGATGGCGAACTGCGCGTCCTCCGGGGCCAGCGTCGCTCCAGTCACCCAGGCGTCGCTCGCGTGGTAGGCGCCGCTGGCATCCCGCGTCACCTCGGCCCGGATCGTCCGACCCGCCGTGCTGCTGTGGAACTCGACCTCGCGCGTCATCGTCGCCATCGTGTCCTCGATTCGGTGGGCGGCGTCTTGCCGCCCGATGGTGGTGAGTAGAGCAAACGGTGGGCCAGCTAGGCGGCCTCAATTTCGGGCACGAACACCCGGACCATGGTGGACGCCCGGAACGTATGGGACGGAGCCGGGCCTGGGCCGAAGGCGCTGAACTGGACGCGGACCTGCTGGCCCACCCGCTCAACCGCCACGACATCCAGCATGCCGCCGTCGCGCTCGACGCCCACGTCCCCAACCCTCAACTCGTCCGCTCGCTTCGTGGTCACCATGTCGTTGCCTCCTGCCTGAGTGAGTAGCAATCAGCGGGCCAGGCCACCTGCCGTCTCGCTGGCGACGAAATCCAGGACCGGCTGCGGGATGTGCTCCCGGGCCTTCCCTGTAGCGCGCCAGGCGTCCCCACGTCCGCTCCAGAGCCACGTCTGGACGAGCCAGCCATCCCGGTGGACTTCCGCGTAGCGGGCTGGCGTGCTGGCGCCGCCCGTCTCGACCGTCCAGTGGACCTCGCCGTTGGGCTCAGGGAACTCGCGGATCGTCCCGCTCACCGCGCCACCTGGACGCAGGCCCACACGTTGAAGTGGCCGCTCCAGCCCCACACCCCGCCGTCCATCGCGTGCGCCGTCATCCCGTCCGCGCTCAGGTTGTGGGGCTTGTGGGCCATCTGGCGCGCGGTCAGGAACTGGCCAACGGTGCTCTGGAGGTTGGCCGCCGCAATGTCGTCCATCAGGTTTCCGGTCTTCGTCGTCGTGGTCATGCCTGGTGTCTACTGCTAGCTCCATGCCATCCGCTCCAGAGGGACGCGGCAAGCCCCATCCGGAGCCCAAACGCACAGATTGCCGGTTGTCCTGGTGCGTCAATCGGGGTTTGCGGCTTTAGGTGTTTGCCGCGGCCTGGTTACGCGCACTTACGCGAAGCGCAACGTCTGCGCGTTTTTGAGGTGGAAACGCAAATCCTCCTGCCGCTTGGGCTAGCCCGGCAGCCTGGAGCCCAAACGCAACGATTGCCGGAAGTCTCGGTGCGTCAATCTGGACTTCCGGCTTTCGGGCCTCAGATTGGCCAGATTTCGCACACTTGCACGACGCGAAACGATTGCGCGTTTTCGATGTAGGTACGCAGGATTTCCGAGCGTTCTGCGCGCTGTCGGGCGGCCTTCGGAGGTGCTGACCGACCGGCTTCGCTGGCATGGAGCGTGCTGTAGATGCTGGCATGACCGACACCTCCCGCCTTCCGGTTTCCGAGCCTGCCCCCCACCACAGCAAGATCAGCTTCTCCGAAGACTGCTTCATCGAGGACGGCACCCGGACGGAGTGGGTGGTGCTGCCGAACCGTGGATCGGCCGGCTACCCTCAGCGGTTCTCCGACGAAGCCAAGGCTCGCGAGTTCGCCCGGGTGCGCCGCGCCGAGGTGGTCGAGTCGACGAAGCCTCACTCGCGCCGGATCTACTGGTACTAGCCCCCACCCACGGGCGCCGGGCTGGTGACGGCCTGGCGCGCGACATGCAAAGAATCTGGACATGACCGACACCAGCCAGATCGCCGCCTACGTCGTCCGGATCGTCACAGTGGTTGACCACCCCGAGCTGCGCAGCCCGGCGCTCCCGGCGGTTGATGCCGGCCGGCGCATCTCCACCGAGCGGCAGTTCGATGGCCAGCAGGCGGCCCTGGGCCTGTTCAAGGACGTTTGCGCAGGGGAGTGGGACTTCGGCTCCGAGTACGTGGCGCGCGTGGAAGTCGCCCGGCGCTACGTCGGCGGAAGGGGCGCTGCGTGGGTCCGCCGTCCTGTGGAGCGGCAGCGCGCCGCGTAGGCGTCCAGCGCCGGGCCGGTGGGCGGCCTGGCACGCATCGCGCAATGGAGACGGGCATGAACGACACGACGAGAGTCATGGTGCAGCAGAGCAGCGGATCGGCCAGGACGTGGGAGGATCCGCGCACGGTCGCCCACCTCACGCGGGCCTACGGATGGGATGGCGCGCAGGCGCAGGCGCGCGAGGCCGAGCGGCGCGACTACCGCTGCGGGCAGTGGCTCGACGCGCTCAGGGGCTCGCCGTGAGCGAGCGCGAACTCGACGAGATCGCTCGGATGCTGTGGGACGACGCGATTGCATCGAGTCGTCGGTTGCCGGCGCACATGGTGGGCATGACGTGGGCTAGCGCAGGAGTCGCTGACCGGGACTTCTGGCGCGGCCTGGCGCGGGCATTTCTCGCCTCGACTTGAGCGCACCTGGCGCGCGACGTGCAAAGAGAGATGGACATGACCAACGACACGCGCACCCCTCCGGCTCCGTACCGCCCGAGCTTCACCCTGCCCGGGTTGCCGCCGGATCCTGTGTCGGTGTGCCGCCACTGCGGCGGGCGGCTGGGCGCGCAGAACCCCGGCGACGTGTGCGGCATGTGCCGGTAGATGCGAGCGCCTGGGTGCCGCTAGTGAGTTGACGGAGCGGACCTAGACCACGGAGCCCACCAGCGTCGTCGCCGCTGGGCCGCAGCAGCTTCGCGGATGCGCCTTGGACGTGAAGGGCGATCCGCCTGCCCCCCCCCGAACAGTCCAGCATCGCAGATCCACCCGGCCGCCTTGAGGCTCGTGCCTGGCTCGTCCTCGTCCGTGTACGTCAGCAGGTCCACGCAGCCCATCGCGCGCGCAGCTCTCGCGCAGGCGCCGTAGAGCATCGAGCAGCCGTTGGGCACGCCCTCCTCAACCGCCACGCGCACCACCTCGAGCCGCTCGTACGGCTCCGGCCACTCGCCGGCAGATGAAGCCGCCAGCATGCGCGCCTTCGGTGCTCCGACGAGTGCCACACCACGCAGGCGCCCGGAGTCCCAAAGCCCCACAGCCCACATGCGGTGGTGGGCGTGCGGAAGTCTGCGGTGCGTCTGCTGCACGAAGCGGACGGCGTGCTTGACGGGCATAGGGGCGGTTCGCACGGCCAGGTAGTCCTTCTCGCTCCTCACGATGTCCCTGCCAGGATGCTCAAGACTTGCGAGATGATGTGCTGCTCGCCCTCCGTCAGCTCGGGCCGGCGACATCTCAGCAGCCAGTCGATTGCGCGCTTGGACCGCTCCTCCCAGTCGGCCTGCTTTACGTTCATCGCCTCGGCGACCAACTCCAAGAACTTCTCGCCGTGGAGGATGGGCGCAGGCTGCCCTTTTGGAACGTCCTTCAGGCGGAACCACCCACCGCCGACGTATTCATAGCTGAGCGGGTTCTTCTCGTTCATCGCTTCCTCATGACGTGGCCCATGCTTCCCAGACGCTTCCGTGTGCTTCCGGGAAGCGGCTCAGTGGACGGTCTGTGACTCCGGCGGCTTGCGCGTGATGGTGATGTCCCCGTATGGCGACGAGACGGTAAGGGTGTCTGGCATGATGATGGATGCCGCGCCCGACCTCCTCGCGAAGTCCTCCAGGTAGTCCGCGATGCGCCCCCACAACTCCTGAGAGACGTGGACCCGGTAGGGTGGGTGGTAGCCGAGTTCCTGGAGTTCGCTGGCCATCAGGACAACATCTTGAAGCGGACTGACTGGTGGATCTCGCATGCTCACTCCTCGTCGAACATCGCCGCGTAGTCCTCCGGCTCGAGCGGCTCCATGTCGCCGGTCTCTGGGTTGTAGCGCAGCACCGCCGTCTCGTCCTGGCTGGTGGCGAGGTCGAGTCCGATGATGCCCGCAACGGCCTCCGGATCCGGCAGCCACTCTTCCAGCCGCAGACTCACGGCTATTCTCCTGCCGGCGCGCGCCGCTGCTTCTTCCTCGGGGCTTGAGCAAGGCACCGGAGACACCTCTGCGCCAACGATGGCGAGGCGGCCGGAGCGAAGTGCGGCGTCCACGCCAGGAAGGTCCGCCTTCGTTACCGGCCTCATTGGGAAGACCGTCTGAGCGACAGACTGCGAGTTGCAGAAGTAGAACGGATCCAAGAGGATGCCGAGCGCCCTTCTGGCGTACTTCGGCTTCATCTCCACCCCGAGCAAGTAGCGGCCGAGCGCCTGAAGCCTAGCAGCGCGCCTCCGAAGAAGCCTGCACGCCTTCCGGTAGCCGGGACGACTTCTCCATAGGTGGAAGGTGAGCCCATCCGTCAGCGGCCCGAGCGCCGGGCTATCGCCGATTCCGGCGTCGAGCGCCTCTCGCATGCTGATCTGCCGCTTCATCGGCTTGGCCCCTTGTCGCCTAGCTTCAACTCCCCGCCCATCTCTCGCCACCTTCGAGCGTGCTCGGCTGTGAGTTCTTCGGCCGTGCCCCATACGACATGGCACTTCTGGCAGTACCGAGGGCTGAGGCGAACACCTGGCCTCAAGAGCACAAGCTCCGTTCCGCACTCCTTGCAGCGCTCGGCCTTATGGCTCACGGCTTCGGCTCCATTCTTCGGCGCCCACCCGGGCAGCATGCTCAACTCCTCGTCTGCCCGTCTCCACTCCAGGATGCGCACGGCCTCGATGTCGGCCTCCGATCCCCAGAGCAGACCGCACGGGAAGCACCACCAGAGTCCAGTAGCCCGCTGCCCCATGTCGGATCCGCACTTCGGGCATGCTGCCTGGGCGCTCATCGTCTCGGTTCCTTGATCTTCAGCGCTCATGTCCGGAGTGCTCACCCGAACTTCAGGATAGCGGCAGCTAGGACGATGAACCCCACGAAACCAGCCACCGGTCCGTACGCTACCGCAAGGCACCCGACAGCAGCGAACAGTGCACCCCAGAACAGCAAGCCCTTGGGTCTGAGATTCACGTCTTCCTCCTTCACTACCTATGCGCCTCGGCCCACGCCCACGGCCTCGCATCCGCCAGCCGATGCCGGAGAAGCCACTCCGACTCTGACAGCAGCCGCCACCACCCGAAGCTCCACACCAGCCCGACGTAGCACCGATGGCAGCGCCCGAAGCCGTCCTGCTCCGGGATGGTCCAGATGTCGTAGGAGTAGCACTGGGGACACGAGCAAAGCTCCATCACAGCACCCCGGCGCGCGCAGCCTGACGCTTCAACTCGGTTCTCCTGCGCCTCAACATACGCTCCCACTCCAGCACCATCACGCACTGGCGATCTGTCAGAATGTCAGCCATTGGACCTCGCAACCACCGCCACATGCGCAAGTTCGCTGCTATGTCATCTTGGTCCATGAACAGCAGTACCGTCTCGGCTTCTGCGATCTCATCCGGCGTCATGGCTCCTTGCTCCCCGCTTCGTAGGCGCAGACCCAGTGGCTACCGATGACCTTGATCATGAGACGCTGCCGCTCGTTCAGCAGTCGGAACTTCTCGGACAGCAGCACCAGGGTCTCATCGGGCAGCCCGGACAGGCGCGTGACCTTCCCGACTAGCCCGGAGACCTCCCGCAACCTGGCGTCGATGCGCTCCAAATCCTCCCACTGCCCAGGCGCCATCCCGTAGGCAGCACCGCAACGGCATCGCTCTTCGCTGGTCGTCATCCGCATCAGCTCCGCCCCATCGACTGGACATGCACGCCTTGCGAGGCCGTGTGGCTCTTCCCTCGCCCATACAGGTCTCAGCATGACAGGCATACGAAGTAGAAAGCCTGAAGCCTCGGCGGCAGTCGCTCCCACCGGAGCGCCCCTGCTGCAAGTCTGGCAATCCGCACGACGTGCTCCAACATCAGGCCCTCTCCATCTCCCACTGCCTCGCCACGCCTTGTGCCCCAATAAAACGGCGCATCACTGCGCCACATCCATGTCCATCGTCCGAACGGTGCGCAATGCGCTGCATCGCGTACCCCTCCCGGGTTGCCCGGGTGGTCTGGTCCGGCCTATACATGTTCATCTCTCCACAAGCCACACACTGTACCCATTCTAGCACGTCACTTTCCTCCGCTTGCGCTGCTGAGACGTAGTCTCCGGTTCATCCTCGTCCGAAGGTCCAAGCGCAAATCGCGCCCATTGGACCAGATCGCGCAGCGTAGCCCTCAGCGGCAGAGTGGCATCCCGTCCGCCATTCACTTGGGCAAGCGCCTCTGTCAGCCTCCGCTCGACCGACTTCGGCTCGCCACTTCTGAACTCCTCGGGCGTGCGCTGACCCTTGGCTATGTTGCAGCGGTAGCAGCACACCTTGAGGTTGTCCTCAGTCGAACGCCCACCGTACAGGAACGGCACGACGTGGTCGATGGTGGATGTGTTCGGCAGCATCTCGCCGCTAGGGCCGCGCTGCCTAGTGACCGGCTGGCCGCAGAGGTAGCATCGCATCCCATCGCGTTTGTACACCGCCCGTCGTTTCGCGCTGCTGACCCTGGGGAACGTCATATTCGCCTCTGCTTGTACTACTGGAGGCTCCTGCCCACCGCTAATTCGACGGTCGCTGCCGTCTACCGGAGGTCGCACCAAGCCGTCACCGGACACCGGCGCACCACCGTAGGCAGGAGCCTCCAAGTCGGGATGGAGGGATTTGAACCCCCGGCCCCTCGCGCCCAAGGCGAGTGCGCTTCCAGGCTGCGCCACATCCCGAGTAACAGACACTATCACTCCTCGTACTCTTCCGCGAACTCTCCCGTCCACCCGTCCCAGCCCAGCGCGTGCAGCTCCGCATCGCTCCAGCAGATCGGCAGCGCCTCGCTGGTCGGCTTCCAGCACTTCGAGGCCCGGCACTCGGCCGGCTTCACGTCCTGCAAGGCGCATCGGCAGGAGCCACCATCCTCTTTGAGGAAGCCGCAAGGGGCGCCAAGGTTCCAGGAGTCGGCGTCCGACAGGTAGTGCCCGAGCTTGTCCTGCTCGTTGGCGCGCGCCAGCCGGACGACGTTCTGCCCAAGCCTCTCGCTGATGACGCAGTGCTTGGCGAAGAACTCCTTGGGCGTCATGTCGTAGCGCTCGGACAGCTTTGCCAGGTCCTTCTGCGTCAGCGCCCCTGGCATGTGCCAGCAGCACAGGCCGCACCGCTGGCACCTGGACTCGCCGCAGGACTTGGCCGTGTGCCTCTCGCGCTTGAGCCGCGCGTACTTCTCGTCGAACAGCGACATGGCGCAGAAGGCCGCGACGTTCACGTGCCTATCTCCTGCTTCCCGGCAACTGCATTGCAATGAGAAGACCAACGTGTATGACGTTGACCGCCGACCAGGCCCAGAACACTTTCAAAGATTGCACGCCGTCGCACTCAAGCACTACCGTCGCCGCCACTGCCAGCGCGCCAGACATCATCATTCCACTCAACATGCTCACGGTTGACCTGCTCACTCGCTCCTCCTTCCATCTAGTGCCACTCCACCCGGGTGATTCATGAGCCGACGATCCCAGGCCGTCCCGGCACATCTCCGGGCACCACGCCCCGGTTGGGTGGCGAACTTGTGGAGTAACTATACCTCACACCCCGTGTCGGTAGAGATACGTCAGCCTCCCCCACCACCAGCGCCAGCGCCCATGAGATGAGCACCACCGCCACGCCGTCAATGGGATGCACGTCAAACAGCAGCCAAGCCAGTCCGATGCTGGCGATAGCTACCCCGCCGGCCCTGAAGACACTCCGGCCAGCATGGCTCCGGCGCGATCCAACTGTTCATCTGTCATGTGCTCCTCCTTGCTTCCTTGCGCCATCCGGCCGAGTTCCACTGCCGCACAGCCTCAACCCGAGAGCTTCCGCCCTTGCCTCGAAGCTGACACACGCAGCAGATGACTTGCCACCCGGAGCCGAAGTCCCAGACAACTGGAACCTGGCGGCTGCATCGGCACGGCAGCGGAGATTCCAGCTTGGGCGACAAGCAGATCATGCTCGCTCCTTCACCAGCATCAACCTCGGCGCTGCGGCTGTCGGCAGCGCTTCTTCCGGAAGCTCTTGCGACACCACCAGCCTGACGGATTCGTTCGGCTGGCTCTCCTCCGCCTCGTCGAAGAACGCCAGGCACTGGCGCAGCTTCTCCTCCGCCCACATGGCGCGCGCCTTCGCTGCCCGGACTAGCCGCCGCCGCTCGTGAGCCTTCGCATGTGGCAGCGCTGCCAGCGTCAACTCGGCGCTCTCCGTCATGCTTCCGCATGCCTTCAGGACGCCGCGCAGCAACTCCACAACGTCGTCCGTCTTGACGTTGACGGCCCCGAACGCCTCGAGCGCGCGCGCCTGGCTCCAGTTGACGCGCCGGTAGGCATCATCCCTGGAAAGACACGGCTCGCAGATGGCCCGGTCGATGAGCTTCCGGCTCGCCACCTCAGCAGGCCCACCGCACACCCGGCACGGATACTTCGTCTTGAGCACGCGGCTCACCTGGGCTCCGCTCCTACGTCGCTCCTCGTCATCCACGCCGGAGGCTCGGGGTAGCCCGAGTTGATCCACCCGGCGGCCCACTTCGCGTCATGGCCGCACTCTAGCGCCACGGCCGCCCAGGCGTCGACGTTCGCTCGGCGCTCTCCGTCCGGGAAGACGAAGCGCAGGCGCTCGCCGACCAGGGAGCGGATGCCATCCGCCAGCGCCATGTGCTGCGACTCCTTCACGGCCGCCTCGCCGGCCCGAGTCCGGTTGTAGACGGCGTGCCCGTATTGGGCGTGCTGGCCTCGCAGGCAGAGCCCCAGAATCACCAGCTCGTCTGCCGCCTGAAGGTGCTGCGGAGCGACTCGCGCGCCGGACCATCCTGGCGGCGGGATGAGAAGCAGGGTTGCGCGGTGTCGTTCGGTCATCTCGCGTCTCCTTGCGGCCGATGCTGCTGTGGCTACTTCGTTTCGCTCCATCGCCCCGACGCCGGCTGGCGCTCCACCGCTTCGGCCCGCTGCTCGGGCGTCATGGCGAAGAAGGTGTCGAGCGCCGTCTTGATGAGCACGGACGACGGCACCCTCGTTTCCTCTCTCAGGGCCTTCAGCCGCTGGTACTGGTCCGGCCTCAGCCGTATGGTTGTCGAGAGCTGCACGTTTGCCTCCTAGTCAATCCTTGCACTCACCGCCGCCGGCATCCTTCGCCTTCAACGCCACCCTCAGCCTGCAAGCCGGGCACACGTCCTCGGCGAATGCCCAACCTCCGACCTCGTGCCAGCCGTGGACGCCACGGTAGGGCCGGCACTGCGCCAGCACCTCGAGCCCAGACAGCAGGCCGATGGCAGCTCCGCGTAGCGTTGTCTCGGTGTCGGTCATGGAGCGCCTTTCTTCGTCTTGGTCACTGTCCACACGCCCTGGAGCCCGCACATCTCGTACCACCTCCGCAGCGGCGACATGGCGCGCTCGCGGACTTTCTCGTCCTCGAGCCTCCACTCAATCAGCAGGTCGGCGGCGCGCTCACGGATGCCCCTCGGTATGCCCGCCGCCTCAAGGTTGAACCGCTTCATGTCATCAAGGCTCTCGTTGCGGCATCCGCTGGCTGACAAGCGCGGCGCCCATGTCCTCGCCACTATTTGGCTGACCAGATCGGCCATTTCGCGGACATTAGCGAGGAGTTCGGCGGGGGGATGCGCTGGCTGAAACTCCACCGAGTAGCGGCCAGCGCGGATCCCGTCCACAACCTCGGCCATGGTTGGCAATGGTGCTGTCGCGTGCGTTGTCTCGGTGGTGCTCATAGTGGCCACTTCGGCTTGACGTTCGACCGCTGCACCTCTACAAGCTGGTCCGGTCCGCCAACCGACACCACAGAGCGCCCAGGCTTGGCGCCACGGCCGACAAACCGGCCGCTCTCCCGCTTCTGGTCTCCGTCGCGCAGGAACCAGATGGGCTGCCCCACGGTGAAGTCCGGATCGCTCACGCCGCCGCCTCCGGATCTTCCGTCTCGATGGGGCGGCCCATGTCGTCGCACTGCCTCCAGGTGTTGCCGAGGTCGTTGCTCATCTCGGCCTGGATCCACCCGTTCTCGGCGCGCTTGCTGAGCAGCTTCCCACGCATCCGATCCACACCCGAGCAGAAGACCCAGACCTTGGAGTACTCGGCCGTCTCGATAGCTCGATACACGACCCTGTAGTACGGCCCATCAGGCACAACGTCGGCGGGGTTCCGCTGCTTCTTCTTGAACGTCCACATTTTTCCCTCCAGTCCGGTGCGCCACTCCCGGGTTAGGCGCTCTTCGTCCTGCCAGCCGCGCGGCCAGCGTCCAGCTCTAACCAACCGCGACTCGAGCCCAGCACCGCATGCGCCTCACACGGCCCCACGGCCTTCCGGTCGGAGCCGGGCGCCACGCCGTAGCGGCTGGCATCCTCGCAGCCGTAGGCAACGCACCGCCCGCCATCCAGTGGCCGGACCGTCCTGGAGCGCAGCCCGGTGGCCAGCTCGACATCGCGGCACTCAGTGGTAGTCGTCTCCATGGCCAGGCACTTTACTGGACTGCTGCTAGGCAGTCAAGCCTTTCTTTCGTCCCTACAGCCCGATCCGGAACAGGGACGCCACGGCCTCAGCCCTCAGCGCCGCCGCCCGGCTCGCCTGCTGGTCTCCGCCTTGGATCTTCCGCAGAAGGTTCTCCAACTCTGCGGCCAGTGCTTGCCGTGTCTGCTCTGATAGCCGCTCACCTAGCGCCCACTCCAGGCGGTCCCGAACCTGCTCGGGCGTCAGTCTGTCGCTCACCTCGTACCTCCCGGCGGCCAGACGTACGGCAGATCTGCCGGCACGTCACCGAAGAGCGGCCCGTAGTGATCCGGCAGCTTCCGGAGCAGGTTGCTCTGGTGGCTCCGGTGGAAGTCCTCGTCGCCCAGCCATGCCGGCCGAGTAGCCCCGGCATGGCGCTGGAGCGCCGAGGCGAACCTCTCGCGCATCGTGTCCCGGTAGCCCCGGCGGATCCACTCATCGCAGACGGCCAGGCCGTAGAGACACAGCGCCCGCTCGTAGCCGCGCCACATCCTAGTGGCCGAGTGGTTGACCCAACCCTTGGTCCGGCCCTCAAGCGCGTTGAGAATCTGCCAAGTCTCCTTGCGCTGATTGCCGAGCCGCCGCCAGTCGAGCGCGCGGGCTGACTCGGAGAAGCTCGGGTAGGGGAGGAAGGTCTGCACGTCGGTCCCTAGTCGTTCGCGTCCGCCGCGATCATCCGCGCGTCGATGGCCTCAATGCTCCTGCGCCCAGTGTGGCAACTCGTGGGATCCGGTCAGGCAGTAGTCCACCACGCGCTTGATCTGGATCTCTGTCGGCCGTGCTTGCTTGGCATCGCCGAGAAACCCGAACACGTTCCCATCGGCGATCTTCACCCATCCGATAACCTCGGCCATGGCGGGGTTGAGTCCTAGATCGCAGATCGCCTGAACATGCCCCGTCCTGGCGCAAGGATAGAACTTCCCATCAGGAGCAAGCCAGCCGTTCTCCTGGTCGATGCTGGAACTGGGATGCGGTAGTTCGTGGCCTGATTCCTCGTCGTATTGCTCTCCCGGTTCGGCGGGCTGTGCCGACATGCGATCGAGCCACGGAGTGTCAGTGGCGCGGTAGACCTGGAGCGGCTTGCACCCAGACGCGACGGCGTTTTCTGGCCAGTCGTAGCCGTCCACAAGAGCCATCTTACCGGACGACCGGGCGACCTTTCGCTCCGGGACGTGTCTCAATCCGCCAGGACTCGCCAGACCAACCGTGGCCCCGACAGCCATCTGGGCGTAATCAGCGGCCCGATCCTCGGCGTCCTCTCGCGCTGCGCGCTCTCGCCTCATGACAACACTGAGCGTTGGAAGACCGGATGCGCTATCCGGCTCGAGGACTATTCCGCCAACGCTATCGCCGGTCAGTTTCTGGCGCCCTTCCAGCACAGCCAAGACTTGATCGTAGGTGATTCCAGGAAGCCCGTCCATTAGCCATCTGATAGCGCGCTCTGGATCTTGCTCCTCGCTCCAGAAGCTACGCGCTTGCTCTGTCATGAACGCGCCGGTAATCCTGAAGCACGCCGTTGTCATCACCATCTCCTGCCTCTGTTGAGCTTGCGCTGGAGCGCCTCGATCTCCTTGGCCGCCTTGAGCATCATCTTCATGTCGCGCGGATAGAAGAAGAACTCCGACAGCGGCATGGCGTCGCACTGGCCGACGTAGATGGCGCTCGTCCCCCAGTACTCGAAGCCCCACCGTGGGTCGTCGCAGTAGTGGAGCACCAGCCACAGATCCGAGTTCGCGTGTACTGCATCGTCGACGTGGACGTACTTGATCCGGTCCTGGAAGCGCCTCTGCAAGCGCTCCATCCGGCGGCCGAACTCCAGCTTGCCGTCCTGCTCTGCGCAGTCGCGATAGCGCTCCAGCAGCTTCCGGACGTGAAGCCAGGCGCGATGGAACTCCCGGCTGCGGCCCTGGTCACGGATGCACCTTGCCCGGTGCTCGCGCCTCTCGGCGCTTGTCGCCTTCCGACTGTTCCCCTCTCGACAGTAGTCGCAGCGCTCGATGATCAGCAGCTCTCCGCGCCCGCTCATGGCCGCTGCGCCGGTCACCGCGTACCGCGTCCAGCGGTGCCGGCATGGATTCTTCGTCTGTTCGATCTTCGCCATCACACCGGCTCCATGCTCTCCCCGGCATCGGCCGGGTCGAACTCCCATTCGAGATTCTCTGCCTGGACGCGATCCAGGCAGCCCAGGCACACCTTGCGCCATGGGTTGCTGTAGCGGTCGTAGGTCCAGAAGAAGTCGCTCTCGGGCTGCGCCTTGTCGCAGGCCGGGCAGACTCGCGTCTCGTCGCTCATCGCCTGCCATCCCGGGCGCCAGCCATGAAGGCGGCCTCGAGCGCGTTCTTCAAGCGCCAGACAGACAGCGCGTGGAAGTCCAGCGAGTCTGAGCCCCGTCCGGCCAGCGTCGGGATGCACAGGTGCTCCTTGGCAATGTGCTCCAGCACGCTGTCCCGATCTTCATCAGTCATGGTTGCCCCATCCTTGGCCAAGCGTTCTACGCCTATGCCGCCCGTGCGTCAAGCGCAATCGCCCGGTCGATTGCAGCCACCCAGCCCGCCGTGTCGTACATGATGCCCGTCTCGTAGTAGCCGGCCGCCTGGAGCGCGTCCTGGGCGCGAAGCTGGGCGTCGGTCCGGTAGGGTGGATGAAGTCCAACCGGCAGGACCGGACGGTAGGCCCTACAGAACTCCCGGGCGCGGCGCCGAAGCGCCAGCAACTCGGCGGATGCGCTGTCGGGCCTGCCGTTCACTCCTGCGCCTCCGAAGCGTCCAGGTCGTGCAGCGCCTGGATAGCGTCGTCCCGCGTCTTGCCAAGCAAGTCCACCGACGAGCCGAGGAACCTTGCTCCGTGGTCGGACAGCCGGGCATGCTCGCCACGGACGAGCGCGTTGAGAAGCGCCCGGCACCCGTCCTCCGGAACCTCGTATACCGCATCGCCCATTCTCACTAGCTTGGTTGCCATCGTGTCCTCCTTGGTTCGCCTGAGCCCTACTGCGCCAGCGCCAGCCTGAGCGCCTTCAGCGTCTTCGCCTTGCCGGCCGCGCCGGAGTGCTCAACCATCCACCGCGCCCAGTCCAGCAGCGTCTTGCCCTGGGCTACGGCCCACTGCGCCGGGTGGGGCCGAGCGGACAGCTTCGCCAGGTTGCCTTCATCGGCCAGCAGAGCGCCAAGGGCGTCGGCCTTCCTGGCGGCCAACTCGCGCCGCAGCTTCCGCTCGTGCTGGCGCTTCTCGTTGTCCACCACCTTCATGAGGCCCGCGTCGCCAGTCTTGGCCACGCAGTCGCAGCCCACCTTGAACTCCTTGCCGTCCGTGCCGACGATGCGGCAGACGTACATGATGCCCTGGCCGCAGTAGTCACAGGAGGAGCCGGGCTGGATCGGGCAGTTCGGGTCGCCCGGGATGGCCTGGTAGACCGCCTTGTACCAGCCCAGGTAGCGGAAGGGCGCCTTGCCAAGTCCTGCCTTCTCAAACCTGTGGATCCGCTCGGCTGCCTGGGTGGTGGTGTCCATGGTGTCCCTCGTCTCGGGCCGCGTCAGCGCTGCCCAACGAAGACAGTATGCCTATGCGCTAGCTCACTGTCAAGCTCTAGCGCAAGTGTGCGCAGCACAAGCGGAATCGCCGCCGCCTCCAGCTTGGGCACGCTGGCGCTTACCCTGTTGCCGCTGGTATGCGCCAGGGCGCCTAATAGGACGCACCCGGAAGCATGTGGGTGGCTACCTCGTGGGCGTCCGGATGCGCCGTTTTGCGACGCGCCACGCTTCGAGCAGCGCCCGGTCGCATCCGCCGAGTTGAAGGCACCGCCGCCCCAAGGCGCTCCCGGGCTCATGGCGATGCGGGATGCCGTTGATGTGCTCGTCCAGGCGCCGCACGGCCTCGCGTAGGCCCTGGGGTGGAAACCGCGTCGCTGGCTTCATGGCGACCCCCTCGGCGTCCGGACGGTGCGCGCTGGCCGGGCCAGCCCCTGGTGTGTGTCGAGCCGGTCCTGGACTGCCCAGACGAGCCACAGCTCGAGCGCGTCCTCGATGGCCCGACTCTGGCCCAGTTCCGACGTGGCCCGCTCGCGCTCGAATCGCTCCCATAGTTCGCGGCTGACTCGTAGGCCCACCTGCACCAGGTCTGCCCCTCGCCGTGGACGCTGGCCCTCCGGGGGGCGTGGACGGTCCCGGCGGATGTGCCCGTAGTGGGTGGCACAGCGGCCCTTGGCGTTGTGGGGACGGCCACAGATGACTCCGGGAGCGCCGTTAGGGTCGGTCTCGTATGCGCAGATCCGCTGTCCCGTCTTCGGGTCGCGCACGTCGCGAGGCTGCGGGGTTGGCATGGTCGGTCGGGCGATCATTCGTTCGGCTCCTTGGTGGTGCGGCGCAGGTCGTGAATCGTCTTGGTTGCAGCCTGCGCGATGGACTCCAGCGCTCGCCCGGAGCGTCCGAGGCGCTCCTCGAGCGCGTTCACAGCGAGGATGGCGTCTTCGAGCTTCGCTAGCCCGGCGCGGGCCGGACCCAGCTCCAGCCCAGCGGCGATCCGCATCGCGTCGGCGCTCGTCAGCACGTCCATCCGGGCGAGGCTTTCGAGTGTCGTGATTGCCTCGCGGTAGGCGCGCACCGCGTCGAACAGGTCCAGCGTGACGGTGCGGATGCTCATCGTGTCTTCTCCTTGTCGGCCCAGAGCCGGACCATCTCGCACAGGCCGGGGTTGGCCTGGAGGTGCCGGAGCACGTCCGGCGGGACCTTCCCGGCGGAGAGAAGGAGCGCGTCCGGGTCGATCCGCAGCAGCCGGGCGAGCGCCTGGAGCGCCCCAACGCTGGCGCGCTTGTCCTCGCCGCGCTCCAACCGCGACAGCCACCCGGCGGACTTGCCGGCGGCGCGCGCCAGCTCCCGCAGGCCCATGCCGGCGGCCTCGCGGGCGCGGCGGATGCGGATGCCGAGGGTGGGGGCGGTCACAGCGACACCCCCATCTCACGCGCGGCGACAGCGGCCCGGCTCGCGGCTACCCGGTAGGCCGCGCGGCTCACCCGCTGCGCGTCCACCATCCGATCAACTTCAGTCCGGAGAGCGCGCCTCGTCGCTTCGCCAAGGCGTCGATCTCCGGCCAGCCAGGAGACCCGAGCGAGCACCTGATCCGGCATCATGGCGCGGACCCCGGCTCGGCTGCGAACATGGCGCGGATCGCGGCGACCGTGTCCTCGTCGATCTCCAAGTGCATGTGGGCCGGGCTGTCGTCCGGACTGTAGGTGAGCCGGTTATCCTGGATGTCGTCGCGCTGGAAGAGACGCGACGCCTCCCGCTGGAGCTTCTCGCGCGCCTGCTCGGCGGCGAGGGCAGCGTCCACCTCCTGACGCGCCTGATGGACAAGTCCGGCAAGCCACATCGGATCCCGGCGCTCGTTGTCGTGGTGGTACATGGCGTCGAGGACGCGGCGCAGGTTGTTGAGGTGTCGCAGCCCCGGCCCCTCTACTGGGGGCGGCGGGGGCGCGGACCCCTCCGCGCGCTTCACCGCTCGCGCCGCGAGGGCGTCGAGATGGAGTCGATCCCCAAGTCCCGCCTGGCACGGGGCGCAGTCCGGCAGGTGCGCCCTGAAAGCATCGGCGGCGGCCCGGGGCAGCTCGCCGTCCGTGAACTGGTCCAGGTTCGCGCAAATGGGCGTGGTCATCGTCTCTTCCTCCTGCCCCCTCCCGGGGGCGTCTCGGGCGGCAACGGGCCGCCCGTCCAGCGACTCCGACCCCAGCTACGGGAGCTGCAACCGCCGCACCCCGAGGATCCGCCCGCTCGGGTCGCGCACCGCGGACTCGGGTCCGGTGTCCGTCACGTAGACCGGGCCATCCCACAGGCGATCCACGGCCTTGGCTCCGATGATGCCCACGATCAGGGCCGTGCTCTGCTGCTGGAACTCGTCGCAAGGCGGGATTCCGTGGACCTCGCCGGCCTCGAAGTCCTGGGCGCTGACGACCGGGACGTCGGCACCAGCGATCTCGACCGGGGCGCGCTCGCGCTGCGGGGGCGTAAGGACGCGGATCGTCCACTGGCTGGGCGGGATCGTCGCGAGGATGTTCTTGCCCTCGGCGTCGTAGATGACAATGGCGTGCGGCGTACAGTTCAGGTAGTTCATCGCTTCTCCAGGCCCGCGCCACCGGGCGATGTGCTGGCGTGGTGGTCCGGCGTCACCCGGCCGGACGAACGGGGCGGACGTGGCCTATCGTCCAAGCGTATCGTCGGCGGCGGCAAGAGCCTTCTCCACCCGCCTCACGGCGCAGGTACAAAGCCGCGGGCGCCATCCGCTCGGGTCTCTGCACTTGGCCGGGTCGTGCGGCGCCTGGCGCAAGAGCGTCCTCGTCGCCTCCACCAGCTCGCGCAACGTCGTGTCGTCGATCACGCGCACCATCGTTGTCCTCCGCGTCCCCCGGCGTCAGCGGCCGGGGAGGGGCTACTTACGGCGGCATGTGCCAGTCCCCACAGTCCGCGCACCAGTAGCTACCAGCGGGCGGCTTCTTGCCCTGGCGCGCTCCCGCTCGCGCGTGCGTTCGGCCCGCTCCAGCCTGACAATCCGGGCGAACGTCCGCCGCGCCGACCTCGGCACCGCGTCGGGCCAAAAGCGCTCACAGACGGTCGCGCCCGTGGAGTTCACAACGGCGAGCCCTTCGGCATCTGCGCGTTCGCGTCGCACGACTCTCCAAGACACAGCCAACCTCCTCACGCATAGATCCAGAACCGCGCCCCGTGCGTCGTCTGCCTCGCGCCCCGTCCCCAAGAGCGCACGGCATCAACGTCATGGCCCTTCCTGGCCAGCTCGCCGCGCAGCTTGCGCACCCTAGAGACAATCTGGTCCAGCGTCAGCCCCGGGTTGTCTTCGCTACGCGCCCGAACTCCCCACCCGCATGACGACGGACCGTCAACGTCCAGCACGATCCCGAGCACACGGGACGCGGCAGCCAGGAACGATCCGATTCCGCTTGGAATCTCCTGTTCTCTCCGTGCGTCGTGGGTGCGTATCTCCGGGCTCAACATGGAACGCCTCCTTCTTGCTTCGTGATCTCGCCCGCCGGCCTCGAAGCCGGCCCCCGGGCCACCCCGGGCGAGAGGGCCGGCGGACCGGCGGGGCTACGTCAGCGCGCACGAGCCATCGCGGAGGACGGTCGCGCGAAGGTGAAAGCCCTTCGGCGGTGCCTCGGTTCCGCACAGGAGCAGATCGCGACGCCCGTTGCTGTACACGAACACCGCATACCCAAACCTCGCCGCCCTCTCTGCCGCACGCGCCATCGTCTCGTTCGTCGTCGCCATGTCGTCCGCTCCATCCCGGGCGGCGGAAGTGCCGCCCAACAAAGACAGTATGGCACCGCGCTAGCCCAGTGTCAAGCAATGTGCAAGTGCACGCAATGTCTATGGATTCTGTCCTAGCCTGCTGGCCATCCGGCCGCTTAGCGCCTGCGCGCGTTGGTATACCCCAGGGCGCCTATTGGTATGCGCCCGGGTGCCGGTGGTGGCCTACCGTCCAGCGGTGTCCAGCGGGCACCTCGTCTCCCACAGGCACCGGCCGCACCGGCAATCGCCGCCGCCGGTCAGCACTGCGCGTCCGGGACGGCCGCCAGGTGGGCGCCTAGGGGCGGAGCGGATGGCGCGCAGGTCCGCCTCTGTCATGGGCGCGCTGGCGTCGTAGATGCGCGGAAAGCCCCGGGCCTCGGCTGTGTCCAGGTCCGGATCCGGCATCTGACCCATGAAGAGCCAGCTCACGACGCCTCCCGGTAGCCCAGCAGCCCGTCCGCCCACCTGGCCACCAGCCAGCGCAGGGCCGGCCGCTGCACGTCGCGCACCGTTACCGAGGCGCGCGTCTCCGCCTCCACCACCACCATCCGGGGCGCCCGCTCCACCGCCCCGACGCTCAGGTACGTCCGTCCCAGCAACGTGTCGCTCTGCATCGCTACTCCTCCATGTCCGCAATGAACTGCGCGCACCGCTCCAGCGCCGCCGTGTCGCCCGACAGCGCCAGGCCGCACTCGGCCACCATGTCTTCGTCCCCGGCGTCCTGCGCCTGCTCCCGGAGCTGGATGAGCTGGCCGTAGGTGACGGTCGCTGCGGTGATGCTGGGCTGCTCCAACAGGGTCGCGAAGTCGGTGATCATGGTCGAGTTCCTTCCAGCGGGCCACAGCCTGGCAGCCACGCAGCTAGCCTTTGCAGTCTAGGTGCCAATCGCAACCACGCGAAACCACTAGAGCAGCGCCAAGAGCCTAGCGCGCAACTTGCGCGAGCGGCCTTCTGGAGCGCAATCTATGCAGCTAGTAGTTACGCGCACTTAGCCGCCAGGCTGGCCATCCGGCCGAAAGACGCGCAAACGGTGCGTTCGGCCTTTCTGGCGTCCCTTGTGGTTACGCGCGTTTGCGCCAGCGCTTGGGCGTGGCATGCGTGCTGCATTGTTGGTGGGCATGGCGGCGACGAAGCCGCCGGACCCTGGAGCCCACGATGACCACCACCGACCAGACCGCCACCATCGCCACCATCAAGCTCGATAGCGATTCGCGCGCCGAGCTGTACCTCGAGGATGGCGTCGCGCTGTGTGTGATGCTCCCGAACGGCTCCGTGCGCCAGCTCGGCCTGACGTTCCGCCACCGTTCGGCCGCTGTCCAGTCCATCGCGCGGCTGTACTCCGCTCCGGGATACGATCTGCGGTGGGCGTAGCATCCCAGCCGGCCCACAGCCCCACCCACTCGCCCATGGATGCGCCCGTTAGTCCGGCCGGTTGCCGGACCACCACGCCAGCACATCGCCCGGTGGCGCGGGCTTGGAGAGACCATGGGGACGATGGACCAGCCGCTGAGATTGACCGACGAGCAGGCGCGGATGGTGACGCAGGCGGGTGCAGGATACGAGACGCGCGAGCGGTTCTTCGCCCGGGTGCACGCACAGACGGGCGTGGATCCGGAGAAGATCCCGGCCGGGGTGCCCGAGGATCTCCTGAGCGGCTCCATCGTCGCGCGGCGCCGCGCACCAGCGGACCAGCCGGACGATGTGGTGGTGACGCACGGCTACCCGGACGAGCACTTCCCCGACGCGTGGACGAAGCCCGAGTCGTATCGGCTGGTCCAGTTGCCGACGATGCCGGTGGCATCGATGCCGACCGGCCACATCCGCATCGCGTGGCTGGCGCTTCTCGGGGCCGTGGCGCTCCTCCTCGCCGCCCCCGTGGCGGTCGCGGATCCGCCGCCGGCCACGGTGCCGGACGCGGGGGTGAAGTCGAAGCCGAGGCAGCCCACCCACTGGGAGCGGTGGCCCCAGGGCGGTCCGCGCGGCGGAGCTGGCGACCCGCCTACACCCTCGACGGGCGAAGAGAAGCCGGGGTAGCGCTGGCATTTCTGCGATCCCCGGCCGCTTGCGCCGGGGACACGGAGGAGAACGATGCGACTCAAGAACCACACCGACATCCCGAGCGAGTGGATCCGCTCCGTCATCCGGGCGGTGTGCCCTCCTGGAGTGACTGGCTTCGATGTGCGGATCTCGAACCGCGCCGGGCGTGGGACGCGGGGCAGAGCCTACTCCTACGGCTCCGGTTACCATGACCGGGCCTGCCCCTTCGTGGTCGTGTCCGTCGCCAGGACCGATGCGGAGGCGCGCGGCGTGCTGCCGGGCGGCGACGGCTACTTGCGGATGGCGCTCGGAAACCGGCGCGAGTCCGTGGTTGCCGTCCTGGCCCACGAGCTTCGCCACCTGTGGCAGGGGAAGGTCAAGCGCGGCCGGCGCGTCTGGGGCGCGCGCGGCCAGTTCTCAGAGCGCGATGCCGACGCCTACGCCCTTCACATGCTGCGCCTTTTCCGGCGCGGCCAGTTGCTTAAGACTGACGGTCGCCACGCTGCCGCCGAGACTCCAGAGATGATCAAGACAGGAGAGCGTTAGCCTTGAACCACAAACCACACATCAAGGGCCTGTTGATGGAGCTGCGCGCGCTCGTCGCATCCAAGGGCGGCACCATCGAGCGGGGCGCTACCGCGTACGAGGTTGTGGCTCCAGACGGCAAGCGCTGGGCATCCGGACCGCACACCCTGTGCTTGCCGTACCGTGCGGAGTGGCCGGCCGAGTGGAAGATCAGCAACCTGGAGGATGGAATCTACCGCCTCCGACATGAGCAGTTGGAGGAGTGTCCGGATCCGCAGTGCGATTGCCGGGAGGCCCTATGACCGACTGCCCCCACACATCCCTCGAGACTCACGACGCCGCACGCGGCACGCTGCGCTGCATGCTCTGTGACGCCGTGGGCACCTTCGAGCGCGTCGGGGACTCGATGCGCCTGGTCCATGAGCCGCCGCGTCCCCAGGTGTCAGCGCCCCAGGTCTGCGTCCGGCTCTCCCCGCCGATGGCCGAGGCGCTCAAACGCCGGGCCGGCGCTCGCCACGTCTCGGAAACCGTCCGGGAAGCCATCGGGGCCTTCCTGGCCACGCCAGGAGTCATCTGCCTCTCCGGAGAGCTGGCCGAGCAGGTGCGCCAGGCGGCAGACGAGGCAGGAGTGACGCCACGGCACTGGCTGGAGTCAGCGGTGCGCGAGAGGCTCACGAACGTTCAACAGGTTTGAACCTTCGTGCAGGCCACAGCTGGCCTAGCGCGCCATGGCTGCACTGAAGTTCAAAAGGTTTGAACTTTCGTGCAGGTGCCTGGAAGTCATCGCTTGAGCCCGAAGCCCTGCTTGGTCGCCTTGGCCATCCTGCCGTCCGGGTGGTGGAAGACCACGCCCTCGATGTCCAGCGGCTCCAGCCATGCCCTCAGCCCGTCGAACGTACGCGGTGCGTCGGCGTACTGCGCCGACTCGGAGTGGCGGATGGCGACATGCTGCTCGAGCCGCTCTGGGTTGCCGTTGATCTTCGGTCCCACAGCCTCGTAGGTGCCAGGGCGCTTCGGGCTCAGCGGCTTCACCGCCTCCCGGATCCACTGGTCCTGCGGCCTGATGGCTGGCACCCACCCAGGCCAGTGGCCGGTCTCAGAATCTGGCTGTCCACACGGCTCGAAGTCCTGGGGCGGCTGCTTGCCGTGCTTCGCGTCGTACCTGGCCCACAGCATGCCATCATCGTCGATGCGGCACGCTGCTCCGTCCCACTTCCTGGTCACCACACCCTCGCCGGCCAGTACCCACTCACAGCCTGGCGCCACCTCGTCCAGGTACGGCGCGCCCTTCTTTGAGAAGTCGCGCTTCCAAACGCTCGGAATCTTCTTCATGGTCTCTCCGTGTTCCGAGAATCTAGCTCGTCGGTGCTGATTCGCCAACTTCGCGCAAGCCGGCTAGTCTGCTTCGGCCGTTGACGAATGGCACTCCTTCCCCGTTCGCCATGGCCGGCAGGCCCCGGGGAACTCTCTCCCCGGGGCTCGCCGTGTTGTCTACTCCTTGCACTTGCCTCCGGGCAGGATGGGCCACATCTGGCAAGGCCAGGTGACGCGCCCCCGGTAGCGGCGTGTCTGCTTGGACGAGCCTCCGTCCGACAGGTACACCGTCCTCGAGCCGCGCACCTCTTTGCAGTCGATCTTCACCATCCTTCCAACGACATCGCCGGAGCTGTCCGTCACGTAGTAGCCGGACACGTCCGTCCTATTGTCGATCTCAATCGTGACAAGCATGCCATCCGGAGTCTGCCATTCCCAGCACTGGAGATTCTCGCCGATGGTGGCCGGCCAGTAGGGGCTGTCTGCGGTGTGTCGCAGATTCATCACCCCATTGCCGCACGTTCCGGATGTGCCCATCAACACGACTGCCACAGCGCATGCGATTGTTGCCCTGATTCTCACGTCGTCTCCTCCCTGGTGAAGCGGGGCCGAAGCCCCGCGCTTGCTACGCTCTGCCTACTCTCCGGCCGCCTCTTGCAGCATCTTGTCCGTGTCCAGTCTGAGCTGCGCGGCTAGCGACTTGATGATCGCTGGCAGCTGCCCGTCCTGTGGGGCCTCGAAGCCGCTGGCGAACTCGATCGCCAGGACCGCGATGACGGCCTGCAAGTCCGCGACTCCGAGGCGGCCGAGCGCTGTCTTGAAGTCGTAGTCCTTGGCCTTGGCGATTGCCGTAACGAGGCTCGTGGCCCCTTCAGTGTCAAGCCCGGAGGCCGCCATCGACTCGGCGGCGAGCTGGAGCAACGTCTGTGACAGCCCGTGCTCTCCGGCCCGCTTGGCAGCCGCCAGCGCCACGGTGCGGCACACCGACTCGATGGCTCGCGCCGAGTTGGACGCACCGGATGGGGGCGCCTGGCGCTCCGGGCTGGTCTGCTTCGATGCTCCGCTCAGCGCCGCGAGGGCCTCCACCATCTTAGCCTTCTCGGCCACCATCATGACTCGCCCGGACGGTGTGACGGCCGCCAGCGCCTTGGGAGCTGCGCCGATCTTCTTGGCCTGCTTCGCCACCGTGGCCCAGGTGCGTCCGCTCTTGTCCTGCGGCACCAGGCTGGACAGCTCGACGTATGGGGCTTCCGGGCGGAGCTTCTTGCCCTTCAGCAGTCCGTCCAGCGCTGCCGGCGGCAGTATCTCCGCGCCGGACTTCTGGGCCTGGGCGATGCGGTGCGAGGTCGCGATCTTCAGCTTCTCGTGGAAGCATGGCGGATCCACGCAGATGTTGTCATCGTGGATTCCGGGGTACTGCTCTCGGCAGTTTCCGGCGCGCTTCGGACATGCGGTGCAGGCGCCTCGCTCTGGCCACGGCTTCACGTCCTTCAGCGAGAAGGTCGATCCGCTGAGCCGGCAGAAGTAGCGCTCCTGGAGCGCGTGCTGGAAGGCGCGCGCGGGCGGAGGCTTGGGCTTGCCAGTCACCAGCGCGGCCAGCGCCTCCCGCTGGGTAGCGTGTCCCGGCAGCGAAGACAGCAAGGTGCAGTGCGTGACTGGCAACCTCCCGTCAGTCAGCATCTCGACCGCCTCCGGGCACAGCCGCAACAGGCTGAGGCGCTCGCTGACATGCACCCGCGTCCTGCCCACCATGGCGGCCACGTCCGCCTGCGTGCGCCCGAGCGCCACCAGCTCCTGGTAGGCGTGCGCCTCGTCGAGCGGCGTCACGTCCTCGCGCTGCGCGTTCTCCACGCAGCGGGCCTGGATTGCTTGCTCATCGGACATGACGCGCACAACACACGGCACGGTGTCCAGTGCCGGAAGCGCCTGCTCTCCTTCCTGCGCTCGCTTCTGGTTCAACTCGGCGCGCAGGACACCCGCCCGCGTCCAGGCCCTCCAGCGCCTCTCGCCGGCCACAATCTCGTGCCCGCCCGGGATGGGGCGTACCAGCAGCGCATGAATGAGGCCAATGCCAGCAATCGAGATGGCCAACTCCTCGAGCTTGTCTGGGTTGAAGTTGCTTCGGTTGCCCGGGGCTGGGCGGAGATCTCCGTGCTGGAAGTAGGTCATCTGCTCCTTCTCCTGCACCTCCACGTCGTTCTCGTCCACGTCGCTAATCTTCAGTCGTCTTGTCGCCACGTTCACCTCATCCCATCAAGTCGAAGCTGTACGCCGCTCACCCTGGCCTGTCGTGCGCAGCCCTCATGGGCGCCGGAGTCTTCTTCGTCGCCTACCACTCTCCGGCCACAGTACCGGCAGGTAGGGCGCCAGCCCTGTTCGGATCTGGCCTGGTATTGCTCTCTCTCCCTCGCCTCGATTGCCGCCTTGAGCAGCGGGCTCTGCCTGTTGCTTCCTTCCACTTGCTTCTCCTTCCAGTAGCTGTCACTGGCGTGTCTGACTTCTTGCCCTCCATGCCTCAAGCAACATCCCGAGCACCACGCCTGCCGCACAAGCCAGGCTTGCCCAGGCTACGGCTGCGTACAGCGGCACCGTGGTTGTCATGTGCCCTCCGGCTCTCGGAGCGGAGCCATCGGCTCGGGTGCGCTCACGGTGTCACCCTCCGAATCACTTCGAGCGCCAAGTCCGGCTTCCCCTTCCACTCCCGTGCCGTGAGGATCCGCCACCCGGGTCCGGTCCATCGCAGCACGACGGCGCAGGCCCGGCACGATCCGTAACCGATCTTGCCGATCCGGACGTGGCACACCTTCGATGCTCCACACTGCGGGCATGGATGCCGGCTCACGGCGTCACCTCTGGAGCGTCGCCGATGCGGTGGGCTGGGAATCCACCCCACCCGTAGCACCAATGAAGCCAGCACGTGTGTTCGGCGTCCCACGTCCACTTCGGCTTGGGCTGGCGCTCCTCGCCGACGAGATCCTGGCTCCTGACGCAGAGTTCATCGGTGCATCTTCCGCACTTCCACCGCCCCGTCTTTGGCGACGAGATCGGCGGCAGGGATTCGATCAACTCCCGCATCCCAACGGTGCGCATCCGGCACAGCCTATCTTGCAGGCGGAGAGCGTCACCAAGCTCCAGGATCCTCTCGTCGCCCGGTCTCTTCGGCCGCCACTTCTCAGGAAGCGCCTCCCGCGCAACGTCGCATGCGGCAATCACGCCCTCAGCAACCTCCGGCGGGTATGGCGCCAGGCGCATGGTCACACCGAGAAGCGTCGCCATGGCGCCAGCGATGCTGTCCACCTGCGCCTGAAGGCCCCTGATCTTCTCGATTGTCACCGCGTACGGCTGCCCGACGCTGTCGAGCAGGCGACCAATCTCGAAGAGGGCCGCTAGCGGTCCATGTGCGGTGGCTTTGATCGTCTCGTTCAACTCAGCGACCTGCGCCCGAAGAGACACAACCTCGCCTTCTAGACTCTCCTGCTCCCCTTGCGCGGTCATGCAGTCCGCCTCGCTGTCGTCGCGCTGGTCCTTCAGCGCGCGAATCTTTGCCACCACCTTGTCCGCGTCCAGCCGCGTATCGCAGCCGTCCAGCGCCCGGTTGATGGCGGCGAAGGCCACCTCGTACTCTTGGATGCGGTCCCGGAGGGACGCGTCCTCGCGCTTGAGTCGGTCGACATCCGGGTTGCGCTCTGCCAGCACTGCCTCCGCCGCCATGGCGCGCTCGCGCCAGTCGCTCCGCTCGCGCTCAACCCCGTGGACGTACGCGCTGCCGTCCATCGTGCTCGCCGCCCGCTCGGCTCCTTCGCAGCGCGCCTTGAGGGCGCGAATGCCCTCAACCAAGTCCTCTTCCCCGCCGACAAGTTGGCGAATGTCGTGTATCCGGTTCACAAGCCGTGCGTTCGCTTCACGCGCTTGGTCCAACTCCCGCACGAGCCCTTCGGCGACCTTCCGCCACTGTGATGCGATACGCTCTGCACCGTCGAAGCGCGCCTTCAGGGCGTCGATCATCTCAACCGCCTCAGCGTCAACGTGCAACAGTTGCATGCCTAGAGCTGTGCGGATATTCCCAACCGTCTTCTCGGCCACGCCGGCCCGCCGCTCCGCTTCCTGAGCGCGCTTCTCAGCTGCCTCTGCCCGAGCGCGCTCCTTGTCCCGCTCCGCTTCTGCCGCGTGCTGGTGCAGCATCTTGTTGCGCACGACATCCACGGCGTCGCGCGCGATGGCCGCAAGTTGCTCCTCTTCCCAGCGATCCAGCTTCGGTCCGTCGTCCGCCATCGTCTTGTCCTTCCTCGTGTCTTGAATCGCCATCTAGGCCCCCTCCAGGAGCGCAAGCTGTCCGCCTCGCCCATCCAGCGCCGGTCCCCAGCCTCGGATCCGGTCGCGGGCTAGCTGCGCGTACGTCTCGTCCATCTCGATTCCGATGAAGCGCCGGCCGAGCTGCACGCAAGCCGCGCCAGTGGTGCCCGATCCCGTGAAGGCATCCAGCACCACGTCGCCCGGATCCGTGAATTGCTCGACCATCTCCAGCATCAGCGAGATCGGCTTCTGTGTCGTGTGGACGCGGCTGTTGCCGTTCCGGTCGGTGGCAATGGCGTGCTCCCAGAAGGCCGGAAGCCCGCCGCCGTTCCAGCGGAGCCGCTCGCCCCTGACGTGCGCCACCTCGACGCCTTCACACCCGACTGCTGGCCGATCTCCTGACAGTTGGGGCTGGCCGGCCAGCTTGCGCGAGATGCCGATCCTGACGTGCCGAGCGCCAGCGCGCTCGAGATCCGACTGCCACGCGGCCTGCCCTTCGAGGTCGGTGAATGCGAGGATCCACCGCTGGGCGATGCGCGAGAAGTGCACTCCGCACAGCCTCCGCAGCTCCGGCGTCAAGGCCACGAAGCCGAGGTCCGCCTCGACGACCTTCCCGCGTCCAGACCGCTGCCCCTTCGCCACCCTTCCGCCGGAGCCCTTCAAGACTCGACGCTGCTTGCTGTGGACGTGCTCGCTGTAGGGTGGATCCGCGATGACGTGCGTGACTGAGCGCTTGGCCATGGTCGGCAGGATGTCTTCGCACTTGCCGTGCAAGACGCACCACTGGGAGCGGCCGGACAGAACATCGTCGATGGCGGTAGTCATCCGAATACCCACGAATCCAGGCGCCGAAACTCGACAGGCCGCCCGTGCGCTTCCGCGTCTGCTATTCCAAGCCGCATCCCTTCGGAGATTCCTCGGTCTGTGTAGACGACCGTCGCCTCGGCAACACGGCGGAGTTCCAGCCCGAGGGAGATCCCGAGCGCCCGCTCTTCCGGCACCTCGTCCCGGAGCACCCCCGGCTGCGTGTAGAGCAGGTGCGACGCTAGCGGCACCTCGCCCCGAAGTACGCAGTCGCGCAACGCGGCTCTCGCGTACGCCAGATTACGCTCGATGTCTCCAGCGTATGGCGACTCCAGAATTACGATCCGCTTGCGCTCGCTCATAGTCCGTCCCTCTCGTAGATGGCGCCGCGCAGGTACACCGCGAGGTCGAGCGCCTCCTGGTAGGCGTCCATCAGGAAGTCCCTGCCGTTGTGCGGCTGAAGGCGCGTGCCGTACTTCTCCGCGCCGGCCGCGTCTCGAGCCCGCATATCCTCCAACACCAGATCCCAGACCGCCAGCTCGCGGTTGGGCTCAGGATTCGGCTGCGACGCCACAGCCCTCAAGCACGTGATGTGTCCACGCTCCCCACAGTTGTCGCACGTTGGGCAGTCATCGTCACGATGGCAGAGCAGCGAACGGCACGCAGTGCAGGCCCTCTTGTTGTAGTCGCTCATCGCTTCCCGTTCCTCCTGTGCTTGTCTTCCGCCTCAATCTCCCGCTTGCGCTCGCACCACCCGTCAGAGCATTGCCCATCTTCTCCGATGTGACGGTCAGGCCGGCGGCTACCGCACAAGCTACAGACCGACCAACCCCGCTCGTAGAACTCCTCCGGATTCAAGTATCACCATCGCGCACTGGAGCTTCCGCGCAGGCCAGGACCGACGTTGGCAGTGGCCCAAGCGCCCGGAGCCGCTCGAGCGTCGCCATGCGGCGGCGCTTGCCTTCGTCCACCACCTCCACCCGCACGCCCCACGCTCCAATCTCCTGCCCGAAGTGCCACCGCAACCGCTCGTCGCTGTCATCCTTGAGGCCCAACTCATCCGTCACTTGGTCCTTCACGCCCTTCAGTGCGCCGGTCAGGTTCTCCTCCTTGTCCAGCTTCCGGCCCTTCGGCTTGATTCTCACAATCATCACGTCGACCGGCCACTCCCACTCGCCTTTGCGCGTCTTCTCCCGCCACTGCCACGGCCAGGCCAGCCGGATGGCGTCGCGCTCGGTCGCCACCCTACTGTGGCGCTGGCCCCAGTGGGCGTGTCGGTCATTCAGCCCCCGGCCGGTGCGGAGCGGAATGGTGAAGGAAGCCGGTATGCTCAAGGCTGTGTCCTCTCGACTGCCACTACGCACCCCTGAATTCCTCGAGCCCCATCAGCTTGATGCCACGCGCTCGCGCCATGTTGCGCGCGTGGTTGGGGCTGATCCGGAATCGCTCGGCAAGCACATCCGCTGGCAGCCTCTCTTTGAGCGCGCGCTCGAACCGCTGTCTTGCCTCCTCGGTCATCCACGCCTTCGGGCCTCTCATGCCTCACCTCCTGTCTCTACTTCCGCATTCGGCCACGCGAGCCCTAGGTCCCGACATCCTGCTATTCACCCGCTGCCCAAGCTCCTTCGGATCGTCTTGCACCATCCTGGGCGACAAATTGGTGGTGACGACGGTGGGCAGCCCGGAAGACATCCGGTGCTCAAGGAGTGCCTCGAAGCGTCTCCGCTGGTACTCGTTCCAGGTGCCTGAGCCCAGGTCGTCCAGGACAACAAGCCATGAGTGCATCGCTTCATCCCAGCGATCTCGGCCTGGGCGCTCGTACTCTCCAAGCGGGAGCAACTCCGGCAGGGCGAACCAGCGGGCGGCCGGCCATCCGCTCCTGCGCCTTGGCTGCTGAACGCCCCACGCCAGCACGCCGAGGCCAGCGAGCGTCTTGCCTGCTCCGGTGCCTCCGGTCAGCACCAGAACACGAGGAGCGTCGGGACGATTCATCTCGCCGATCCACTCCCTGGCGAAGCCGGCTGCCGGAGTGTCGAGGGGGCGCTTGCGCAACCACTCCTCTACGTCCTCGGGATGGGCACCGGCAGCGCGCATCAAGCGCGCGATCTCCTCGCTGGTTGCTGGCCCGCGGCTTTGTACATCGGAGCGCTTCGACTCCAGCGCGGCCGTGCGCTCAGATGCGATCTCGCGGGCGCGATCTTCATGATCCGCCTGCTTCGGGTTGGCGGCACGCCAGCGATCTACCGCTTCCTGCCCGCCGCTTGCCCGCAGGATGGCCTCGCGCACCAATGCCCACCCAGGCAGCGGCGAGAGTCCGCGTCGGACCAACTCAAGATCTGGATGTTCAGCGATCTCTCCAGGCTTCTTCATGTCACCCACGCCGTCCCCCTTGCACGATGCCCACAGGTCCGTGCTCCTGATCCTCGGCTCTTGTCGACCCCCTCTGCCAGCGCGGATCTGCGCTGCGAGGGGCGAAGTTCGCGATCCCCGTCGTCGGGTTGAAGTCCACCGATAGGGAGCGCTCGAACCTGGCGCCCAACTCCTCAACGGTCACGTCCCCGGCATCTACGGCGACGCACAGCCGCTTGACCGCCTCCCCGTCTACCGAGCCGTTCCAGATGTACTTGCAGCCCATAGCGCGCCGGTAGCCCTCAACGAGCCGGTCCGACAACGGCTTGAAGTGGGGAGATGTGGGCGGCGCGTCGGCCCTGGCGCGCTTCGTCCGCTTCGCCGGCTGCTCCGCAACAGGCATCAGGAGCGCCTGGCTTGGTTCCAGGGCGATGTTCGCGGGCGCGGCAGGGGTCTGGGCAGGGTCGACCAGCGGCTGCTGTCCTGCGGGCGCACCGTCGCCCGCAATAGGTTTTGACTTTGAATCTCTATCTACATCTCCGTCTCCGTCTACCGGAGCGGAAGCGGACGCATGCGGACCGCGTGCGTGCGCATCGGTCCCATTTTGGCCTGAATCCGGAGCCACAGATTCGCATGCGTGCGCATGCGAACCGCGTGCGGGCGCATTCGTTCCGCGCCCGTCCCGCTTGCGCCCGTGTCTGCCGGGCTTGTGCTGGTTCTTGCGCCAAAGAGACTCGTACCTCTCGCACCCCCTCACGCGCAGGCCGCCATCGAGACGTTCAATCACGTCGGCGGTCACGAAGGCTTCGATCAGCGCACCCCGTGGCCCGTCCCACTGGACTGCCGCTTCCAGTCGGTCTCCGGCGCCAGGCCCGAGGAACACCCCGTCAGGAGGGGTCTCTGAGTTCCAGGTTTTGTCCACGGCGTACGCGAAGAGCAGGCACCCAAGGCCAATCACGCGCTGTACGTCCCGGACGGCCAGGGGAGTGTTGCCAGCCCGCAGGAGGTTCGCCACGGTGGGAGCGTCCCGCGTCATCCAGTCGGCGGCCACCTGATACCATGGCAGATCCATCGCTCAGCCACCCTCTCGCGGCTACTCGGTCCGCTTCTCGTGGTCAAGGGCAGCACGGCACAGCAAGCGGACCGCCTCGCAGGTCTTGACAGGCCGCCCGAACTTGCCCGCCAGCTTCCCTGCGAACCTTTCGATCTCGTCGAACAGTTCAAGCGGGAAGAGCATGTTGTGCCGCTTCATCCTCGGCCTTGGATCCGTGATCTCCAACCCAGCCTCCATCAGTGGCCCTATGCCACTTCGGTTATGCACTTCCTTAGCGCCATTGTAGTGGCCTGTCAAGTGGCCATGCTTGCGCCACTCACTGCCCCGTTACCAGCATCCGACCGCAGCGGCGACCGGACAACCCCGCTGACGCCAGCGACCGCCACTTGCTCGGCTGTGCCGAGCGCCAGCCGAGGTGTCTGCCGAGAGCCAGCCCAGAACCAGCCTAGCGCTTCTTGCCGGCCAGCCTACTGGTGAAGACGGACGTTCCGGCAGTGGAGCTGCCCTGAAGCGTCAGCCCATGGGCGCGCCCGAAGTACACGACGGAATCCTCGGTCGCGTAGAGCTTCCCGGCCAGCGGCTGCCCGTTGACGTGCGCCGCCAGCGCACGCAACGTCCTGACGGCGCGGTCCCGCCTTGCCTGCGAGCTGAGGGTGGTGCCGACCCGCATGAGGTGGTTGCGCAGCACCAGCGCCGGATCCGTCTCCTTCAAGTTCGCACCGCTCAGCAGCAACTCGGCGAACTGCTCCACCTTCTCCGGAGATGTCTTGTGGGCGAACGCCATCGCGCCCCTCACGGCGGCCGACAGCAACCGCACGGCCTTCGGCAGGCCAATGGCCCACTCGATTCCGGCCTCATACTTCTTCACATACTCGGAGGTCTCCGCGTACGTGCCGGCAACCTTGTTGTGCGCGACCAGCAGCCTGATGATGTTGGCCAACTCGACCAGCTTCTTGGCGTTGGTGCGCCCGGACAGGATGGCGAAGTTGTCGGCCACGGTGCGCTTACGAGCGCCGTCAATCTCTGCACGAGCCGACTCCGGCAGGCCGGTGGTGACCATCATCTTGACGGTGGCCCCGGACTCCAGCACGGCAAACAGCCGGTGCTGACCGTCGTACAGCATCCCATCCTCGCCGAACGCGATGCCCTGGTGAGTGAGCCTCCAGGCGCCCCGCGTCATGTCGGAAGCGTACCGCTTCACCAGTCTGTCCGACACGGACCTGTTGTTGGTGTTGCACTGCTCAAGCCATTCGGTGGCCATCTTCGGCGTAACGCTCATGATCTCAGACTTCATGCGGTTCTCCTTCCTGCGTTGCACTTCACTGCTCTTCTCCTCGCCCCAGCGCCCGCTCGAGCGCCTCGACCAGCAATGCGTCCTGGGCGCGCGCCATCCCGGCGGCTGTCGGCCAGTAGGCGTCCCGGTCTTCCAGCTTTTCCACCAACCCACACGCCTCGAGCCCCGTCATGTGACAGAAGACGGTGTGAGCGCTGCTAACGCCGAGCGCCTTACCAAGCCTTTCGTATGTTGGCGGCGGCTTGGGCACTGGCCTCTCCAGGAGCGGGAGCACCATCATCCGCAGCACCTCGAGCTGACGTTCAGTTGGCACCGCTCCCCCACGAAGCCGCTCAGCGCGGAGCCTCTCAAGCCGCGCCTGGTAGCGGGAGACGCCGCCGGCCGACTTCCTACGCCCCACGGCGCACCTCCTGGCCCGGCTTGGCGATCTGCCGGACTTCGGCGCCGCGCGGCATACTGTCGCGCATGGCCGTCAACGCCCGGGATGCGCCTTCGCGTGTCTTCCACTTCCTCGCAGCTCGAGGATTAAGCACCCATCCGGATCCAGTCCAGTAGGCCGGACCGTACGCAGATCTCCATGCGAGCACCCAGATTCCGATCCGCTCACTTGCCACAGCTCACCTCCTGCACCTTCACGTTCGCGCACCATGCCCACGGGTTGCGCTCCCAGGCGTGCTCTGGACGGCGCGCGATCCTGGCGTCCCACAACTTCGCCAGCCCTCGTCTCGGGATGTCTGCGTCCGGGCTCTCGTCGGCGGCCCGGAGTGTGTACTGGTCCAGTCCGGACAGGCGCGCGTCTTCTTCTGTGGCGCTCTGGACACGCAGCGGCCGGACGCTTTCGACGAGCACCGAGAGGCGGGATGCCCAGCGGGGCATATGGCTGGACGAGCGCCACTTGTCACGTCCCGGCCGCACAACCACCGACTGCGCTTTCTGGTCGGGCGAGATGGTGACGAACATCGCACCACCGGACTTGAACTGGACACCGGCCATATACCGTTCCCCATCGGCGCATCGCGTGCGCTCTATGGCGCAAACACGCCACGTCTCCCGGATCCAGGCCGTGTCCCCAGCGACACCGAAGGGCGAGCGCTTCCCGTGCGCGTACCGGAGCGCCAGCTTGTCCGCGCCCTTGCCGTCACGGTCCAGGAAGACCGGCGCCCCATCCTTGGCCGGATACCATACCGGCCACTGGTTTGAGTCGGGGAACTCCTTGCAGTGCTGGACTGGACGCCAAAGCAGCTTAATGCGCCCGGCCAGCAGGCCCTGGACTTCCCAGTCGGGGCAGATGAGGGGCCTATCCACGGCGCACCTCAAAGCCGAAGCACTCGGCGATGTCGCGCATGACAACCTCGTCCGGGCGCTCGTCATTCAACGGAGCGAAGCTGATCCCGTCTCCTTCAGGAAAGCAACTCGCGAAGTAGCCCCGGCCCCGAAAGCGTCCAAGCGGGTCTGTGGTTTCTGGCTCGACTCCGAAAGTCAGTGGCCTCGGGTTTCCAAAGCATGGGTGCCCAGACGGGAACGTCCCGTTCCGCATCGGCCAGGCGGGTTGCCAGATGATGTTGCTGTACGAGACGCCAGCGACCGCCCGAATGTACTTCACCGACAACTTGTCACCAACGGCGTCCACCAACAAGTCCTTCCCAAGCCGCGTGACGGCAGCGGCCCGCACGACGAGTTCCTCGGATTCGATCTCCCGGAGCGCCAAGTCTCTCTGCGTGGCATAGTGGAGGGTGCTCGCGTAGAAGCGGAAGCGCTCCAGCCACACGACCCGCGACGGGACGTTGTCCGTCTTCAGCTTGTGGCAGCCAGCATGCAGCATCCAGCACGTCTCGATGCTCTCAGCCTTGTCGCCCGTCTCGCCCCTGCCCCAGAAGTGATCCATCTCCGGCGCGCCGCTCAGCGTCTGGTCGAACGCTATACCGCAGAACTCACAGAAACCGCCGGCTCGCTTCTTGACGGCATCGTAGACGAGCGTCGTTCGCTGCGCCTTGGCGCTGCGCCTCTTGTGGCCCTTCTGGAGCCGGTCGAGCTTCGATGGCTTCTCGTGCTTCTGCTTCAGGGGCCGCGCCTTCTTCCTGTCGGAGAGCTTCTCGGCGGCGGAGATCGCGGCATCGAGCGCCCGGCCGTGCGCGAGGTTGCCCCATCCCGGCATGCTTGCGCGGCACTTGCGCGCATCCGTCAACCGCAGCTTCACCAGCGGATCCTTCATGGCGTCCCCCCGCTCTCCTTCATCGCCTTCCGCAGCGCCCGGATGACCACGCGCCGCTTTGATTCCGGGTCATCCACCATCTGCCGGAAGGCCGAGATGATGGCCGCAGCGTAGAGCTTGTCCTGCTGACCGGGCTCGCCGTACGTCAGGGTCCACACGAGTTCGCTCATCTGTTCGCAAGGGAACGGCCAGACCATCCCGCCGAACCTGGCGTGCGTGCCAGAAACGACCAGATCATCTCCGAGCGGCTTACGCATGCCTCCTCCTCGCTGTCGCGCGGCAGTTGCGGCAGCAGCCCAGCACCCCGACTTCAGCGGCCTTGTCGCTGGGCATCTCCCAGTCATGCCGGCCGCGCAATCCGCACCATGCCTGCTGCATCCGCGACCGAACGATGGCCAGTCGAATGCTGCACCACTCAACAACCTTGCAGCGCCAGCACGGCTCGCCCTCCTGAAGCCCATGCGGGCAACAGAGCAGATCAAGCCACGCCCGATCCTCGAATTCACCTACAACCAACTCCCACCCGCACGCGCGGCAGACGTGTACATCCCCCACGTACGCGACGTACTCGCCAGCGGACTCAAGCCAGCGCAGCGCCGGGACGCCAGAGTCGCAGACCGGACAATCCAGGTTGCGAGTGCTGCTCCAGTTTGGACACGCCAACGTCGCGGACATCACGCACACAGACTGCGGAGCCAGGCCACAGACAGGACATACCGCGTCGGCGTTATCCACGCTTCACCTCCACCAACGATGCCACGCTGTCTTCGGAATAGTCGTCCGTCACATCGACGACTAGTTCAGCCCCACAGGACGGGCAGGCGTGCCGGTCTCCATCGTACGCAAGCCAACGAGGCCAGCCTCGGCCGCCTTCATCTGGCACCGCGAACGTCAGGCTGCCAGGCACGTCAGACCGGCACTTCGGGCACTGAAGGCAGGGCTTCTTTCTAGCCACGATTCACCACCTTGAACTCGTACGGCTGCACCCATGGATTCGCATCCCAGGAGCAGCGCCCACCGTCTCGCTTGCCGTACTGGCCGTCCCAGTACGTCCTGAAGGCGTCGCGCGCGGTGGCGATGACCTTCGGCCCGTGGTGACGGACGTTCTGGTAGCCGAAGCGGGCGATATCCTCGGCTGTCGGCTCGGACATGAACTCCGGATAAGCCTCGGTGTGTGGATCGAACGCCGACCAGCTCTCATGCACCACAGGCCGGAAGCCCTCAGCCATTGCGTCCTCCTCGGTGATGCTCCGGAGACGCTCGGGCAGCCGGTCGCGCGTCAGTTCCAGTGTGCAGCGGGAGGCCCAGCGCGGCATGTGGATGGATGGGCGCCATGGGATTTCGGAGTCTGGAGAAGGGTCGCCCGGCAGCCACAGCCTCGCGTCAGTTTGGCCCCACACAAATGGACCATCCGCACGCCAGATGACATCACAGGACCTGTTGTGGCGGCTGATTGTGCGAGCCCGGTCACTCGGTGCGCACCCCCGAAGCTGCGCCCACGCCTCGCGCGTCCAGAGCAAGTCCCCCGCGTATCCCAGCTTGCACTTCAGCGGCATCGTGCGGTCCTGCCAGCAGCCGCCGCTCTGCGAGCGCAGGACGTAGCCGCTCCGCCGGTCTCCGGTGCAGTACTCGCCGACCGACAGCCCGCTGAAGCTGAGGCTCAAGCCCTCCTCGAGCGGCTGCCACTCGATGAGCCTCCGGGTCTGTGTCTTCTCGCCGGCCAACAGCCGGCGCATCATCTCCGTCGAGAAAAGGATCGGACGTTCCTTTGGCTTGTTCATGGCGTCGGCACCTCCGCCGCTGCCCTGTCCCGCTGCGCCTTCTGGCACTGCGCGTTCGGGCAGATCTGCAAGTCGTAGCCGAGCCCATCCGGCCGGGGCTTAGCAACCCACCTCGAACCGCACTCCGGGCACTCGAGGTTCAGCGTCGGAAGGCCGGCGTACTCTGGTCGCCCGAGTCCTTCGATGATGCAAGTCCCGATGCTCGTCTTGCGCTGCTCAGTCATCGTCTCCCTCCAGCTCAAGCGACAACTGCTGCCGACGCCTTGCTGCACGTCTCTTGGCCAGCGCCGCCGTCTCGGACTTGTGGCAGCATATGCACAGAGTGCGGAGGTTGTCTAGAACATTCGTTCCACCCTCGCACAAGGGTACGATATGGTCCGCCTCCCAGAACGAGCGCAGATAACCTAGCGCTGTCCGAAGGCCGAGGCGATCCAGCATGCGCTTCCACAGCAGACCGCGTAACGCCTGCTCGCCCAACACTCCTCGGTAGAAGCCCCAGACGATGGCGTCCAGGCGATTCTTGAGGCCCTCACAGTCTCGTCCACACTGCGCGCAGACGCCATGATCGCGCTTCAACACTGCCTCCCGCAACCCCGCCGGAGTCTGGATTAGGTATTCATCGACACACCGCTGGGAGCACCAACTCCGCCGGCCCTTGGGCAGCGCGCCGCCACACCAACAGCACACGCCAGGCTGCCCGGCGTAGGGCTTCGGCGGACCGGCGCGTGCCGCCCTCGTCACCTCGCCACTCCCTGGAGGTACTGCTCGACGGCCCGGTACAGACCGGCCAGCGCCGAGGTGGCGAACGCCCGGTGCTTGCAGCGGCACCCGCTGCTCGCCGCCATCCCGCGCACGCGTGGGACGAACTCACAAGCGCTGTCGCCGCACCCAACGTGCCCGGTCGCAACCGAGAAGGCGTCCCGAAGCGCCTGCTCTGCCTCGGCCGATGCCAGGCGGACAGCCGGGCAGATCTCCTCGACGAGCTTGCCGCTCCGGTCTACGTAGTGGGTGCCGCGCTCGGTTCGGGCTGCACCAAGGGCGCACAGGCGGCAGGCGCTGCTAGACATCTTGTTGCTCCTTGGTCTTCGCTCTCCAGCGTTCTCCCAGAGCGTTCCGGTGCTGCCCCTTGTGGCTCTCCTCGCGCACGCACCGGCACGGCTCCCAGCAGAGCGCCCACATCCACACTTGTACCAGTGTCTCGGAAGCGTGGGATGCCGGGCACCGTCGTTGACCCAGGCCGGCCAGGGCATCCAGCCGGCGCCCCACAGCGGTCAGTGTTGCGCGGAGATTTGTCACTGCAAGTCCTCCCTGGCGCATGGCGCAAACAGGTCTCCGGATGGCTGCCCGGCCGGCTTGCGGACTTGGACCTGACCACGCTTCCACCGATAGCCCCAGGCGTCCTCGTGTTGCTCGCCATCGTGGCCAGCCGGAAGGTTGCAGTAGGTCGGACGGGTTGATCCGCTCAACAGCTCGCGCACCTGCTTCCTGGAACCACAGCGTTTGAGGCTCACGGCTCGCACCGACCGCCGCGCACATCTGGGAACTCACGGACACGCGTGTCAGCGGGCCATTGGACGGGGTCTGCGCCAGCATCGTGCGCGCTGGTGCTGCCGTTCCGCCGCGCCCAGACCGAGCCGAATTGCTTGACGTAGACAGCAATCCCCGGCCTCCGGAGCGAGAGCGAGAGCCACTCCCGCACCCACTGGGGATCGAACGGTGGCGCGTCCAGCCCACCCGATGCCCCGCCAACCACCAGCCACGAGATGCCGTCCAGGGTGCCCGCGTCCGGAAGGAAGCCCTCGATCTGGGGTTCGATGCTCACCCACCGGAGGGCCGCCGGGATGCCCTGGAGGATGGGGACGAACGTGTCCCACGCCTTGCGGTGCCCGGCGCTCACGCCGAGCCAGACGTTGGGCCAGCCGTCGCCCCAGTCAGACGGGAGGCACTGGCGGATCCTCTCCGGGCGCTTTGTCGGGATCTGAAACGTCAGGTGCGGCGAGCGCCGGATGATCTCCCACGCCTCCGAACGCCAGGCGTCCGCCTCCTCGATGAAAAAGTCGGACCACGAGCAGACGAACACGCGCGCCGGATCCTTGAGCCGAAGCGGCAGATTGAACGTCCGCGCCGACGAGCGGTGAATGTCGAGCGGGTCCTGCCCGTAGCGCTTTTTGTCGCGGTACATGTAGCATCCGGCGCAGTCCGGATTCACCTTCCGGCACCCCTGCCACGGGTTCCAGGTGGCATCAGTCCACGCGATCTTCGTCTGCTCACCCATTGCGGTCCTCCGCGTTGGCCACACTGATCGCCGCGTAGGCCATGGCGACCCAGGCCGAGTCGCGCGCTCCGGTCAGGTCGTTCAACATCTCCGAGCCAAACACCCCGAGGGGCGGGTTTCGCTGTGCCGCCGCGAGCCGCGCGTTTGCGGACCGCCATCGCTTCCGGGCCTTCCTGTAGGCGTCGATGTACCGATTGAGCTTGTCACGCATGGCGCCCGTCCTCCATGTCGGTCATCATCAGATCGTAAAGATCGTGAAGCGCGCCCCAGCAGTCGTCGCAAGAATCCTCGAACGGATCGTCGTCGTCTGCCGTGCCCTCGCAGTCGTAGCAACAGATCTTCTTGCAGCAGGGACACTCCCACGTCTCGTCGGAGGCTCGCGGCCCCTGGTGGTTGACGCTTTGGCAGTCGCGCATCACCGAAGCACCTCCCGCTTGACTGCCGCGATTGCCACGGCGAGCGCGTCCTGTTCCTCGCCCAGATCCGCGCAAGCGCGTGAAAGAGCGCGATAACCGAAGCTCGAAGGCGGATTGCGCAAGCCGGCCGCCAAAGTTTCGCGCCCCGACGCTTCCGCGCGCCGCGCCGTCTCAAGCATGGCGCCGAGCTTTCGAATCGCCTCGGTCGCCGTCATGGCGTCCCCTCGCTCTCTCCGGCGCCCGGCGCCTCGCGCTGCTTCCGGTCGAGCCGGAGCATCTCCCGGAACAGCCACCCGATCCGCCCCTCGTACCCATAGTTGCCGACCGTGTTGCAGTCCATGGAGCCCAGAAGCCGGCAAATCTCCTTCCCCAACTCGGCCTCGCGCTCTTCGGCCTTGGCGATCTCAGCGTTGAGCCGCTTGCGCTCGTCCGTCATGGAGCGCAGGCTCGCCAGGTTGGACATGCTCGCAGACAGAACAGCGAGCAGTTGCTCCGCCATCTCGGGAGTTGGCCGGCCGCTCATGGCGCCCCCTCGCTCTCTCCGGCGCCCGGCGAGACGAAGAGGTGGCAAGGGCAGATTGTTTCGCCCGGCTGGTTGCCGCAGCACTGCGGCCTGTGTTCCGATTTGCGATGCGCGCATGGGAGCACGCCCCCGAGGTCCCGCGCACAGAGCGGGTCCCCGGCCACCCCCAGCTTCCGCGCCTCCTCCGCTGCCATGTCGCCGAACCGGGAGAGGTCGGGCGCCGTCCCGGTGGGGGCTTCGGAATTGCCCTGGTAGTCTGGGCACACCAGAGGTCCGATTTCTGTCTTGTGCATGCGAGCGCAACTGTCGTCCCGCGCGCGAACACAGGTCGCGCATTTACCAATGTCCGTCCCGGTGGAGGCGGGGGGCGCCTCCAGCCCCAGCTCGCGCCGCATCTGTGCGTCGAACTCCGCCACCCCGGTGGAGGCGGGGGGCGCCGCGCCCACGTCGGCCGGGCGCGCGGACCCAAGGTGCTCGCCCCGCTGCCAGGCGATCTCACGCAGGCAATCAAGGCAGGTTACTAGCGCAAGATCTCGAGTGCGGTGCTCCGCCGTTGTCGGGTGCTCGCACACGTTGTAGATGTGCCCAACCTCTACGTCAGGAAATGCGTCTGCACAGGCGTGCATCGCGTTCGCCGTTGCGGGCCAGGGGAGGGCCGGGCGCGCTTCGTCAGCCGTCCGGGGCGGGCTTTGCGCCAACACCTCGGCGACCGGGCATCCGCCGACGTGGCCCTCCTCGCGGACTCGCAGGCAGTAGAAGCATGAGCCGCGACCGTCCAGCGCTGGAAATGCCCATTCCAGGCGCGCGAGCCTCTCGCGCACCTTCGCGTCGTCCGTCCGGGGCGCCTGCCCGGGCGCCACGCGCGGCCCGAAGTTCTTGGCGGGCTCGTAGCCGGCCTGCGGGTCTCGCTCGGGGCAGCGGTGCTCCCACGCCTTCCCGTTCCAGCGCCAGGCCGTCCCCGGCGGGTTGTCGAGCATCTCGCCGCATCCCGAGCACCGCCACACGTCCCGGGCGCAAGTCTCCATGCCGGGCGCCTGCTCGGGAAGGGCGGCGGCGAGGGCGCGCAGCTTGCCGATTTGAGTCAGCCTGGCGACATCGAGCGCCTCGGAATCCGAGTCGCGATAGGTGACGCTGTAGTGAGCCGACTCCATGAAGCGGTCGTGCGCGGCAATTACGGTCCATGCCCGCTCGCGCCATGCCTTGTTCCGCTCTGTCGCCGCCGCAAGCGCCCCCTCCAGCTCCGCCACCCGCGCCGCGAGGTTCGCGGACTCCAGCACCATGGCATCCCTCTCGGCCACGAGGGCGTCCCGCTTGAGCGTCATCGCGGACAGCGAGTCGAGGGCGTCCTTGCGCCGGGCGAGGGCCTCGTCGCGCTCCGCGTTCGCGCGGTCTGCGCGACCACCAGCAACATCAAGCGCGCCCTCGGCGGTCGTGAGCGCGGTAAACGTTTCGTCGCGCTCCCACTCCGCCTTCACCAGCGCTTCCTGCGCCGCTTCGAGTGCGGCGAGGAGGGTGGCCTCTCCAGCGCGGGCGCGCGTGGCTTCGGCGTGAAGCTCCTCGATGGCGGCCGTACAACTCCGCTCACCCCAGTCCGGGGCTCGACAGCCGGCCGTGAAGTCGCGGTCAAACTGATCGTCGGACGGCCTCTCCGCCGTCAACACCGTCGTCTCCGTCATGGCTTCCCCTTGGCGCCCAAGAGCGCCAGCAGCTTCTTCTCCACGAGCCCAGCGCCATAGAGCGCGGCCTCCAGTTCGAGGCGTTCGCGGTCATCTGAATCCAACGTCGCCAGTGCAGTGCGCGCTGCCTCCAGCCGCCTCTGCGTTCGATGCACACCCACGAGCGCGCTCCGGATGACTAGCTCGGCACGCGTCATAGCGTCGCCCTCGCCTTCAGTGCGGCGCGGGCAAGCAGTTGCAGTGCGTGGCCTACCGCGCGAACCATCGCCGGGCGCGAGCGCGTCAGGTTGTAGAATCTGGTCTGCATCAGAGCATCGTGCGCGGCAGCGAATGCGACGCACCTTTCACGCTTCCACGCAGACACAAGCGCCGCGTCGGCGTCCTTTGCAACGATGCGCCGCAAACGATGCAGAAGCGCGCTGGCCTGAATGTACGTGGTGCGCGTCACGACTTCGCCCCCCCGCGCCTTGGGCTGCTTCTCGCCCGAGATGGCGGCTAGCGCAGCGTCGATGCACTTCCTGCGGCGCCTGGGGGTGGTGGGGGCCGAAGAGTAGTAGCCGGTTTCCTCCAGCGCGCTGTAGGCCGTCTCGAACGCCTCGCCTCTCGTCTCGGTGAAGTCCGCCAGCTTTGGCAGAGCACGCCTCCGAACCGCGCCCCTGAGACATACCAACAACAACTTGGCGGGCGAGATTGGACACCCGTCCCCAGTCTGCGTCTTGTCGCTCATCTCGTCCGCTCCTCCAGCATCAACGTCAACCGTTTGGTGGCCTTGCGTACCGCGCCGCAGTCCTTCTCCACCTCCTCACAGCGCACATGCCCGGAGGCCCTCAGCATCGCGGCCAGCATCTCCAGGCGTCGCGAAGCCCCGAGAAGCTGGCGCCTGGCCTCGCGTGCATCCCGACGCGCTCCCGGAGTCATGGCGCGTCCCGCCGCTCCAGGCTAGCGATGGCGGCCTCCACTACGCGAAGCCGCTCCTCGCGAGTGGACGACTCATCGAGCGCGTACCAGCCGGCCCACATCAAGGCGTTCTCGGCATCCAGGATGTTGCGGCCGGGCGAAGGAACGGGGCCGGCGACATCTGGACAGGCGGCCACTTCCTCGCGCAGCGCCTGGAGCATCCGCACGGCAGCCAGGCGACGGAACGCGTTGTCCCGGATGATGTGGCACATGTCAGGCATCGCTGGCCTCCAGGGACGCGATGGCCTTATCTAGCGACGCGAGCCACCCGGTCCGCAAGGTCTCCCGGTAGTAGCGCGTACCGGAGAGCGCATCCGCGACGGCGCGCGCCACGTCGGTCTGCATCCACTTCAGCAGTCCAACGTCTGCCGGGCGCATGAGCCGAAGGGATGGCCTTTGCACCCGGATCTTAGCCAGGCAGCGCATGCGCTTCAGCACCCGGATGGCTTCACTTCTCGTCTCGTCCGTCATCTCCACCATCCATTTCAGCAATCGCCCCGTCGATTGCAGCCAGCCACTTCTCCCGCGTTGGCACCGGCAGCTCGTAGTAGCCGTGCCGCTCCAGCGCTTCGCGCACGGCCCGGAACACCTCAAGCCGCACCATCCCGATGCCGGCCAGGCTAGGCCGGATGTCGAACCGCACAGCGTCAGCGCGCAGGCGACGCAGCAGATCGACAGCCTCTTGGCGAGGGACGCCGGTCACTTCTTGCTCCGACCGGAGCGCCGCTGCCCGGATGCCACGTTGCGCCGCTGGAACGCCTGGTTCGCCTTGGCCGCCATGGCCTGCGCGGTCTTCGCTTTGGCCTTGATGATCGCAGTAGCCACAAACGTCAGCGACTCCAGTACGTCTCCAGGGCCTCGCTGCTCGCGTTCGGCCATGGCGTTGATCTCGTCGCACAGGTGCCGGCAGAAGCGCCGCGTCCAGGCGCGCAACTCGGGAGTCAGGACGCCAGACTCCGTGCCGCTCATCGCCCACCTCCGTACCGCACCAGCGCCCGTCCGATGGCGGACAGCCCATCCTCGCCCAGGCGCTCCCAGGCCCGCTGCAACTCCGCCCCGACGCGCACGTGCTGGTCCGACACCCCGACAGCACGCAGGACGAAGCCGCCGCGCCCCTCCGCAGCAAGGGCAGCGAACTCGTCCGGATCCGCCCGGACGAGGGCAGCCGCAGCACGTACCTTGTCCTCGCTCCATGGCCGTCTGCTCCCGCGCTCCACGTCGGAGACGTAGGACAGCGAGACTTCTAGCCCCTTCGCCAACTCCCTCATCGTCAGGCCGGCGGACTGACGACGCTCGCGCAACTCCGCGCCGAACCTCGTACCCATCAATGGCTCCTCCTTCACAACGGCAGCCGGCACCCTAGCACACGAGAAGGCGCTTGACAAGCCCGCTGAGTGCGCGTAGTGTGCGCGATGCTGGACGAGCGCCGAGTGGGCGGCGCAAGGAGGGAGTGGTGGACAGAGCAAGCGGCGAATCGCGGGCTGCCTTTGTGGACTACATCCGCCTGTCGATTCGGCTGGATCGGCTGGAACGGGATGGGCTTGATCAAGGACCGGAAGCCGACAGCATCAGGGACGCGATTGAGGGTCCGTGGTACGCCATGGATGCCGTCGACCTGTCGTGCGCGTACACCCTAGACAATGCGCTGGCCAAGAGCGCCACCACTTCGCTGGAGGAAGCCCGGCGCTTCGTCGTCCAGTGGTTGAGCACCTGGCCCGGCGCGACCAGGCTGAGGATCGACGAGGCTGGCGAGTTGCAACTGGAGGAGACGTGATGGCCTGCGAGGCGCTGGCGCTGTTCGGGTTGTTTGCGGTGGGCTTCTCCTGCGGCTGGATGGCTCGCGGGAAGGTCCGCCAGGAGACGCGGCAGGGACCTCGGCTGGCGAGCATCGGGAAGAAGGAGAAGCCATGAGCAAGCACGACGACTACATCAGCCTTGGCAAGGCCGGAGACGGATACATCTCGCTGATTGGAGGTGAGCCGCCCAAGGTGGTCATCCGGTTTCTCGGCACACCGCTCGAGGCTGACACCGGGTGCCGGAGGTGGGGCGCGCTCTACGGGAAGGCGCTTCGAGTCGTAGATGGGCGGGTGGAGGTGGTTGAGCTGAAGGAGGAGCCCACGTCGTGACGGCGTACGAGCGGATCAAGGAGGCGGTTCGCGAGGGCAACGTCAGCGGGCTGGAGTGGGCGCGACGGGCCTTCACATGGGAGGGCAAGTGCATCCTGTGCGGACTCTGGACAGCGGCCGGTGCGGTTGAGAGGGGCAAGCGTCGGCCGGAACGCGTCTGCGAAGGGTGCTGGACGAAAGCTGGAGGCTTGGCGCCGTGAATAACGAAGATATTGAGAAGGGAGCCGTTGTGGCGGTGGACTGCCGGAAGTGCGCGCACGTCTTCGATGTCAAGGAAGGCTACTCGTACCGATGCGCCAAGTCAGACACGCTGATGCCATGGAGCGTCGTGGCGTCGGACCCGTGCGAAGACTTCGTGCCATCCTCCGCCTCACTGCCGGTCGTGGACTGCCGCGAGTGCGCGCACATCTTCGATATCGTGGAGGGCGATGGCTTCCGATGCACCGCGACTGGAATGCGATTCCCCTGGCGCCTTGTTGCGTCTGACCCGTGCGCCGAGTTCCAGCCGAAGCCCACCGACTCCCCGCCAGCGAGCGCGGACCGGGAGGGACCGGACGTGCTCGCAGCGTTGCGCTCCGTCACCTCGTGGGACTGGCCGGCACTGCTCATCCACGAGGAGGACGCGGCGGAGATCCTTGGAGACCTTGCGGCCCTCGAGCGCGCCATCACCGACGAGGAGGCCCGGAGGGCGCGGCCGGCAGCCGAGGACCCGAGGGACGTGGAACTTCACGACCTGCGCGCGAAGATCGCCGAACTCGGCAGCCGGCATCTCCCTCTCTCGCTTCGGCAGGATCCGAGCGATGAGACGATCCGCGACTGGTACGAGCGCACGAGCAAGCACGAGAACGGCATGCGCGCGCTCCTCGGACGGTGCGCGACGGTGTTGGATCTCGTGGCCGGCTTGCGCAGTGTGGGCAAGTATCGCTCCAACGGTGACTTCCTGGTAGACGGCGACGCCTACGAGACGACGCACGCAAGCGCGAAGCAGCTTCTCGCCTCCATCCGCGCCGCCGGAGTGGAGCCGGCCCCGGAGGAACCGCACCATGGGTGAGACGATCAACGGCCCGTGCTCGGAGCGCGTCAGCTCGGACGCATGGGGGATTACGGACTGCTCCCGCAAGCCGACCGTCGTCGAAGACGGCAAGCCATGGTGCTACCAGCACGCGCCATCAGCCGTGGAAAAGCGGCGAGCCGCCCGGGATGCCAAGTGGGCGGCGGACGCGAAACGCCGCGAGGCGCACTGGGCAGAGGAGGCGTTCGCGGTCCGGTGCGCGGCCCTTGTCCGGGCCGCTGGCGGGACTCCCGAGGACGTCGAGGCTGGGCGCGTGCGCGTGACGATGGAGCCGGCCCCCGAGGCGCAGGAAGGGAAGGCGAGCCGATGACGACGCGAGAACAGGCGCAGTGGGTGCTCGCGCTGTACCGGGCGTGCCTGCTGGTGGATGGGGTGGGCAGCCTGCTCGTCTTTTCGGCACCACGCGACCGGGCGCAGGCGCTGGCTTACGACGCGCTTGTGCGGACGATCAGGGCTGTCCCGATGTGCGGGGGCTCGCGTCGACTGCTCTTCCGGCGCATTCGCAGCGCCATCGACACGCTCGACGAGGCGGTCCGATGACGACGCAAGAGCAGGCCCAGTGGGCGCTGGCGCTGCTCTGGGCGCTCCTGTCCGTCGAGGCGCCGATACGATGGTTCGTCCCCGTTATCGGCTCCTGGGACACCTATGCAGTGAAGCGCCTTCTGGCCCTGGACGAGGCGACAGACAGACTGGTTGATGCCGCGCTGACGTGCGCCGGGTACTGGCTGGCCATGTCCGACCGGCCCATCAGGCGCGGCGTGGTGATGCGGTCCGTGCTGCGCGCCATTCGATCTCTCGACGAGGTGCCCCGATGACGCCCGATGTTGCCGCCGCTATCGCCATCCTGGAGAGGCTCCGGGCACTGGCCCGCAATCGCAAGCAGAGGGGCCGGCCGCTTCTTGCTCCGCTGCGTCCGGCTGGCGCGAGTCTCATCTGGTGGATGCAGTCTGAGCCAGTCCGCATCGCGAGCGCGAAGTTGGCCTGGCATGGCTACCGAGCCGCCGCGAATCGGAGCGAGTGGCTTTTGTCCATCAGGGCAGCCATCGAAGATCTCGGGGGCCGCGCGCCATGACGCCCCCGCCGGACTTGCTGGAGGCGGCGAAGGCAGCGGCCGAGATGACGTGTGAGCCGCCCGAGAAGGAGGAGACGTGAAACGCGAAGAACTGAAGGTGTCCATCCTGAAGCGCTACTTCGAGGAGGACGACACCGGGCTGCACGCGGCAACGATGGCGGTTGAGCCGCTGCCCGGCGAGTCCGTGGAGGACCTCGTGTGGAGGTGCCTCACGTGGAAGCCGAACGACAACCCCAACACTCTCGGCGCGCTCGATGTGCGCATCATCGAGCCGGCGAAGAAGAGGACGTGACATGGCTCTACCGAATGGCTGGGAGCGCCACTGCAAGCCGGAAGATCCGGGCTGGTACTGCCGAGACGGCGTTGGCATCGGGCTCCTCGACGCCGAGCTGGTTTCCGTGGTCGCGAGCAACGAGGATGGAGACGAGTGCGGCGGGACCATCCCCGTCGAGATTCTCGTCGCCGTGCTGCGCGACGCCGGCTGGACGTGCGAGCCATCCGGCGAAGAGGACGCTCTCCCGCCTGAACTCGAGGCCATTCAGGCAGAGCTTGAAGCGGTTGAGTCGCGACTCTCAGACTTCCGCTGCGCCAATGCCAGGGGCGACGACCGCGACATGAACGCCGAGACGCTTGCAGCTCTGAACGCCATCTCTGAGGCCAGAGGCTTGCTCTGCAAGGCCATCGCACAGCAACGGAGATCTGGAACATGAGCGACTCCCTCGACACCTTGATGCGCGAGATGGAGGCGCTCCAGGAACGCGCCCACGCGGCATGGGCAGGGGCCGAAGGCAAGCCGGACGAGGCCGCCCTAGCGGCAGTCTTCGACGGCCTGTGCAAGACCGGCTTCAAGGTCAAGGCGCTCATGTGTCCCAGGGCAATCCATGGGCGGACGGTCGGCGGCGTCCAGCAGCATGACCTGCTGATTGCGCCGTTCGCGCGCTGAGGGATGCCGTGTCGGACAGCCTAGCCGCACTGCTGCAAGACACCGAGGCGCTCACTGGCCGGGTGCGCCAGGCGTTCGAGTCCGCGCACGGGACCGTCGACGAGCCCTCTCTCCGGGCGCTCCTGGACGGCCTGGAGTCCGCGCGCTCCGCCGCCTGCCTGCGCGGCGTGAAGTGCGGAGGCTGCCAGCGCTGGAAGCCCGGTAAGGCGTTCGCTGCCTGGGGCGTCTGCGAGGTCGACAAGCAGGACAAGTCGTACTGGCACGAGTCGTCGTCCTGCGCGGACTACGTGCCGGATGAAGGGGCTTGACGCCAGCGGGGCGCAATGGTATAGCCGGATGGAGTTGTGCGTAGGTTGGAGGGAGCGATGGCGGACGAGTTCAAGGATGCGTCGCCGAGGCCGTGGACGGTGGATGAAGACGGCTGCGTCATGGACGCAAGGGGCGGGCAAGTCGGATTCCTGGTCCCGCCCCGCCAGAGGCGACGCCAAAACACCACGTTGCTCACCCGCTCCGTCAACGCCTTTGGGCCGATGCGCGAGGCGCTGGTCTACATCCTGAGCGAGCACGCGGCTCAGTTCGGCAAGTGCGGTTGCGGTATCTGCACCCGGGCTTCCGAGGCCCTCCGCGCGGCTGATGGGGAGATGTGACAATGGAACGGACGCTTGATGAAGCGGTTGCGGCATTCGATGACGACGCGCTGCTGAAGCTGATGGTCGCGCAGGTCGCCCGGACGTTCCCGAAGTTCGACGGTGCGCCGGAGCCTGTGAAGCGGGCGCGGGACAGGTTCGTTGCGCTCGCGTCTGCCGCTCCGGTGATGCGCGAGGCGCTGGTCTACATCCTGAGCGAGCACGCGGCTCAGTTCGGCAAGTGCGGTTGCGGTATCTGCACCCGGGCTTCCGAGGCCCTCCGCGCGGCCGATGGGGAGGAGCCGAGCCATGGCTGACGTTCCTGGCAAGTGCTCTGTCCCGATGTGGTGGGGCGACGGTATGCCGGCTGGGGCGTGCGGCAAGCCGGCTTACGGCAAGCGCCCGCCGTGCCGCCAGTACCGAGACGGTTGGACCGGAAGACTGTACCGGGAAGACGGGCGCTTCAACGGCTACGTCCCGGATCTTGCCTGCGAGATGCACGGCGGCCCGAAGGCTCCGGATCGCTGCCCAGAGGGCTGCCAGGGCATCGACCTGGGCGACGGAAACCACAGCGGCTGCGAGTGCAAGGGCGCGACGTGCGACTGTCCGAACCACCCTGCGGCCGATGGGGAGCCGACCCGATGACGCCGCCGAAGCCGGAGCGTCCAGGGGCGATAACGGAAGCACGGCTTGCCCGGATCGAGCGGGAGTTGGCCGAATACCTCGCGATGCACCAGGACAGCACCGACCCGCGAGGATGCCCCGGACCTGCGCTGCGGCTGGCGGAGAAGGAGATCCCGGCCCTCGTCGCCGAGGCCCGCCGCGCCCGCTCCGGGGAGGAGCAGGCCGGGCGGGAGTTGGACGAAGCTCGGGCCTGGGCCGCGAAGGTCGAAGCGGCCTTCAGCGACGCACAGCGCGAGCTGAGCGCCATCCTTGCGAGGGCTCCGGACGAGAAGCTCGACGACGCGGCCCGGCGAGTGGTTTCCGAGCGCGATCTAGCCGAGCAGGCCCTCGACGAGGCGGTCAACCGAGCGGAGGCGGAAGTGGCGAGGCTGGAAGAGCGGGCGGGGAAGGCGGAGGCCACGATTGCGGCCATGCGTGAAGCCGTCCTGGAGTTTGAGGCTATGCCGCCGCGCGACGTGCTCATCGGGGCTGAGTTGAGGGACTGGAAGACCTACGCGCTGCACGCCCAGCACCTCAGCAGCTTCTTCTATGCGCTCGACCAGCGCTGGAAGTCTCCAGAGGTGAAGCGCTGGGCCGAGGTGTTCCGTGGGGTCCGAGACCGCGCGGAGAAGGCGGAGCGCGATCTTGACGAACTCCGGACGAAGGCCGGCGAGTTCACCGAGACGTTCCGGAGCATGACCGCCGCAACGCGGGAGTGCGAGGAGGCGCTGGCCATAGTCGAAGGGATCAAGTCCGAACGCGACGCCATGCGCGCCGAGGTGGAGCGGCTCAAGGAGCGCCTTGTCACGCTCGAGGCTGGGCGCTCCGAGGCCGTCCGGCTGGCAGAGGTGCGAGTCCTGGCAGCTATGCGCGGATGGCGTCAGCTTCCGGAGTCGATCCGCAGCGCGGTGCTGGCGGAGGCATCCTTCCTGGCAAACGCCATCGAGGAGTACGCGGGCGCGGTTGCGCAGGACAACCAGGCGACTGCGGAGCACATCAAGAAGGTACTGGAGGAGCGCGATGGGTAACGCCTGTGGTGCCAAGCACACGAAATACCAGCCGACAGATGACGAGTGGAGGTGCCCGAAGTGTGGGGCTGATGCCGAGAGCTTCTGGGTTGACGAAATTGCGGAGGACTCAGATCCGGACTGCCAGTTGCTCCACGTGAACGACTTGCTGACCTGTGGCACAGAGCATGGCAGCACCTATTCAAGCTACAGCATCTTCGGCAAGTCCTTCGCCGCCATGCTCCAGCGCAAGCACAACCTCGGCCCGTGCCCGCACTGCAAGGGCAGCGGACTCGTGAAGAAGTCCGAGGAGGATGGCCATGCCTGACGAGAGGTGCTGTGGGTGCCCGGATCGCCAGGCTGCTTGGCTGGACCGCCTGACGGCGCGAATCCGGGCGGACATGGCAGCCGAGGAGAAGGTGTACCGCCAGTGGTTCGACCGTGGCTGGACAGAGGCCATGAAGCACGTCCAGTCAACGCACACGTCGGAGGCCCAGCGATGAGCGAGTTGGAGCAACTGCGCGCATTCATCCTCCAGTACCCAGATCGCAACGCTGGCGAGGACACCTGGATAGAGCGGCGCGACAGGATGGTGCTGGAGTGGGGGTTTGATCCACTCGGCAAAGACAGGCTCTCGGCCGCAGCGGACGCCGAGGCGTGGGGGCGGCTCAGCCTGCTGGAGAAGCGGCAGGCGTTGGAAGCAGAGCGAGAGGCAGCCAAGGAGCTGCTGAGTGTCAGTCGTACGTGGTAGAGAGTTGAGACGGGCTGGACGTTCCGACTGAGGGACTGGCCCACTGCGAGGGAACCACATGGAAGCAGCGATTGTGAAGGCAGAGCCGGTAGCTCTTGCGGGAGCGGCCGGTGATACGGCGCGAGTGGTGGCCATGCGGCAGGTGCTCTCCGAGGAGAGCGAGATGCGCGGCATGGTGAAGGTGTACGTCGGGACGCACATGCTGGATGGGACGGACTTCGGGAAGATTCCGGGGACTGTCCGGCCCACCCTGTTGAAGCCGGGCGCAGAGAAGCTGCTCGACCTGTTCCGAGCGACTCCGCGCTTCGCGCTGGTCCACCGAGAGGAGGACTTCGACCGGGGCTTCGGCTTCTGCCACTACATCTTCCGCGTCCGGCTGGTGTCGCGCTCCAACCCGTCCGAGGTGCTGGCCGAGGGCTTCGGCTCCGCCAACTCCAGGGAGGCTCGCTACCGATGGCGCCAGGGCGGCCGGAAGTGCCCGACGTGCGGCAAGGAGGCCATCATCAAGGGCAAGGATGAGTTCGGCGGCGGGTGGATCTGCTTCGCCAAGAAGGGCGGCTGCGGTGGGAAGTGGCCGGATGGCGCGCAGGAGATCGAGAAGCAGGAGACGGGGCGCATCGAAAACGATGATGTGGCCACGTTGTTCAACACCATCCTGAAGATGGCCAAGAAGCGCGCCCTCGTCGACGGCGCTATCGCGCTCGCTAGGTGCTCGGACCTCTTCACCCAGGACGTGGAGGACCTGGAGCACCCCGAGCCCGCAGGCCAGGCGCAGGCGCAGACTGCGCCGCAGCGGAGATCCGCTCCCAGCTCTCCCGAGAAGGCCGCCCCCGCCACGGACACGAAGGAGACGAAGGAGCTGCTGGTCAACATCGGCAGGCACAAGGGCAAGCGGCTATCCGACGTTCCCACAGAGGATCTGCCCTGGCTGCTTCAGCGCGCCACCGAGTCTGAGGCGAGGAAGCATGAGAAGTGGCACGCGAAGGACCTGGCGTGGCTGAAGGCCGTGCAGGCCGAGATGGCGAAGCGCTCCACGGGCGGCCAGCAGCCTGCCCCAGCGAATGGCGCTGCTGCGCCGAAGGGGACGCCGTTCGAGCGGCTCAAGGCCGGCATGCGTTCGCTGGGCGTGCCCGATAAGGCGTACCTGGACGAACTCAAGAAGCGGGAGAAAAAGTGCCCGGCGGATGTCACCGAGGATGACTACCGCGCCCTGATGGCCTTTTTCCAGGGCGTGGGACAGGAGCCGCCTCCTCCTGGTGACGAGGACGCGCCGCCGGAGGTTGGGGCATGAGTTGGCGTGGAGATGACCCAGTACATCCGGCCGTCGAGCCAGCACCGCTCAGTGGGTGGCGCTATGGAGATCCGACCGAGATTCACCACATCGGCATGACAATCCGTGAGCGCATCGCGTCTGACATCATGGCTGCACTCGCGTCAGCTCATAATCCGACCAAACCACGAGCCGCAGCCGAGATGGCTGTCGCTTGGGCAGACGCGCTCTTAGATCAACTGATGGGGGTGCCGAAGTCATGAAGACCGTGTATGCTGCGGTACTGGTCTCGCGCGCCATGACTCCATCCGTGTTGTGGAGCATGGCGGCGTTGGGTGGAGTGGACGACCGGGATCCGGATCCCAACGTCTGTCGTGGCTCCGCGACCAAAAGGTTTCGGTCAATGGTCGTGTCCACCAATGATACGCATATGATGTTCGGAGCGACCGTGGATTGGAAGACGTTTGAACCTGGTGTCTGGCTAGTCGCTGGTCACACGAGAGACGCTCTATGGTTCGACGAGTATTGGGATCTTGTGTTGGTTCTCAAACGCGTACCGTGGCGCATCCCGGCCGTGTCCGAGCTGTTCAACGCCTGGGCCTGGGTGGCGTGGAAGGTTAGGCAGATCAGGTGGCGGCTGGCGCGACGAGGCGCGGCATGAGCGCGGGCCGCAAGTTCGCCATCGTCGGCTACGTCGGCGCGACGAGGTTCTACTGGACCGGCAGCAAGCGGAAGCCGTGGACGACGATGGAGACTCGCGCGAAGACGTGGCGCTCGGACTCCATCGCCGCTAGCTGGTTCCCGAGGGTGCCGAAGGGCCTGGCCATGATGGGAGATCTCCGAATCGTGGAGTTGCAGCCATGAGGCGCAAGGGCTGGAAGCCAGACGGGCGCGGAGGCTACGTGCGCGCCATCGGTAGCCGGTTCAACCCTTGGGTGCGGCTGTGGGCAACCCCGACGCATGACGGGCTCTGGGCCGGAAGCTCGACGTTGATCCCAGTCGTTGATGTCCGGGCTCGGACGCCCGACGCATGCGCCCAGAAGATGGAGGAGCGGTTGTGCGACTGGCTCGGCAAGCAGTCGGCGCGGCTGGCAGCCGAGCTTGAGAAACGGGCTGACAAGGAAACGGAGCGCGTCTAGTCCCCCCACGTGGCGCGTTCCGGGCGTCTCGCCGCCGGCATCCGGCACCCTCCAGCGGGTGTCCGGCGGCGGGGCGTCGCTTACCAGTGAGGCATCATGCGCTTTGGAGATCTGACGCGCGACATCGCCGAGCGCTACCTGGCAGGCGACGAGTTGCTGATGTGGGGATGCCCGCAGCCGTTGCTGTCCAGGAGCGCAGTCCTAGAGCGCGCCGGGGCAAGTCGCGAGGCGCTGTCTGAGTTGTGCGAACGCTGGCAGGCTTGGCGCCTTGAGCCGGCGGACGAAGACGAGCTGCGCTGGATGCAACTCGGCCTCGACGCTGACCAGGCGTGGAGTCACGCCTGGGACAACGCAGAGGCCGCGGACCGGAGCGCGGGACGGCGCTACGACTCCGCCAAGTACGCCGAGCTGGCCGGGGCAGCCAGGAGATCCGTGTTGCTGTCTGGGTTGCGTGCCAGCCGGGCCTGACACTCCAGGTCTGCCAGCACCATGTCGACCCCACGGCGCACGAAACGGGACATGCGCCCGCGCCCGACGAGCACCAGCAAGCGGTTGTGCTGATCTGGACGCAGCGCGATGTTGTGCGGTAGCAGCTTCGCCATGGCTAGGCCGGATCCAATCCGTACCACTCGCGCGGATCCGCCAGCCGGACGCCGAGACTGCGGGCCAGGTTCAGCACGCGCTTGGCCTCGATGCCGTACATCTCGGAGATGATTCTGGCTGGAAGCCCCTCGCGCACCTTGGCGACGATGCGCCTGCGCCGATACTCGGCCGCCTCGCGCATCAGCTTGCTTTGCTCCTGGAGCGCGCGCTTGACCTCCAGTCCAGTCCGCTTAGGCGCCATGGCCGACTCCGTTGCCGGGGACAGCCTGGCTGGCTGCGTCCTGGGCGCACACCTCCGGTGCCGGCGTGACCTGGCGCGCCTCGGTGAGTTGCTCCTCCAGCATAGCTATCTCGAGGCCAGCCTCCCCGAGCGCCTGTGAGAACAGGTCCCACGTCCTGTCGTTGTCCACGCGCTCCGCCGCCAGCAGCACCGCTCGGTCGGCAGCGTATGCCTGCCAGCACGCCGCGCACGTCACGTCCTCGGTGCGCCTGGTGCTGATCGTATCGCCCTCCACATAGCCGCCGCACGCCGCCCCGCCAGGCCCAGCGCGCAACCCAAACGTCTCCGCCTTCAGATGTCCTGCCAAGGTGCTCCCTCCGGTGAGTGTTCGGCCAGCTCTACCACAGCGCCCCGCTGGCGTCAAGCGCTATTGCGCATTGGGCGGCTTTCGCGCGGTTTGCTGTCAGGTCTGGCTGCTGGCGGACCCGGGCATGGAGGTTGCGCAGGCCCCTGGTGCCGGGCATAGTGGAGGCCGGTGGCCGCATTGCGCTCGCGAGCGGCCGCCCCGGGGCCGCCGCCAGGCAGCTCAACCCCTCCGGCGCACCTGGACGGCGGCCCCATTTTTCCTGCTTGACAACGCCACAGCTAGCCCGTAGAGTGCTTGCCTGTCGGCCGCTGGGGACGCGGCCCAACATGGAGGGAGCAATGAGCGACACCCAGGGCGTGCGGTCTGTTGTGCTGGACGGGCTGGCGGCGGCGATGCGGCGTGGCAGCTTCGGCCGGTGGCATGCCGCGCGGCTCTGGGGCGTTCGGGAGGTCGAGCGTGGAGCAGAGCGAGTGGAGTCCCCAGCAGTGCATAGTCCCGGATGACGATGGGCAGGACTGCCAGCGCCCGGTGGTGGCGGCTGGGATGTGCGACCGCCACTACCAGCGGGCCAGGCGTGGCTCTGAGGTGGACGAGGGGCTGGGCGAAGGTGCGGTGAAACTGACGGTGCACGCCTCGGCGGAGTTGGCCGGGCGAGTAGCAGAGGCCGCTGAGCAGGGCGGTGTCTCGCAGTCAGAGTGGATGCGAGAGGTGCTGGAGTTCCAGTTCGAGGAGGGAGCATGACGAAGGATGGCGACGCGAAGAAGGGGCCGTTGACGCTGACTAGCCTCGAGATTGAGAACTTCAAACGCATCAAGGTGGCGCTGCTCGAGTTGGAGCAAGGCGGGAAGCTGGTACATCTGCGGGGCGACAACGAAGCCGGGAAGTCCAGCGTTCTCGACGCGATCCATGGGTTGGTCGGGGGCAAGGATGCGCTTCCCCCGGTGCCCATCAACAAGGGTGCCAAGCGCGCCCGCATCACCGGCAAGTTCGCGCCCGATGGGCTGGTGGTCGAGCGCGTCATCACCGAGAAAGGCACGACGGTCCAGGTGCGCAGCGCAGACGGAGCGAAGTACAGCACGCCGCAGGCCATCCTAGACGGCTGGCTTGGGCCGCTGCGGTTCGACCCGGGCGGCTTCATCACCAAGAAGCCAGCGGAGCAGATCGAAATCCTCCGGAGCGCCGCGAAGCTGAACTTCACAGAACTCGACGCCAAGCGCGAGGCGCTGTACGGCCAGCGCACGACCGTCAACAACAACGGCAAGGCCACGCTCTCCAGGCACGACGCCATCAAGGTGGTGCCGGACGCGAAGCGGGTCGACGTGGCCGAGGTGCTGGAGCGGCAGAGGGAATTGCTGGCTTCCAAGGACCGTCGTCTTGCGATGATGGCTCGTGCGGAATCTGCCCGCATGGATGTCAGGCGCACTGAGGAGAAATTCCAGCTTGCGGAGGCCGATGTCAGGAGGGCCGAGGTTGCGCTTGATGAGGCACGAGCGAAGCTGGCCGACCGACAGAAGACCCTTGACGCCCATCGGGCGCTCCTCCTTGATGCAAGGACGCTGCAATCGACTACGGAGGAAGATGCTTCCGGGTGTGTTGATGTGCAGCCCGAACTTGAAGCCGTGGCCGCTCAACTCGCCAGCGCAGAGTCCGCCAACAAGGCAGTGGACGCCGCCGAGGCCAAGGCGACGCTTGCCAAGGAGCTGGAGGATCTGCGCGCGCAGTCCGCCGCCCTGACCGAGCAGATCAAGGCGGTGGACAAGGAGAAGGCCGACATGCTGGCCGCTGCCAAGCTGCCGGTGGACGGGTTGGGCTTCACCGATGACGGCGTGACGCTGAACGGCCTGCCGTTCGAGCAGGCGAGCCAGGCGAAGAAGATTCTGGTCGCCTTCGCGCTGTGGCTGGCCGAGCATCCCCGGCTGGGAGTGGTGCCCATCCCGAACGCCTCGCTGTTGGGCAAAGGCGCGCTCGAAGCGGTGGCCAGGATGGCTGCCGAGCACGGCGTGCAGGTGTTCCTCGAGGTGGTGGGCGACGGCGACGTGGGCATCGTCTTCGAGGACGGCGAGGTAGTGAAGGTGGACGGCAAGCCGGTGGACAAGACTGGAGAGGAGAAGGCCAAGTGAAGCCCGACGCGGATCGGGCGATGTTCTTCCGTCCCTTTCTCTGGCGTCTCGGGAGCTTCCTGATGCGCCTCGGGAGGCGACTGGATGGGCTTGGTAGGTGGATCCTGCGGCGCTCCAGCCCGCGCTTTCGGTGTCCGGTGTGCGGTGTTCCGGAGGGTGGGCTCTGCCGCCATCCTCCAGCACCGGAGGACGTGATGAGGGCGTGGCGGGATCGGGCGATGTGCGAGATCGAGCGCTATAGGGCCGTCACGCACAGCCTGTCGACAGCCCGTCCGAGCAGAGAAGTGGAGCCGATGGAGCCGACGCCATGACTCCGAGGGCATGGCGTCACCAGCCCTGGGCCGTCGAGGCGCGCTGGACGCGCAGGCTGGTGCGCCGGCTGGCCGAGCGCCCTGCGCCGATGGCGTTTCGGTGCCGCTGCGGCTCGGTGGTGGTCCACCTGGACACATACCCGGAGCGGCTGGGGAAGTGGAGGGCCACGTACGTCAGCGACACCGGAGAGCCGGCCGGGCACCTGGTGGCCGACGACTTCCCCGGCGCGCTTGACCGCGCACGCGAGTACGGGGCCAGGCTGTTCGAGGTGCTGTAGACGCTGCGCCGATTGGCGCACGGAGGGAAGCAATGGCAGGACATGATGCGGTGGTGATGTGCCCCGTCTGTGGGGCGAGGTCCAAGAACGATGGCTTCGGGCGGGAGGGTACGCGCGTGCTTGCGCCGTACCTCACGCCCAAGTCGGTGGAGCCTGGCATCGTCTCCAGGCGCCAGAGGGCTGAGCGCATCCGCTACCGGAACCGCAACGGCGGCGTCCACCGGATTGACGCGGAGGTGCGGCGGGCCATCGCGGCGTGCTAGCGGAGCCACCCGGCCACCCTGAGCGCCCTGGTGGCTAGCCACGCCGCCAGGCCCAGGATGATCCACAGCCCAACGGCGATGACCAGGGCCTGGACTTCCAGGGCAGTCATGGACTCCAGCCGGTGTGCGAGTTCCGCGCGCATGCCGGCAGTCTACCGGGCGGACGACGTTGCGGCTAGCCGGGCGCTTGGCCAGGGTCAACCGCAATGCGTAAGAGGCTTGACGCTGGCGCAGCTTGACGGTAGAGTGCGCCGCTAGTGCATGTAGGAGGGATGATGACGACGCGCAAGAAGAAGCCGGAGAAGCCGCGCAAGGCCACACCGAAGCGCGCAGCCAGCGTGGCCGCCGAGCGGGACGCTGCACGGGCGTTCGAGTTGGGCGAGCAGATGACGGCATTGCGGCAGGAGCGCGACGAAGCGCAGGCGCGACTCCTGGAGGCCGAGCGCCAAGAGAAGAAGCACGGCCTGGTTTTCGGGCACATGGAGAGCGAGCGCAACCGCGCGGTGGCCGAGCTTGGCAGGGTTGCCAACGTACTGGACGAGTGGGGGCCGCAGCACCAGCGAGAGGACGGCAGCTACGTCTCGCACTCGGCGGCGGTCCTGGAGGCGCTTGAGGGGCTCCGGAAGCAGCGGGACGAGGCGCGGGAGCAAGCGAGGGGACTGGAACGCCGACTGATGGGCGAGCGGCTGGATTTCGCCGCCCGGCGGGCTGGGCTCACCAGGTGGGGACACCAGGAGATTGGCCCAGCCGCTCAGCAGAGGGAAAGGGAGTTCTACGGTCTGTTGCGTGGCGAGTACGTCACCGACGCGGACAGGGCGGCCGGAGCGACCGAATTGGCCGACAAGGCCGCGACCGATGCAGTCATACTCGAGGCGCTCAGACGATGCGAGGCCGAGCAGGCGCCATCTGGCGACGGGATGTTGGAAACAATCCAGAAGCGTGCGCGCGGCTTGCGGTACTACGCCTACGACGGTCCGTCTCTGGCGCAGAAGGACGTGCACGTTCTCCTTGTTGCGCTTGCAGCAGCTAAGAGGGAGTGCAAAGACGTGCCAGCCCAGCCTCGGACAGACGAAGGCGCGCGCCCGTGCCGCGACTGCCGGCACTCCTCGAGGTGCAAGTGGCTTCTCGGACCCAGCTACAAGGACGCTGGGCCTTGCGACTGGAGCCCGTCGAGGTTCGCCGCCGCAGGCCAGGACGACGCCACGCCGCCGGCCGATGACCTCCTCCGGGTCGTCGAGGGTTTCCTGTGGACCTGGGACGAGCAGAACGGCGACAGGAACACCGCCGCGCCGGCCATCCCCGGGGCGGTTGCGGCGCTGAGGCGGGTGCTGAAGCTGGTGAAGGAGCGCCCGGACAGCACGCTCGACGCCCTGCGCGCCCGCGTGCAGAGGATGGAGTCAGCGCTGCGGGACAGCGAGGATGGCTGGGAGCAGATCCGCGAGTGGGCAAAGTCGGACCACGTGCTTCAGTACGATGACGGCGATGTGCCGGTGCTGGAGTTCGCCGACACGCACCGGGAGGCGTGCAGCGAGGCGGTCGCGTTCGAGCCGCGTCCATGCGACGCCGGAGCCGACTGGCGGACCCGTGGGCGCGCGCTGTTTGCGGCCGTGACCGCGCTCGACGACTGGCTGGACGAGCCTCCTAAGACGCAGGCAAATCGGACCCGGATCCTCATCGAGGTTTACAAGGCGCTTGAAGCCTGGCTGGAGATCGACCCTGGTGCGCGGACTGTTGACGCGGGCGCCACGCCCACCGTTGCCAACCGCCCGCGAGTTGAGCCTGGCATCTGCCCCAAGTGCCACGACTTCAACGTCTACGGGACCGAGACGCAGTGCGCGGACTGTACGGCGCGCGAGGCAGCTAGGTCTACGGCACCTGTCGGATCGGGGGCCGCGCCAGCCCCGAGGGAGCACGTCCACGGCTGCACTCGCTGCGGCGCCCACATCCCGTGCGGCAGCGAGGACCCGGACGCCTGCCGTGAGCGCGTCGAAGCGCACCGCCAGGAGACAGACACCGGCCATAACAAGGGGAACCCATGAGCACCGCAGTCGAGCAGGCGTTGGAGCGGCTGGAATCGCTTCTCCGGAAGAAGCAGAGGAAAATTGACAGGCTAGAGCAGCAGCTTCAGGAGCGCGATGACGCCGAGGCATGGTCTTGGACGCGGCATCGGATCCACGCCGCCGACCCATCTCCAGCTCTTCCGGTTCCGCGTCTGGAGATCCGCTATCGCTCGCTTGACCGCGACGGCTACAGCACCGAGGCGCTGTACTGTCTCGTCTACCGGCACCTCACAGCCAGGAGCGGAGGCCCTCACTGCGACGGAACGAAAGATTGCGTCGTCTTCGTTCCAATCGGCTCCACGACGATCAATGGAGGTCGCCCTGGCGGCAGGCACCCGCGCGAGGAGTCCGGGTTGTGGGAAGGCCGGATGTACGGGCCGTACCGCGACGGCGCACACATCAGGCACGACATGAAGCAGTTCGGGCTGCCAGGCTTCATCGTCGCCACGGACGGACAGACTTACGCGGTAGACCTGGATGCCGAGGCCACGCTCCGCATGGCACCTTGAGCCTCCAGCGGGAGAATAGACTTGTCAGCCCGGCGGCTTGTCTGTAGAGTGCCGTGCATGGATAGCGGGACGGCCCACAAGGAGCGCGCCGTGACGACCGACGCAGGTTTCCCAGATGCGCGCCCTCCTGTGGGCGCGGTAGCGGATGGCCAACGGCCAACGGGCACGCAGAACGGCATGGATGCTCTTGCGGATGCGTTGCTGCTTCACTCGCAATCGCTCAGAAGGCTTGGGCGCCTTCCGGCTGACGATGCTGGCGTGTCCGCCTTGGAAAGCATCGCTCGCATGATCCATGAGTTGGCCGCGGAGCTTGAGACTGCGGCGGCAACTGCACGGACCGAGGGCACTGGCGCCGCCGGACGTTGGCTGGTTGTGGTCTGACAGGCGGAGTCACGGCCGCTAGATGAAAGGGAGAGTCAATGTTCACGGATGGAGAGTGGAAGATCGAGGCTTCAGATACGTACGCGGCGCAGGTTGTCAGCGAGGTGGCGCGGCCACGCTCCACGCGCAAGGTCGTGATCTGCCGCTGTCCGGTCCCGAACTCGAGCGCTGACTACGACGCAAGGCAGGCTGAGGCGAAGGCCAACGCGAGGCTGATCGCTGGCTCCAAGGAGTTGATCCGGATGCTTCAGGACATATGCGACAACGAGCGGATCGGTGCCCACCGGAGCATCCCGGCCATGGCGCTGATCGCCAGAATCATGGGCGAGCAGACGCCCTGACTACGGATCCGAACGGCACCAGCGGGAGCGACCATGGGCAACTTCATCGTCAGGTTTGAGCGGCAGGGCGTCGAGCGCTTCTTGCTGTGGAATAGCGAGCGGGATGCTCCGTGTGGCCCAGCGATGACAGAGAAGCAGCTCGAGGAGGTCATCAAGGAAGAGCACGGCAACTCCGGGCTCAGGGACCTGCCGATGCGACTGGAGCGGGCGCGCGAGTGGGGCACATCGCGGATCGACGGCACGTCGGCTGAGGATGCTTGCGCGATCAACCGCGCTGGCCCAGGCGAGACGGAACTGACGTTCGAGGAGATCTGGAAGCAGTACGTGGAGCCGACGCTGGACGGCCAGCCGTGAGCAAGCGGATCGTCGTCCTACACAGAACGTACGGCTGCGATAGCGGCTGCTGTGGACACGTCATCAACATCGAGGACGACGGTGAGAAGCGGGAGTGCTTTTGCTTCGATCATCCCTTTGGCAAGGACTTCGAGACGTGGGCTCGGGCGCTCGTCGAGTCGGAGTTCCCCGGACATGGTGCGGATCTGGACTTCGCCAACTGCTACATCGAGGATGAGTGAGTCCGGCCGCGTCGCCGGACGCTGAATGCTCCGATGGGCGCATCGAAGGGCGACTATGCACGGCAGCGAGATAGACGGCATCGTGCTGAGGCTTGCGGTGGCCGTCCTGACTGCGGTGGCTGCGATTGTGGCCCTGGTGTACGGGCTGGGCTGTGCGGCGCTGGCCGTCGCGCCCGAGGAGTTGTCCCTGCCGCCTCCGTTGTTGCTTGGCGTCTTGCTGTCTTGCCTTGGCACGCTGCTATGGCGGGCGGCTCGAGGGGCTTGGCGTCGGTGTGGGCCGAAGAGCCGGGCGGCGGTGAAGGTGGAAGATAGGCTGATCGGCGATGTCTTCCTGGCGCTGGTTGTACTGTCGGGGTTGGTCGTCGGAGCCGTTGGGTGGATCTGGCAAGCGCTGCGGTCGTTGCCCAGACGAGCGGCCCGGAGCGCGTCGCAGTTCGACTCCTATGGGGACGAGTAGCCGCACAGCGTCCCGGCATTGAAGCGCGGGCGTACCAGGCACAGGTTGAAGCCGCCGCGCTCTCGCAGGAAGTCGTGAGAGTCCACCCACTCCTCGGCCGGCGAGCTTCTCGCCGAGCAGCTCACCAGCAGCTCCGTGAAGACGCGCCCGCCGCCCGAGCCCGGGGATGGCCTCCTCTCGCGGTAGCCGCACAGCAGCACCCAGTGGTCCGTCCCCATCCCGAGCGGCCCGGCCTTGCGGAAGTCTACGCACGCCACCCCGTAGTATCCCGCGTCTAGCCCCATCCGGACGTAGCGGAACCACTCGATGTTCTGGTGGTGTGGCTGCATGCCCCAGGCCGCCCAGACGTGGTTGACCGGCCAGCCGATGGGAGCCTCAACGCACCTGTCGAAGAAGTCCGGCTCGTGCAGCGCCCGGCCCATGGCGCCCTGGTCGAACGTCTGCACCTTGCCATCATGGAGCCTCCGGTACACCTCCGGCACCTCGAGGCCCGTCAGACCGGCCAACACGCAGGCGCCGCAGTCGCCTCCAGCGCACACGTCAGGCGATGGCTGTGGGACGACTCTGAGTGGCAGCACCGACTCGGCGCACGTCACGTAGTCCGTCACCACTCCACCCCCACCGACACCCCAGCCTCCACCCTGCCGGCCGGCCAGCGTGGATCCGCCAGCACCCATGCGCCAGCCCACACCGGGCCTGCGACTCGGGCCTCCCCATGCAGCCCCACCACCAGGGCCGGCGGTAGCGCCACCTGGGCGCCCACCAGCGCGCCCACCCGCCAGCGCGCGCGCGAGTCGACGACCCGCTCGGCCGCCGCCTTGCCCTCGTTGTCCCACTTCTTCGCCGTACCCTCTGCTCCCAGCGTCAGCTTGGGGCCGGTGTCGATGAAGATGGTCTCCACCTCAACGGGGCGGTCCGCACACGGCGAGTCTGCCGGCGGCGGCGCGTACTTCTTGCGTATCCGCATCTCGCGCTTGGGGCCTTCCTCGATCCGCGTCGTCTTGGTTGTCGTCTCCTCGCCCCGGTCCCGCCACTCCACCTTCCGGCGCTCCACCACCCTGGCCGGCTGGCCACACTGGATCGCCACCGCCAAGCCGACGAGCGCCAGCAGGACGGCCAGGGGCCGCCAGTTCTTCCGGAGGTAGGCGAGCGCGGCCGTCATGCCCCCTCCGCGAACAGGACGCCCTGCCGGAGCCGGTCAACGCAGGCGTCGAGGTACTCGGGGACCAGTTCGATTCCCACGAACCGCAGCCCGAGCCGCTTGGCCGCCGCCGCCTCCGGGCCTGAGCCGAGCCAGGGCGATAGGACAAGATCGCCGGCCTTCAGTCCCGCGCGCTGGAAACCCCACGAGGCCAGCGCCTCGGGCTTCTGGGTGGGGTGGACGCGGGCGGTGTTCGTCACACGGCCGGACGCAAGGCGACCCTTCTCAGATTCGGTAGCAAGCCCCTTCCAAAGGTGATGGAAGACGCGCACGCTCGCCGTGTCGCCGAGACACACCCAAGCCAACTCGGCGTCCGAGTTCTGATCGAACATCTTACCGCCGCCCGTCTTGTCCCAAGTCCACCACGCGGCGGACGCCGGCAGCCTGTCGGCGTAGTGGTTCGCCCCCCATAGCACTAGCCGAGGGAAGCGCAGCCAGGGTTCCGGGTCGAACGGTTCAGCGTCGCCCGTGATGGGCGCCCACGTGTTCGACGCGCAGCGCTTGCCGCTCTTGCCCCCGCGTGAGACCGCATGCGGTTGGAGGTCGATCCCATACGGCGGGTCCCCCCAAAGGAGCGCCACGTCCTCGGGGCGAATACCGAGCGCCGCGAGCACCTCGCGGTTGTCGCCCTGGTAGAGCTGGATCCCGGGCTCCTCGTAGTAGGGCTTCACCGCTCGCCCTCCGATGGCGCTCCAGCAGCCAGCGCCTCCTCGAAGCCTTCGTCGCCGTCGTAGAGCACCTCCATCCAGCCCGGGTCATCTTTGTCGGGCACCTTGCGTGCCAGGCCCAGGGCGATCAGCCCGTCGTCTGCGTCCATCTGACGTGCCGAGAAGTCGTACTCGCCTGTACGCTCCCACATCTTCCTGGCGAAGGCGTCGCGCTCCGGCGTCTTCGGCTGCTCCGCCAGGTACATGAACACGTCCCCGAAGATCTCGGCGCTCGTCCTGTCAGACACGGGCCACCTCCGCCTCTCGATTCGTCCCCGTCACCGCTCGCCCTCCTGCTCCCCGGTCCTCCTAGCCGCCCTCGCCCTCAACGTCTGGCCGGCCTGGCTCTGCCCCAGGTAGCCGAGCGTCAACGTCACGAGCGCCGCCGTCCCGGTGTCACCCGACACCACTCCCCGGAGCATCAGCCCCACGAGCGCAACCTGGACGAGCGCCGCCATCCACAGGCGCTTGTCTTCCTTGGCTGGAGTGCGGTGCTGCATGGCTACACCATCTCCGGCCAGTGCCACTGGCCAGGTTCGGCGCCCTCGGAAACGGACTGGACCCACATGACGCCATTGCCGTCTAGGAGCACCTGACCGTTGACGCTAGGGTCCCGGCCGAACGCATCCGGCCACACCCGGACGACCACCATCGGGAGGATTGAGCCCGCGCGCTCCGGGTTTCCGATGTTGACATCGGCGACCCTAGAGTCCTCCGGCATGCCCTTCACGAGCGACCTGTTGATCGCGTGGGCATCCTCCGCCGTCAGCCGGTACAGCACCGTCCTGCCAATCGTTACCTGTCTGGCCACGTCTCCCTCCTGGCTAGCTGGCCAGCGTGCCACAACCAGAGGGACTTGGCAAGCTTGACGCTCGCGCCGCTAGCCGTAGACGGCCCGGCGCACCCGCTCCCAGTCGAAGCTGTCGGCCGGGTCCACCTTCCTGTCAGGCGCCACGTCCCGGTGTCCGACGAGGTTCTCGGGCTTCACCCCGTAGCGCTGCACCAGGTAGAGCAGCAGCGCCTCGAGCGCCCCGTACTGCGCCTCCGGGAAGGGCGTCGCGTTGTCGCCCGAGTGCGTCAGCTCGATTCCGATGGAGCGGGAGTTGACCGCCTCATCCCCGTGCAGGCTCGACTTGCCGGCGTGCCAGGCCGCCATCTCGTCCTGGACAAGCTGGTAGATGGTGCCGTCCCGGCCGATGAGGTAGTGGGCCGATACCTTGGAAGCAGGGTCGCACAGCCACGCCAGATGCCCGGACGTGCGCCCCGGGCCGGTGTGGTGCAGTACGATGGCGTCGATGGCGCGACCGCCGCGCAGCCCGTAGTTGGGCGACTTGCGCAGCTCCACCCGGGGCTTCTGGACGCTCACTCGGAGTCCCCGGCCTTGCGCACGCACTCGCCCGTGTGGAGGTTGACCTGGATCTCCGGGTCCCTCACGTCCACGCCGTACTTCTGCCGGATCAACTCGGCCGCCGTCTCCCTGGCGGCCTGCAACTCGCGCATCCGAATGGAGTGCTCCAGCGTCGTTGCGTGCATCCTGAGCTGGAGATTATCCAGCTCGAGGCACGTCTCGCGCGGAAGCGTCACCACCGTCTCGGACTTCACAGCCTCCAACTTCGCCACGTTCTCCACGTCGTCTCCTTCCTAGCCGCCGAATCGGATCAGCAGCGGAAAATACGAATCCGCTCCGACTGTCTTGAGTGCAATGCCCACACAGGCCGGGCCGAATAGGGTCAAATTCTGCACTCTACCAGTCACCCCAGATGCTTGCACGTAGTTGCCCCTCGTCACTCCTGGCGCTCCATCGGACCGAGCAATCACGACACCACTTGTCGCGATTCTTCCTACTGCTCCGTTCGCGATGTCATCGACAGCGAATCCAACCGCACCCGCATCACCTAGCACTGCGGTCCTAACAACAGACTGGTCAGCAGCAGCCGAGACTCGCACCAGGTCACCCCTGGCGATTGTGTCTTGCGACAGGAAGTCCTGACAGACGCATGCATACTCGCGCAGATCCGCCACGGTCGGAGGGCTGCCAACAGGTCCAGATCCACGACCCAGTGTGAACTGCACATCATCGATGTTCCCAACACGCCCAGCGATGTCGACCATCCGCCTGTTCTGCTTCCATATACGCAGTGCAGTCGGGGCCCCAGCGTAGAAGAGTCCAGTTACGTCCCAGACATCCGAGTCGTTCCTGAAGCCGAATCCTTGCGTCTCGACCGGCGTGTTACCGCTGTGGACGGTTGCATGTACTCCTGGAGCCTTGAGGTATCCTACAGAGTAGCAATCCAGGTACGGAATCGTCTCGCTGCCGACCAGCTTGATCCTGCCGCGCGTAAGCACCCCATCGAACACCTCAAGCGTCAGCTTCCCCGGCCCACCGCTGCCAGTGGCGTTGATGTGCGCGTCCGTCCCGCTGCTGTCGCGCATCCAGATGGTGCTCCACGGGCGCGCGCTCGAGCCGATGACGGACAGCGGAGCGCCAAGGCCGAACGCCGTGCGAGGCAGCAGCGCATGCACGTAGACGTTGGCCGCATCGACAAACAGCGCTGGCTCCGAGCCGAAGGCGCCAGATCCGATGCCCACGTGCGCACCGATGCCATGCGCCACGCTCGACACCGCACTACCGGAGAACCTCACGAAGCCATGGCGCTCGGCCCCGGCCTCGGCCCCATAGTGGATGTACGTTGATGCAGTGGTCCAGTCGGTCCCGGTGGCGTTACGGTAGCCGTACGTCAGCAGGTCCACGGTGTCGTCGCTTAGGTGTTCCATGGAGGAGATGTTCGCCATGTCACCAACAATTCCACCAAGCGTGCCAACCGCGATCTCGTCGACGTGTAAAGGGTAGACCGGATCGCCCTGCCCAACCCTCAGCCCCACCGGACCAATCGTCGCGCGCACAACCGAGTCAGCCAGCCACTCGAATCTGTGAGCCGCGCGGTTGCACCTGAGCAGATCCACCCCGGCGCTGAACATCAACGACGGAGCCGCTGCGTTGTAGGTCAGCCTGAAGTCAATGTCTCCAACCGAGACGGCCTGGTAGATTCCAGAGGCAGCCTCAAATCCGACATTGAGGGACTCGTGGATCTGGACCCCACTCGTCACCATCGTCTTCAACTGGGGAGTGCCGAGGTCTGGATTCTTGATGAGGAACTGCGTCTCCGGAGATGGACCGATGCCATCATCCACCCGCTCAGCGAGCCACTTCCACCAGTCTCCACCATACCCCCACAACCAGTTGAAGTGCTCTGCTGGCGGGATGTCACCAACAAACCATCCAGAGTCCTTGCGCCCCTCAGTGGGCTCTATACGCCGACCGGGAGTGTCGGCCCATCTCGGAATCACAGCCGGCTTCGGCAGAGGCATCTCACATCCCCATTCCGCGCGCTACAGCAACTCAACCGCTCCGCCCAGCGCGCCAGTTCCAAACCCGAAAGCATCCGGGTTTCCATCGAACCCAAACGGCTCCTTGGTGTCGTGATACCAGACGATTCCTCGCACGCCGGCCGGCTTCGCAGCGAGCGCGAACAGCGCCGCGCTCTCTCCAGTGCCAGGCTGGTAGTAGTTCCAAAACATCGAGCCGTCAACTATGCCGGCCCCGGTCCCGGATGGCCCATCTCCGGTCCCAGAAGCTCCGTCATTCATGGCCACGTACGCCTTGCCGTGGCTCGTCACCTGCTCTCCAAGCCGGTACGGGGTGCTAGGCTGCCAGAGCGCTGGAATCTGCGTCACCGACTCGGCGATGACAAGCTCGAAGCCAGCCGGGGCAGACTCAGTGACGACAACCTGGAGAGGACCAACGAGCGTCTGCGTGAGGTAGATCAGCTCCTCGATTCGCCCGTGCGCGGTGTTGAGCACCACGCGCGAGTCGATGGCCTCGCCGAACTCCGGATCTGCCCTGGAGCCCCGAGGCTCTCCAACCAGCTTCCCGACAAGCTCGAGCTGCCTCCCTTCAGCGTCCGGCTTGGCGAGCTTCACATACACTGCGTCAAACACGTCCTCCAACTCCTGGACGTACTTCGCCAGGATGCGGATGAAGCCTTCGATCAAGGGCTTGCCCTTGAACTGCTGCGCCAGCCGGCCCAGCATCTCGGACACATGGGTTGTCTTGCGCTCTAGCATCAAGGCACCACTGCCACGGTTACGCGCGAGGTGTCAAACCTGGCGCGCTGCCGATTGGAGATCATCAGGTTGTTGACGTTGACCGGAGGCGTCACGGTGTCCACCTCAAAGCTGTACACGTCGACGACGCCAGGGACGGACAAGGGAGAAGCTCGGAGCGGCAGCACGATGACATCATCCCCGATGCCAAGCGTGTCGCCCTTCTGGACGAGCGCCAGCTTCACGTCCTCGATTCCGTCCACCGGGAAGACAGACGGATTCACCTTGACCGTCATGTCCACGTACAGATCCACGCGCTCGGGGCGGCTGAACTTGATGGCGTGCGAGGTGCCCTGCGAGTCGTCCACGTAGACGGTGGTGGTGCCGAACGACTCGATCCCGATGGGCTTGGAGTCGAAGATGGAGCGTGCGATCTCGTCGTCATCCCCTCCGTCCACCACCACCTCGAAGCTCTTGCCCGGTAGTCCGTCCGGGCTGGTGTCGATGGAGACGTTCTCGAAGACGAACGCCTCGACGACGCCCGGCAGGTTCCGCACCCTGGCACCAATCGCCTCAAGGGCTGCGGATCCAGGAGCGCGCAGCGTCCGCTCCCTGCGCAACCTGAGCTGCTCATTCGTCTCCACGTTCCGGCCAAGCTCCGCATCGGTTGGGTTGGCGACTCCAAGCCAGCCGGACTCCGGGGTTTCAATCTTGGTCAGCGTGTAGGCCGAGGCGTTGATCGGCCCCGTCTCCTCAGCAGCGAAGTCGACAGCCGCATACGCCACGCCATCGCCGACGAACCTCCAATGCACGCTGCCGTCCAGGATGTCCGAGCCCTCGCCGGTTGGGCCACCGGACGAAGCCGAGGTGCCGTCATCGCTGATCACGACGTAGATGTTGCCGTCGTTGGTCCTGATGTCCCCGTAGACATAGGCGGTGTCGCTGGCCCACGAGCCCGCGATAGTCAGCACCACCGGAGCGACGGACGCGAACCTGTACCCAGTGCCAACGACTGACGCCACCCGCCCAGCAAGCAGCGAAGTGCCCTCGTCGCCAGTACACAGCACCGCCACCGCCACGCTCGACCGGGCGGCCTCGCGCAGGACGCCTGTCAGAGAGCACAGGTTGTCCTGCGCGTCACCAACCGCGCTGTCCGGGTTGCGCGCGTTGTAGAGCGACTCAGCCACACCCCACAGCTCGTCGATTCGCTCCAGGAAGATGCCGCTCAACTGGCCAAGCACGGACGTTGCCGTCACGTCCGCCTCTGGGCCGAACAGCTCCACGAGGTCCGTCTTCATCTCCTCTGTCAGCACGTCCAGAGGCTTCCGGACGAACCCTGTCAGCGTGACGCCATAGTCCGCCATGCCGTCACCCCACAATCAGCTCGCGGTCGAACACCACCGGACCGGAGGTGCTGGACGCAGTGAAACGAAGACGCGCGGTTCTCCGCGCGGCATCGAACGTGAAGTCAAACCTCTCCAGCCCCGTCACGCCAGGAGTCGTCAGGATGACTTGCCGAAGGATGGACTGCACCTCCGGGATGCGTGGATTCTTGACCAGGATGCTCTCGAAGTACGGCACCCCTATCGCTGGATCCAGGAACCACTCGCCCTTGTAGAAGCGCAGCCGGATGGTGAGGCTCTGCCGGATGGCGTCGACGCCCGTCACGGTGGCGAGGCCGCCACGGCTCAGGTACAGGTCCCCAGTCTGGCTGTCGAGTGCCAAGTCCATGCGGCTCACACTATAGGGACAACGACTGGACCTGGCAAAGTTGCCGTGCCGCCAAGCCCCGCTGTGCCGTGCAGCGTCCCGGCGATGGCCAGCAGCGCCACGTCCTTGGGCGCCGCCACCGCAGTGTTGGCCGAGAAGACGGCCGCCAGCGCGGCGGCGACAGCGGCCAGCCCGGGAGGTGGCGTCACCAGCAGCGCCGTTGGGAAGATGACTGGAGCGCTCACCACCACCGCGCCCCAGAAGGCCGTCAGGCCGTTCTGCATGGCGACGCCATCCGTCACCGAGAGGCCCGCCATGCTGGACGACATGGCTAGCTCGGCACCCGCGAGAGAGCCTGGCGCCACCGGCACGCCACCGGCCAGCGCGCCGTAGAAATAGGCCGTCCAGGCCGAGGCCCAGGCGTCCCGCGCCGCCGCCTCGCTGGTGGTGTTCCGGACGCTAGCGTCCAGCTCGCTGGCCAAGGTTGTCGGGCTGAGCGGCATCAGTCCTCCAGCTTCAGCTTGTCCGACGCGATGGATGAATCCCACCCGGGAGCCGGCGAGACGGGAGGCCCGGAAGGCCCGGTCCCCGTGGCATGAGTGTGGGTGTCGAACGCGGACTTGAGCTGCCCCCAGAGCGCCTCGAGCTTCTCGGCCAGCGCGGCCGAGTTGGGCGCCGCTCCGCCGCCCAGCTTGATCTCCACCTTCCCGTCCGGCGTCACATGAATCTGCGCCCCGCCGTCGTCGGCGCCCATCACCATGTTGTCCGGATCTGCCTGCCGGAGCGCCCTGGAGCTTGGCCACA
>Ga0224510_10000046_pt1 | contig 99040 bp, 104 predicted proteins | sample SF_May12_sed_USG_FD_170161 | JGI IMG/M metagenome (GOLD analysis project Ga0224510, IMG submission 170161) | Sediment microbial communities from San Francisco Bay, California, United States - SF_May12_sed_USGS_4_1 | ecosystem: Environmental > Aquatic > Marine > Sediment | place: USA... | reverse complement strand
CGCAAGCTGTTTTTCCAGGAAGCCAGCATCCTGGCGGCGATCGATCATCCGAACATTGTCAAAGTGTTGGATTTCGAACAAAGCAACAACACCATCTACAGTGTGTTGAGCTACGAGCGTGGCATGAGCCTGCATTCGTACCTGCGGCGGCTGAAAAAACCGATGTCCGAACGGCGGCTGAAATTGATCTTCATCGCCCTGCTTGATGCGCTGTCGACGGTACATGCCCAGGGGCTGCTGCATCTGGACATCAAGCCGGGCAATATTTACCTGCGGGAAAACAAGGGTCCACTGCTGCTGGATTTTGGAGCGGTGCACAAAATTCTGCAGTCGGCACCACAGCGGCTGTTTCCGGTGGTGACTCACGGTTTTTCGCCGCCGGAGCAATCCAGCAAAAATGCCACCATGGGGCCGGCCAGCGATCTCTACGCGGTGGGGGCGAGTATGCGCGCCTGCATTGAGGGTCATCCGCCGGTGGCGGCCAAAGACCGGCGCAAAGGGGTGGAGATGAAACCCTGTGCCGAAGCCCATGCCGGCCAGTATTCGGAACTGCTGCTGCACGTTATCGACTGGTGCATGGAAATGGACTACAACGACCGGCCCCGCAGCGCCCAGGAAGTGCTCAAGTTGTTGCGCCTGGAAAACACCCTGATGTCTGAAGCGGTCTAGTCAACGTCGCACCGCCTGGCTTTAGCGCGTATAATCCCCCGCTAATTTTAAATGATAAAAATCAGGGAATAGTCATGCGACCAAGTGGTAGAGCGACAAATCAGCTGCGCCAAATCAAAATAACCCGTCATTACACCAAGCACGCCGAAGGTTCGGTGCTGATTGAGTTTGGCGACACGAAAGTGTTGTGCAACGCCAGTATCGAAGAGCGCGTGCCGCGTTTTCTCAATGGCAAAGGCCAAGGCTGGGTGACTGCCGAATATGGCATGTTGCCTCGTTCTACCGGCGAGCGCATGGCTCGCGAAGCCGCACGTGGTGGTCAAGGTGGACGCACCATGGAAATTCAGCGTCTGATAGGCCGTTCATTGCGTGCCGTGATGGACATGGACAAATTGGGCGAGCGCACCATTACGCTGGACTGTGACGTTATCCAGGCCGACGGTGGTACACGTACCGCCTCGATCACGGGCAGTTATGTGGCGCTGGCCGATGCCATTCGTCACCTGATGGCCAAAGGCGATATCAAGAGCAATCCGCTGAAAGCCGGTGTGGCCTCCGTGTCGGTAGGCATCGTCGATGGCGAGCCGGTGCTGGATCTGGATTATCCGGAAGACTCAGCGGCGCACACTGATATGAATGTGGTGATGAACGACAAAGGTCATTTCATCGAAATCCAGGGCACCGCCGAGGGTGAGACCTTTGGTGACGAGCAACTGGCGGCGATGTTGGCGTTGGCCAAAAAAGGCATCACCGAACTACTTGCGGCACAAAAGGCCGCGTTGCAGGACTAACCATGCAGCAAATGGTACTGGCTACCGGCAACAAGGGTAAGGTGGCGGAAATTCAGGCGATGCTGGTTGGTACCGGCATTGAGGTCTTGCCGCAATCGCAATTCGACGTGCCCGAAGTGGATGAAACCGGTTTAACGTTTGTCGAAAACGCGATTCTCAAGGCGCGCCAGGCGGCACGCATCAGCGGATTGCCGGCCATTGCCGATGATTCCGGGCTGGAAGTGGATGCGCTGGGCGGTCAGCCGGGAATTTATTCGTCACGTTACGCCGGTCAGCCGGGCAATGATGCGGCGAACAACGCCAAGTTGCTGCAAGCGCTGCAGGCCGTGGCAGATGATCAGCGGACCGCGCGTTTTCAGTGCGTGATCGTGTTTATGCGTCATGCCGATGATCCGGTACCGTTTATTGCACAAGGAACCTGGGAAGGGCGCATTTTACATGCGCCGGCTGGTAACGGTGGCTTTGGTTATGACCCGCTGTTTTTTGTTGCGGAAGAAGGTTGCGCTTCGGCGCAGCTGGTGGCCGGACGCAAAAACCAGATCAGTCATCGCGCCAGGGCGTTACAAAAATTGGTCGAGTTTCTGAAGAGGTAGGCATATGACTCAAGGAACCTTGTACGTAATTTCTGCCCCATCGGGCGCGGGCAAAACCAGTCAGGTTGCCCAGCTACTCAAGTCCATGGACAACCTGAAGGTGTCGGTGTCCCACACCACACGCGCCAAGCGCGAAGGTGAGCAGGATGGCGTGCATTATCATTTTGTCAGTCGCGATGATTTCATTGCCATGCGCGATCGCGGCGATTTTCTCGAGCATGCCGAGGTGTTTGGCAATTTTTACGGAACATCGCGGGTTTGGTTGCAGCAGCAACTGGACGTCGGCACCGACGTGATTTTGGAAATCGACTGGCAGGGCGCGCAGCAGGTGAAGCGATTGATGCAGCCGGTGAGCATTTTCATTTTGCCGCCGTCACGGGAAGTGTTGCTGGCGCGATTGAAGGGGCGAGCCTCCGACAGCGAAGAAGTGATTGCCCGTCGTACCGCTGAAGCCATTATCGAAATGTCCCATTACCGCGAATTTGACTATCTGGTGGTCAACGACGAATTCGAGCTGGCCCAACAGCAGTTGCAGGGAATTATCCGTACCCAGCGGTTGCGCCAATCGGTGCAGGCGGTGCGGCTCGACGGCTTGTTGACCAAATTACTGGCACAATGACGTCGAATCGGCTAGAATCGCCGGTTCGATAATTCCCCAACCCCCAATGCTGGAGTAATCAATGGCACGTGTAACCGTAGAAGACTGTCTGGAAAACGTCGACAATCGCTTTGAGCTGGTGCTGCTGGCTAGCCGCCGTGCACGTCAGTTGGCAAATGGCCAGGAATCAACGGTTGCTTGGGAAAACGACAAGCCCACTGTCGTGGCCTTGCGTGAAATCGCTCAAGGCAATGTAACTCCCGCTAGCATGCGTGCGCAGGAAAAAGCCAAGCAAGCGGCCGAAGCTGAGCAAGCTGCCGCTGCAGCCATCGCTGCCCGCGTTGAAGAAGATACCGACGAGGAATAATCACCTCGTGTCCCATCCGCCAGGCAGGTGTTTCGGCGGATGGGGAACCCCATTCGTTTCATCATCTTAGACATCTTTTTGCGCCTTGCCGTACAATGGTGGGGCGTGTCCGTTTTTTTGCTGAGTGCATCCGTGGGGGATGAGTGTTCCTGATCAGCGATCTTTGCTCCATTCTTGAAACCTACATGGACCCCGAGCAGGTTCGTGGGGTTTATGACGCCTATTTGTTCGGTGCGACTGCCCACGAGGGGCAAAAACGCCTGAGTGGCGAACCCTATATCTATCACCCGCTGGCGGTGGCGCGGATTCTGGCCGAGCTGAAGATGGACGACAAAACCATCATCGCCGCTATTCTGCATGATGTCATGGAAGATACGCCGACCGCCAAAGAACAGCTCGAAGAAAAATTCGGCGCGGAAGTGGCGGATCTGGTCGACGGCGTTTCCAAGCTGACGCAAATCAAATTCGAATCCAAGGCTGAGGCCCAGGCAGAAAATTTCCGCAAGCTGCTGCTGGCGATGTCCAAAGACATCCGCGTCATTTTGATCAAGCTGGCGGACCGGGTGCACAACATGCGCACCATCGGCATTATGCGTCCTGACAAACGCCGACGCATTGCCCATGAAACCCTGGAAATCTACGTGCCGATCGCCAATCGACTGGGCATGAACAACATGCGGGTGGAGTTGCAAGAGCTGGGTTTTGAAGCGCTGTATCCCAATCGCTATCGCGTGCTGAAAAAAGCAATGAAAGCCGCGCGCGGTAACCGCAAAGAAATCGTCAACAAAATCAGCGCCGCCATCACCGATCGTTTTGGCCAGGAAGGACTGAAAGTCGAAATCAATGGCCGCGAAAAACACCTGTACAGCATTTATCAAAAAATGCGCAGCAAAAAGCTGTCGTTTTCCGAGGTGTTTGACGTTTACGCGTTTCGCCTGATCGTCGACAAGGTCGACAGTTGCTATCGCGGACTGGGCATTATTCACAATTTGTACAAGCCGTTGCCCGGCAAATTCAAAGATTACATCGCCATCCCAAAGAAAAACGGTTACCAGTCGCTGCATACCATTTTGTTTGGACCGTTTGGTGTGCCGATCGAAGTACAGATTCGCACCGAAGAAATGCATAAAATTGCCGAGGCGGGCATTGCCTCGCACTGGTTGTACAAATCGGGTGAGGACGATGGTCCCGGCAACGAAGCGCGCGCCAACGAATGGTTGCGCGGCGTGTTGGAGATGCAGCGCACCTCGGGAACTTCGCTGGAATTTTTGGAAAACGTCAAAATCGATTTGTTCCCCGACGTGGTTTACGTATTCAGTCCCAAGGGACAGATTATCGAATTGCCGCGCGGCGCAACGCCAGTGGATTTTGCCTATGCGGTGCATACAGACATCGGCAATACCTGCGTAGCGGCCAAGATCGAGCGCAAGCTGGTGCCACTGCGCACGCCGCTTGAAACTGGCAAAACCGTGGAAATTATTACCGCCAAGGGCGCACGGCCCAATCCCAATTGGCTGAACTTTGTAGTGACCGGAAAAGCACGCACGCATATTCGTCACTTCCTGAAAAATCTGCGAGGCGACGAAGCGGTGGTGTTGGGACGGCGCTTGCTGCAGCGCAGTCTGGAAGTCTCTGGCAAAACGCTGGAAAATATTCCGCAAAAACGTGTGCAGCAAGTGCTGGCCGTTTATCGACTGCAGACGCTGGACGAACTGTTGGTTGAAATTGGTCTGGGTAACCGCATGGCACTGTTGGTGTCGAGGCAATTGACCGGCGAAGCATCACTGAAAGAAGCGGGGCCGAGCGCCAACAAGCTCAAACAAATTTTCACGCGTTATGCGCCGACCTGGCTGGGTGGAGAAAAGCACAATCCCACACCGTTGGCGATCCAGGGTACCGAGGGTGTGATTGTCACTTACGCGCGTTGCTGTCGACCGATTCCCGGCGATCCCATCATCGGCGTATTCAATCCGGGTCGCGGCATTGTGGTGCATACCGGTAATTGCAAAAATACCGGCGATGAAAAGAAGCACCCGGAAAATTGGCTGGATTTGCAGTGGGAAAAGCAGCCTCAGGGCGAATATCCAGTGGAAGTCCGCATTGAAGTCAAAAATCAGCGCGGTGCGCTGGCGACGGTTGCCTCCGCAGTGGCAGAAAAAGGCGCAAACATCGAGAACGTCAGTGTTGATCAGCGCGATGGCAGTGTGACTGACATTATTCTGGTGCTGGCAGTGAAAGACAGGGTGCATTTGGCCAACATCATTCGTTACATTCGCGGTCTGGAAGAAGTCAACAAAGTGGTTCGCAGTCGCGGTTAATTATTGAGAGGAAAATATGAGCAGAGTTATTGTCAGCACCGACAAGGCGCCGGCCGCCATTGGTACCTATTCTCAAGCCGTTAAGGTGGGTAGTACGGTGTACATGTCCGGGCAGATTCCGTTGGACCCTGCAACGATGGCGTTGGTGCAGGGGCCGATTGAAACACATATTCGCCGGGTGTTTGATAACCTGCAGGCGGTGGCCCAGGCGGCAGGTGGTGATTTGCAGGACGTGGTGAAGCTGAATATCTTTTTGACGGATCTGGCCAATTTTGCAGCGGTGAATGCGGTAATGGCCGAATATTTTCAGCAACCGTATCCTGCCAGGGCGGCGATTGGCGTTGCCCAATTGCCTCGCGGTGCCGAGGTGGAAATGGATGCTGTTCTGGAACTCAATGCCAGATAAGTCATAAACCCGGAGAATATCCGGGTTTTTTTGCGTGTCGCCAAATAAGCCTGTGCTTGCCCTTAGGCTGGATGCTTGGCCGGTCGATAAGGGGAATATTCCGTCGGTGTAACCAATGTGTCGTGAAAAATAATGAAAAAAAACAATGAACCTGTTACCGCGCTGATTTTGTCCGGGGGCGGGGCGCGCGCAGCGTATCAAGTGGGCGTGCTGCAGGGCTTGGCAGATATTTTTCCCAAGCACAGCCCTAATCCCTTTCCTATTTTGTGTGGCACCTCTGCCGGGGCGATCAATGCTGCGGCGATGGCGATTTACGCTGCCCAATTTCGTGAGGCAGTATGGCGTTTGGTGCATGTCTGGGCCAATTTCCACGTGGATCAGGTATTCAGGGCGGGCTTTGGCGGCCTGAGCTTAAGCGCATTGCGCTGGTTGGGAACGCTGACCGGTGGCATCGGTGGAAATCAGCCGGTTTCCCTGCTGGATCGCACACCGTTGGCGCATTTGCTCAGTCAATACATGCCGTTTGAGCAAATTTCACAAACGATCAAAGATGGGCACGTCAGAGCACTGTGCCTGACAGCATCGAGTTATTCTGGTGGTGAGACTGTTTCGTTTTTTCAGGGCGACGAAAGTATCGAGCCCTGGGTTCGCAGTCGTCGGGTCGGGGTAAGAGACACCATAGGCATTGAGCACTTACTAGCGTCGTCGGCGATTCCGTTCGTTTTTGCGCCGCAGCGTATCGGTGACGAATACTTTGGTGACGGCTCAATGCGGCAAACGGCGCCGCTCAGCCCAGCGATGCACCTGGGAGCCGATCGGTTGGTGGTGATCGGGGTGCGCCACATAGATACAGCTCCGGTGGTGGCAAGACGGCACAAAGAGCCGTCATTGGGTGAGGTGGCAGGTCATGTGCTGGACAGTATTTTCTTGGATACGCTGGACGTGGATGTTGAGCGGGTGCAGCGTAACAATCGTTTCATTGAGCAGATTCCCAACAAACATTTGCCCGAAGACAGCGCGACCCTGCGTCCGGTAGATGTGCTGTTTATTTCACCATCTCAGGATTTATACAAAATCGCCGAAAAACACGCGCAGTTGATGCCGTTGAGTGTGCGCTTTTTCTTGCGTGCACTGGGTGTGAAAAATGAGCGTGGCTCAAATTTGCTGAGTTACCTATTGTTTGAAAAAGCATATTGCAGAGATCTCATCGCACTGGGATACGCGGATACTCTGGCCAGACGCAAGGAAATTTGTGAATTTTTCGGTTTGTGCGAAGAGCACGGCAAAAAAGTTGATAAATTTTATTAGCCTTTAAGAAAGCGTTAAGACCTACCCCGTTAAATAGACCCATCAGCAACGTGTCGACCGCAGGGGGATGTGGGGCTGAGCGATAATAATAAGAAAAAGCGCTACAAATCATAACAATAATAACAACACCAATGTTTAGTGGTACCCAAACATCACTGAACACAGAGCGTGCTTTCCCCTCTTGCCTGCCAAGAGGGGGAATTTCTTCTCCCCACATGGCTTTTCTCCTTTCTCCCCGGTTCTTTTGCTAAACTCTGCTACCTTTCGGTTGATGCAATTCGATAATTTCCAGGAGTACATTTTTTCCCATGAATATTTCTCAGCAGATTGCCAGCGAACTGCAGGTGTTGCCTGCGCAGGTATTGGCCGCCGTCAAGTTGCTGGATGAAGGGGCAACGGTCCCGTTTATTGCCCGCTATCGTAAAGAAATGACCGGTGGACTGGACGATACCCAGTTGCGTAACCTGCAAGAGCGTCTGGTTTACCTGCGCGAACTGGAAGATCGTCGCGAAACGGTGCTCAAAAGCATCGAAGAGCAGGAAAAGCTGACCCCCGAGCTCAAAGCCGCCATTTTGGCTGCGGATACCAAGCAGCGCCTGGAAGATTTGTATCGCCCCTACATGCCCAAGCGCCGCACCAAGGGCCAGATCGCTCGCGAAGCAGGGCTGGAGCCATTGGCCAAAGCGCTGCTGGCCGATCCGAAGCTGGACCCCGAAACCGAGGCTTTGCCCTACATCAACAAAGACAAAGAAGTGCCCGATGCCAAGGCTGCGCTGGATGGTGCCCGGCAGATTTTGATGGAAGACTTTGCCGATGATCCCGAGCTGTCGGGCAAAGTGCGTGACTATCTGTGGGCCAATGCCAAGTTGCAATCCAAGGTGGTGGCCGGCAAGGAGCAGGAAGGCGCGAAGTTCTCCGACTATTTCGACGCCGCTGAAGCCATTGCCAATTTGCCGTCTCACCGTGCGTTGGCGCTGTACCGTGGTCGCGCCGAAGGCATTCTGCAACTGAATCTGGTGATGGACGAAGGCGACGAGCTGGACAAGTCGGCCAACGAAAGCACCAGTTGCGAGCTGAGCATCGCCAAGCACTTTGGCATCAGCAACCAAGGTCGCCCAGGCGACAAATGGTTGGCTGACACCGCCCGCTGGGCCTGGCGGGTGAAAATGTTCACTCGTCTGGATACCGAATTGAAAATGAAGCTGCGCGAAGCGGCCGAAGCTGAAGCGATCAAGGTATTTTCTACCAACCTGCACGATCTGCTGATGGCGGCTCCGGCTGGCGCGCGCGTGACCATGGGTCTTGACCCCGGTTTCCGTACCGGCGTGAAGGTCGCGGTGGTGGATAACACCGGGAAAATGGTCGATACCGCGCAGATTTATCCGCACGAGCCACAACGCCAGTGGGATCAGGCGCTGTTGACTCTGGCGGCACTGGTGATGAAACACAAGGTCGAGTTGATTGCCATCGGCAACGGTACCGCTTCGCGGGAAACGGACAAGCTGGCTGCCGATCTGATCAAGGCCTACCCGCAAGCCAAGCTGACCAAGATTGTGGTCTCCGAGGCAGGTGCTTCGGTGTATTCCGCCTCGCAATTGGCGGCGGACGAATTCCCCAATCTGGATGTGTCGCTGCGTGGTGCGGTATCGATTGCGCGTCGTCTGCAGGACCCGTTGGCGGAACTGGTGAAAATTGATCCCAAGTCCATCGGCGTAGGCCAGTACCAGCACGACGTTAACCAAAGCCAGTTGATGCGCAGTCTGGAAGGCGTGGTCGAGGACTGCGTGAACAGCGTGGGCGTGGACGTGAACATGGCGTCACCAGCGCTGCTCAGCCAGATTTCCGGTCTGAACAAAACCCTGGCGAAAAACATTGTCGATTACCGCGATGCCAACGGCGCGTTCAAAACCCGCAAACAGCTGTTGGACGTGCCGCGTCTGGGTGCCAAAGCCTACGAACAGGCTGCCGGATTTTTGCGCATTCCCGATGGCGACAATCCGTTGGATGCGTCTGCAGTGCATCCCGAGGCTTACCCGGTGGTGCAGCGCATTCTCGATACCACCGGCAAGGATATCCGTGGTTTGATCGGCGACAGCGCGTTTCTGAAAAAAATCGATCCAAAGAAATTTACCGATGAAACCTTCGGTGAACCCACTGTGCGCGACATTCTGTCCGAGCTGGATAAGCCGGGCCGTGACCCGCGTCCAGAATTTAAAACCGCCGAATTCAAAGAGGGTGTGGAAAAGGTCAGCGACCTGCGCCCTGACATGATTCTGGAAGGCGTGGTGACCAACGTCACCAACTTTGGCGCGTTTGTCGACATCGGCGTACATCAGGATGGTTTGGTACACATCTCTGCGTTGGCGGACAATTTCGTCAAGGACCCGCGCAGCGTGGTCAAGGCCGGTGACGTGGTGAAAGTGAAAGTGCTGGAGGTGGATATTCTGCGCAATCGCATTTCACTGACCATGCGTATGACCGACAATGCCCGCGAGCACCAGGCACAGCAGGGCGCGGCGGGTGAACGTCTCCCCATGTCAAAAGCCAAGGCGCAGCGTGCCAATCGTCAGCCAGAGCAGACAGGTATGGGTGCGTTCGCGGCAGCGTTTGCCAAGGCCAAGACCAAGGCATAATGATGACCGGTGCGGGAAAGGATTCCCGCTAATCTTCTGTTGTTGCGGGACGATAACTGGGGAACTATCCTATATTAGAGTTATCTAATTTTGTCGTGGCGGCAGAACCGATGTCGCATCCCTTTATCTACAGGAGAAAACCATGAAAAAACAAATAATTGCAGTCGCGTTAGCGGTTTCCGGATTGTTCGCAGGTAATGTACTGGCCTGCGGTGGTGATGGTTCGGGCATGCATATTGGCAAGGTGGTGGCCATAGATAGTTCGGGAAAAACTTTTACAATCAAAGACATGGAATCACAAAAGCCCATTACGTTTAATGCCAGCGACAAGCTGTTGGCGATGGTGCAAAAGCGGGGCGGTACCTTGCAGGTTCACTACGAGCAGAACGACGAAGGCGCACTTAAGGCCGTCAGCATAAATTAATGTTTTTACGGCCCTTTTTCCGCGTGCTTGGCGGTGGTGGAAAAAGGGCCGGCTTTTCCTCCGGTTTGCTAATAGCATCACGTTTTACAGCCCAGTTGCCCATTAAATCGCCATCTTGGTGGCCGATAACCTTAGTGAACAATCGGACCCCATGAGGTGATTTGTGGAAATGAGCGTCTCTTCAGGTGTAACACACCAATTATCCCAGCAAAAAGTGGGTGACGCAGTCGGCGTGCAGGTCGCTAAAAAAGCGATGGACATTGAGGCGCAAAACGCGATTACTCTGGTTCAATCTGCCGCTCAAGCTGCGCCATCCAAGTCAGCTACAGAGGCCCATCTGGGCCAGAATCTGGACCTGATGGTGTAGAAAGTTTTGTTGATTGAAAGTGAAAGCAGCGCCTTCGGGCGCTGCTTTTTTTTGTTTGGTTGACCTGTCTTTGACTTTGCCACACACTTTGGCCTGACCGAAAACAAAAAGGAAAACCCGTGGCAGAACAATCACCAATGCTAGATGCGCAAACCCTTTACGTGGATGCGCTGCCCCTGCGTTCATTGGCCAGAGAAACCATTTCGTTGGAAGCCGCACTGGGTCGAGTTCTCGCCAGTGATCTGGTTGCCCCCATGGACGTGCCGCCATACCCGCGCGCGATTGTCGAAGGCTACCTGGTGGCCACCGATGAAACCAAGCCTGCCGGCGATGCTTCACCGATAGGCTTCAACATTACGGGCAAAGTTCTGCCAGGCGATGCGGTCTGTCCCAAACCCGAGCCGGGCACGGGTATCGAAGTTGTGACCGGTTCGATTGTGCCTGCCGGCAACTACAGCATTGTGCGCATGTGGGAAGTCAAGATTGAGGGCGCGCGTTTCAGCATCACGCGTCCTTTTCCGCCGGGCTTTTTCATCGAGGCGCAGGGATGTGATCTGAAAAAAGGCAGCGTAGTGTTGGCCGCCGGCCACAAGTTGACGCCCATGGACATCGGCAATATCGCCAGCCTCGGCATCAGCCAGATTGAGGTGGTGAAACAGCCAAAAATAACGATTTTTGCCTCCGGTGACGAAGTGATTCCCTACACCGACAAGCCCAAGCCCGGCTGCATCTTTGACTGCAACTCCGTCATGTTGGCGGCAGCGGTCAGTGAGGCCGGCGGAGTGGCGGTCCAGGGCGGCATTCAGGGCGATGATTTTGCTGCCTTCGTCGCCACAGTACGTACCGCGTTGAGCAATTCAGACATGGTGGTGATCTCCGGTGGTACGGCGGTAGATGGCCGTGACTTCATTTCGGATCTGATTCGCGAAGTCGGGACGTTGGTGGTCGACGGGGTGAAAATGCGCTCCGGTCGTCCGCTGATCATGGGGCACGCCAAGGGTAAGCCGATTGTGTGCGTCGCAGGTCATCCACCCGAAGCCTTGCGCGGCTTCGCCTTGTTCGGCGTTGCGGCAATTAACAAAATCAGTGGTCGCGAGGTCGATTTGCCTGAAGACCCAAATCCGCCAGCGCCGATGCCGACGCGCTAGCGGCTGGAGTGGTCGATATCTGAGCAATTTTGCGAGCTGTGTCCCAGTTTGAATGGAATTTAACCAGAAAGGTGCACAGTTCACAGGGAAATTCCCTGTCAGGGCGATACATGGGGTATCACCCAACAGAGGAGTGAAGTGAGATGGACGCGAACGTAACCCATGATTTAGGCACGCTGTATCTGCTTTTGGGCGTTATTGCGGTCATCGCCCTGGCGGTCGTGATGAATATCGAAGCCTTGAGTGGTGGGGCGAAGTTGTTGCTGGTGACGCTGGTGGTGGCGGTGACGGTCAGTGTTGGTCACTATCAGTACCGGCAGCAATCCGGCGGTGTTGAGCAAACAGTTGCTTCGGCAAAAGATGCAGGTGAAGCGTTTGGCCACATCGTGCGACAATTGCGGCAGTAAAGCACTTTGAAGTGGAATGCGAAAAGAAGGGCCTTCGGGCCCTTTTTTGTTTTTAAAACAGGATGGTGGTATGGATTTGCAGCCTTTGTTGGCGATCATCAAACAGGTCGCGCGAGAAGAACTGGTGCCGCGTTTTGCCAAGGCAACGCGATCGTTGAAGGCCGATGGCAGTATCGTGACCGAAGCGGATTTGATCGCTCAGCAGCGGATTTCCGATGCGCTGGCGCAGTTGTATCCCGACTACGATTTTTTGGGCGAGGAAATGTCACCAGACCAGCAACAACGCATGCTGGAATCGGACAAGCCTTGCTGGTGTCTGGACCCGCTGGACGGCACGTCTAATTTCGCCGCCGGGATCAGTTATTTTTGCGTATCGTTATCGTTGATCGAAGACGGCAAAGTGAAATTGGCCGTGGTGTACGACCCGATGCGCGATGAAATGTTTGCGGCCGATGAAAACGGTGCAACCCTGAATGGCGAGCCGCTGGTGCTGCAGGATAGTGGTTTGCCGATTCGCCAAAGTATTGCACTGGTGGATTTGAAACGCCTGAAAAAACCGCTGCAGTACAAGCTGGTGGATGCTACGCCGTATGCGTCTCAGCGCAGCTTTGGGTCGGTGGCGCTGGACTGGTGCTGGCTGGCCGCTGGCCGGGTGCACCTGTATCTGCACGGTCGTTCCAACATTTGGGACTATGGTGCGGGGAATTACATTTTTACCCAGGCCGGCGGGCGTTCATGCACGCTGGATGGCGAGCCGGTGTTTGTGGCGGCGATGACGCCGCGCTCGTGCGTGGGCGCAGTCGATCAATCATTGTTTGCCCAGTGGTGCGAATTTCTCGACATCAACGAGCCGCGCTGATTCCGTTTTCCGTGTCAGGCAGTTCCGCCAGCAGTTGGGCAAAGCCAGGCACGGAAAAAAAGTCCGGATTCAATTGTGTGACCCGCTTGGACGAAGGTTTGCCGATGTGCAGCAGATGCGTGAAGCCCGCGCGCTTGGCCGACTGCAGCACCGACAAGGTGTCATCGGCAAACAAGGTGCGCTGGATATCGTAGGGTTCATGTTGCTGTAGCCTATCCCAGAACTCGACATTTTCCTTGGGCAGTCCCACTTGGTGCGAGGTGATGATCGCGTCGAACTGCGATTGCAGACCGGTGTGCTGCATTTTCAGCGCGACAACTTTCGGGTGAGCGTTGGTCATCAGCACCAGTCGTTTGCCTTGCGCACGCATCCGCTGCAAAAACTCCAGAACACCATCGTGAATGGCAATCAGGTGGGCGACCTGATTTTTCAGCTCTGCCACGTTCAGTCCCAATTCCCGCGACCAATAATCGACGCAATACCAGTCCAGCGTGCCCTTGGTGGCTTCGAATTTAGGTGCCAGTTCGCGACTGGCTTGCTCAATGGTGAGCTGGTGATGACTGGCGTAGGCTTCCGGCAAAAAATCCTGCCAAAAATGATCGTCAAAATGCAGATCCAGCAGGGTGCCGTCCATATCCAGAAAAATGCAGTCGATGGTTTGCCAGTCAAACATGACGATGAATAGTCCTCGGCCGAAAGAAATAAGTCGTTATAATCAGTGCTGGCGCAAGCAGGCTCACATCCAACCACGAGGCAGTCATGAGCGAAAACGAAGAAGTCAGCGTTCCCATTGTAATGTGTTTTTCAGGCGCTGATCCAACCGGCGGTGCAGGAATTCAGGCCGACATCGAGACGCTGGCGAGCATGGGTTGCCACGCGGTACCGGTGATTACCGCCTTGACGGTGCAAGACACGCAGGATGTGAAAGGCTACTCCCCTTGTGATTTGAGCATGATTACCGAGCAGGCCAGAGCCGTGCTGGAAGACATGCCGGTGGATGCTTTCAAGATCGGCATGCTGGGCAGTATCGAGGCGGTGGAGGCGGTGCACTCCATCTTGCGCGACTATCCGGACATTCCGCTGGTGTTTGATCCGGTGTTGGCTTCCGGGGCGGGGACGCCGCTGGCCAGCGGCGATTTTATTGATGCGATTGTCAGTCTGCTGTTGCCGGAAACCACGATTTTTACCCCCAACAGCATAGAGGCGCGCGCTATCGCCCAAGGTGCGGACAGTCCCGAGGCCTGTGCCCATGAGCTGCTGGAAATGGGAGCCGAGTACGTGCTGATTACCGGCACGCACGAAAATACCGAAAAAGTGCGCAACTTGCTGTTCACCAATCATCGCCTGCTGGACACGTTTGAGTTTCAGCGCTTGCCGCACAGTTATCACGGTTCGGGTTGTACCCTGGCATCGGGCATTGCCGGCCTGCTGGCGCAGGGCCTGGACCCGTTGTCAGCGGTGCATGAAGCGCAGGAGTTTACCTGGCAGGCGCTCAAACATGGCCGCCGCGTGGGCATGGGGCAGTATTTACCCAACCGTTTTTTCTGGGCGCAACACGGTACGCCGGACGAAGATTGATGGCTCGGATTCATGGGTTGTACGCGGTGACGCCGGATAGCGATCAGCCGCAGCGTCTATTGCAACAGGTGGCGGCGGCATTGGCTGGTGGCGCTCGCGTGCTGCAGTATCGCGACAAGATCAATGAACCTGCGGTTCGTCTCGACACCGCGCGGCAAATCCGGGCGCTGTGCGATGCGACCGGCGCGACGTTCATCATCAATGATGACGTACAACTTGCCCTGGCCTGCGGTGCCGATGGCGTACACGTGGGCAAGGATGATCTGGCGTTGGAGCAGGCCCGCGTAGCGTTGCCCGACAAGATCATCGGCGTGTCCTGCTACAACCAGTTGCAGCGTGCGCAGGACATGGCCGCAAGGGGCGCAGACTACGTCGCTTTTGGCCGGTTTTTTCCATCCAAAACCAAACCCAATGCCGCCCAGGCCGAGCTGGAATTATTACGCCGCGCGCGGGTCGAACTGTCGTTGCCGATAGTAGCGATTGGCGGAGTGACCATCGATAACGCAGCGCAACTACTGGCCGCCGGCGCAGACAGTGTGGCGGTGATCGATGACCTGTTCAGTGCAGCGGATATCGAAGCCCGCGCCAGCGCCTATGCGGCGCTTTTTGCGTGATATACTGGCCGCAACGCAACAAGAACTGATTAAAAAGGAAAGATCATAATGACCCGTTCTCACGATTTGTTTGTCCAGGCCCAGAAGACTATTCCCGGCGGCGTGAATTCGCCGGTGCGCGCGTTTAAGGGCGTGGGCGGTGATCCGATATTTTTCGCCAAGGGCGAAGGCGCGTATCTGTACGACGAAGATGGCAACAAATATATCGACTACGTGGCCTCCTGGGGACCAATGATTGGCGGTCATTCGCATCCTGACGTGATCAAGGCAGTGCAGGAAACCGTGGCCAAAGGTCTGGGTTTTGGTGCGCCGACCTCGATTGAAACCGTGATGGCGGAAAAGGTTTGTGAGCTGGTGCCCTCCTGCGAAATGGTGCGCATGGTCAGCTCCGGTACCGAGGCAACCATGACGGCGATTCGCCTGGCGCGCGGTTATACCGGTCGCGACAAGATCGTGAAATTCGAAGGCTGCTACCACGGCCACTCAGATTCTCTGCTGGTGAAAGCCGGCTCCGGCGCGCTGACCCTGGGTGTACCTACTTCACCGGGTGTACCTGCGTCGCTGGCCGAGCACACCATTACCCTGACCTACAACAACATCGACGAAGTGAAGCAGGTGTTCGCCGACATTGGCAACCAGATCGCCTGTATCATCGTCGAGCCTGTGGCCGGCAACATGAACTGCATGCCGCCGGTGCCTGGCTTCCTCGAAGGTCTACGAGAAGTGTGTGACAAGAGCGGCGCAGTGTTGATTTTCGACGAAGTCATGACGGGTTTCCGTGTGGCTCTGGGCGGTGCGCAGCAGCACTATGGCATCAAGCCTGACCTGACCACGCTGGGCAAGGTCATCGGTGGTGGTATGCCGGTGGGTGCGTTTGGTGGCAAGCGTGAAATCATGCAGAAAATCGCGCCGCTGGGTCCGGTTTATCAGGCGGGCACGTTGTCCGGAAACCCTGTTTCCATGGCAGCGGGTCTGGCGACCCTGAAGATTGCCTCCAAGCCTGGTTTCCATGCTGAACTGTCACGTTTGGCCAAGCTGTTGTGCGAAGGCCTGGAGCAGCGCGCCAAATCGGCGGGCATTCCGCTGACCACCAATCAGGTGGGTGGCATGTTTGGTTTCTTCTTCAGCAAGGACAAAAAAATCACGACCTTCAAACAGGTGACCGAGTGCGACATGCCACGCTTCCAGAAGTTTTATCACGGCATGCTGGAGCATGGCGTGTATCTGGCGCCCTCTGCCTATGAGGCAGGCTTTGTTTCCGGCGCACACACCGATGCACACATTCAGGCGACTCTGGATGCGGCGGAAAAGGTCTTTGCGACTCTTTAAACCCTACCCACTTTTGGCGGCCACAACCGTGGCCGCCGCACTCATTGTTGTCCTGTGATGGATATCTCCGTACTGCAAAACTTTTTTGACTGGCTCAGCAATCATCCTGGTTGGGCGGGCTTCTTTGTGTTCTTGATCGCGCTTACCGAGTCGCTGGTGGTGGTGGGGCTGGCGATGCCGGGCACCATTGCGATGATTGGTGTGGGTGCGTTGATCGGCGCGGGGATTTTGCCGTTTTGGGAGATGGCGGTATGGGCCATGTTCGGTGCCGTGGCCGGCGATGCCATCAGTTATTGGGTGGGTAATCACTATCGCGACCGTCTGCAGCAATCCTGGCCATTTAACAAGCGACCACAACTGCTGAATATCGGTATCGATTTTTTTGCCAAGCACGGTGGCAAGAGTGTGTTGCTGGGTCGCTTTTTCGGACCTGTCAGACCGATCATTCCCGCCGTTGCGGGCATGCTGGAAATGCGCAAATGGCGTTTTCTGGGCGTAAATGTGTTGTCGGCGGTGATCTGGGCGCCGGTGACTTTGTTGCCAGGAGTGGTGCTGGGGGCGTCGCTGACCTTGGCGGCCTCGGTGGCAGGTCGGTTGGTGATGTTTGTTGGTTTGTTGCTGATTTCATTGTGGCTGGTGGTGTGGATCTGCTGGCGGCTGTTTCGCTTCTTTTCGCCACGCGCGCAGCGCATGATTGAGTTTTTGCTGACGTGGGCAACGCGGCATCCGGTTGTTGGTTCGTCGGTGGTGGCGACGGTTGAGTCAGGATATTCATCGCTACGCGGATTGTGGTTGGTTGCCTTGCTGGCGTTGGTGCTGATGGCGCCGGTATTGGTGGTGTACGTTTGGTTGGCAGGCTCGTTACCGACTGCGCTGGATGTGTCATGGCAGCAATATATGCAGGGTCTGCACAATCCAGCGGTGGATCCGTTGATGTTGATTGGCTACCAGCTATTTTTCCAGTGGCCGGTGTTGTTGACGATGCTGGCGTTGCTGACGGTGGGCAGTGTTGCCCTGCGCCAGCCTGGTGTGATCGTGCATGTGCTGATGGCGCTGGGACTGGTTGGTTTGATGCTGACAGTATTGGCTCAGGTTACGCAGGTGCCATTGGCGGAGCACGCGACGGACGAAGGGCTGAATCTGCTGCTGACGATGATGATGACCTTGCTCGGTTTGCTGGCGGTCATTGCCAGCGGCAGTCTGCCACAAAAGTTACGCTGGGTGCCATACGCTATTGCCTCAATGCTGGCGCTGATGGCGTTGACGACGGCGATGTATTTTTCCCAGGGCTGGTTGAGCGAGCTGTTTGTTGCCTGGTTGTTGGCAGCAATGACCATCGGTATCGTGGGCGTGGCGCTGCGTCGGCATGGTTTGATGTCGGTGCGGTTGTCTGCAGTGGTTGGCGTGGTGCTGGTGGCCATGGGCGCTGTGGTTGTTGGTATTGGCGACAACTCGTGGAGGGCGCAGCAACTGCAGCTGTTTTCGCCGCCTGCCAAGCTGCAGATGGTCAATCAGGAAACTTGGCAGCAGCAGACGTGGCAGCAGTTGCCGCGCAATCGACAAGATCTGGGGGCGCATGCGCGGCAAGTGATGCATCAGTGGGCGGCCAGTCGCGAGCAGATTGATCAGGCTATGCGTCAGGCTGGTTGGCAATCGCCGATGGCGCTGGATGAGCGCAGTTGGTTGCGTTGGTTTGCTGCCGAAAATGATTTGCGCCAATTGCCGTTGTTACCGCGGGTCCATGATGGTCAGTATGAGCAGTTCAAGTATCTGCGGCAAACACCGGAAGGTGTGCAGGTGATGCGTTTTTGGCAAAGCCAGTACCAGGTGGCGGACAAGCCGATCTACCTGGTGAGTGTTAGCTACGAGGATTTGGATCAGTCGCTGTGGATGCTGGCGATACCACGAACCACCACGATCCCTGTGCAGGCAGAACAGTGGCTGACGGGGCTGGCGTCGATGCAATTTGTCAAAACCGCAGACGGACGCTGGTTGCTTTGGCCGGAGAAAATATGAAAAATCGACCATTTTTTTTGCGGCTGGGATATGCGCTCAGTGGAATTATTGCTGCGCTGCGCCAAGAGAATAGTTTGAAAACGCAGGCGGTGTTCGCGGTCATGGCGTTCGTTGCGCTGCTGGTGCTGCAACCGGAGCCAATCTGGTGGGCGTTGGTGATTGTGATGATGGCGCTGGTGATGGCGGCGGAGTTATTCAACACGGCGCTGGAAGCATTGTGCGACTATGTTCAACCCGAGCATCACGCAACGATTGGCTACATCAAGGATGTTGCCGCCGGCGCTGTCTGGTTGTTAAGTGTTGCGGCGGCGGTGGTTGGTGTTTTGATGATTTACAGCACGCTGCCTAATTGGCAGTGATCGCTGCTTGTTTTGTTGGGTTGTGAAGTTCTTCGGATTTTTGAAGTTCTAACAACGCAACGGTACGAGGCTTGCCCATGGTGAGCTGGCCATTGATGACCGCGCCGCGCTGAATGGAAATGGCGGGAGCCATGATGTTGCCACGCACAACCGCTGATTCAGTAAGTGTCAATTGTTCGTGAACGGTGATATTGCCGTGTACCTTGCCTTCAATAGTTAAGCGCGCTGCGTTGATATCGCCTTTCCAGTGGCCATCGGCGCCGATCTGAAGATGTCCCTGGACATTGCCGTCGCCATGCATTTCGCCAAAAAATTGAATTTCGCCATCGTAGTTGATCTGGCCGATAAGTGATGAGCCAGCAGGAATGTGCATATAAGTCACTCTTTTCTGAAAAATCATGGCGGATACTCCCTTCGCGCAAATTACTACGATAAATGTGGATATTGAGTGTAGCAGAGCTCGCGCGAAAGAGGTATTGCAACTTCGTGAATATCGGATGACGATTAACGGAAATCTAGGTGCAGCATTCTTCCGCGTGTTTTATCTGAAATTTCCTGATACGAGCGCGTGGTTTCAGGATCTGATCTTCCAAGCGGTAAGGCGAACACCGGGCTGGGAATTTCTGAGTAAAGAATCGTGTCATTGCCTGGTTCATCGCCCACTAAAATGTAAGCGCCAGGTGGTGGTGCATTGCGTGCCGCAACACGAAATGCTTTACCAATAGTTTCGAAGTTTCCGCCAAATGGTGCACCGCTCATCAAGCTATCGAACATGGCCCCCATGGTTCCGGTGTAAGTCTCTGCTTGGTTATCAGAAAACCAAGTGATGGCACTGAGTCGCTTGCCTGAGCGGACTACAATGGCGCGAAGCACGGGCACCAAAAATGAGGTAAGGCCATTCATCGAGCCGGAAGCATCAATGACCAGATGCAAATCATCGCCCGGAAGATTTTTAAGGCCTTCAACAAACAGATCAAAATCTTTACGGCCAAACGTTGAGGTCTGGATGACCTTGTCCATGGCGCTACTCGATTCCGAGGACAGAATCATTTGCTCAAGTTGTCCTGCGTGTTCGGAATTGGCCAGCTCCGCAGCGGCGAGTTTATTTTTTAGCTGCTGTATTTCGGATTTTAATTTGGGAACTTCATATTCCTGTGTCATCCGCGAGGTGAGCAAAATGACCACCATCAAAAAAATGAAGGTGCCAAGCAGCAGCATGGTGAGATCTGAAAAACTCTCATAAATGCTGGTGTGAATAAAACGATGTTGCCGCCTTTTCATTGCTTGGGATTCTTTTTGGGCGCAACGTATTCTTTAAATCGTTGCCACCAGGTGCGATTGAGTGTTTGCATCAGCTGCATTTCCTGGCGCAGCAATTCACGATAATAACGCTGCAAACGCAGAGTTTCTCTCAGGCTGGTTGTGTCCTTTTCTTCACCGGAAAGTTTGTAGAGATCCTTAACCGCGTTATGAAATTCGACCAGCGAAGATTTCGAGTCATGAAAAACAAGCTGCAGGGTTTTCAATCGTTCACCTAGAGCTTCAATTTCAACATTGAGGAAGCGAACGTCGCGCTCAACGGTGGGTTTGAAATCGGCGCTTAGGTGGATCATGCAGGTTTTGGTGATGAAATCATGCAGGCTGGAAATGCCGTTTTCGGTGATCAAGGCAAAAATGCGTAACAAAACGCCGCCTAAAACAGCACCAAGCAAGGTGGTATAAAATGCGGTGCCCATACCGCCCATGGCTTTGCGCAAACCTTCAAGCAGCAAATCCTGGTCTGTACCCAGTGCGTTGAGAGAGGTTGTCAATCCAGTCAGTGTATATGTCAAACCAACGACTGTACCGATCAAACCAAGCGTAATCAGCAAATTGCCGAGCACATCAATTGCGTGGCTGATACGCAGATAAAACGCAAATTCCATGTTTAACAGAGAGTCGATGTCGGGCGACTCATTGTTCGCGGCGACGATTTTTAGCGAGGAATAAAAATTGTTAACGCTGCGCTTTTTTCGCGGGTGGCTGGGTTGAAGTGCCATCAAGCCGTCTCGCTGCGCGAGTTCTTGTTGATGAACGGCTTCAACGGATTCGGCAGTGACCATTAGTGTTAGCAACAGACTTATTGCAACACCAAACAGAAATAAAGCGGTAATGATCCAGGTGATACGGCTTTGGTCCTGGCGGAAAAATTCCAGGATATCCGTGTCGAGATACAAGCCAAGGTAGATGGTTGTTGCGGCTGATCCCCAAATCAGCCACATGACGAACGTGCGGTATGCCCAATTCATACGGTTATCCTTATTGTTGTGCGCGCTATGGTGCGCGCACGTTTGTTATTCTCAGGATGAATGGCTAAGTGGGTGAATCTGTACTGGCGCCGGTATCCTGCATGTTATTAGGTTTAGCTTGTGTGTCCACGGGTGGTCGATAATGTTTCAGTTCGACCTTGTGCTCTCTGACTTCGACGATGACACCCGCTTTCATGAAGGCGATGGTTTCTGTTGCGCCGGTTAACTCGGCAATGTCGTTGGCGAGAGCTTTATTTTTTTCAAGATTCTGATCGAAAACCAGATGAGTCACGCTCTGCAAGTATGGTACGAAATCAGCCGGATTTTCCGTTGCAGGCGGTAATGGCAGCACGTCGCGTTTAACTGCGAGCATGGTACGGCCAGGCCATTGGCTGGCAGCGCGGAAAGGTTTGCTCTCGTCGGCAGCAACATCCGCAAGTTCACGAATTAGCTCATCCTCAGGCGATAATACCTCTAGCTTCAGTGAGTAGTAGTGGGTCTTTGCTTCCATCATGCAATAGGTTGCAACGACGAAAGAAAGCACGGCAACGATACCGCGTTGTCCCCAGAATGAGTGTTTGCCCACGCGTTGATTGAGTAAAATAAGCAGATGGACGCCGCGATACAGTGCCAACGCAATTGCAATGGTGGCCCAGGCTTTATCCGCAGCGACCAAGCCGATAATTGTGGACAGAGCCAAGAGTGAGGCAAGAAAATCTTGTGTCAGAAATTGGCGGTCAAATATCAGAACCGCAACGATGGCTGTCGAGGCAATGATGCCGACGGTCCAGTTCAGATCGGCGATACTCCAAAGCACGCTGCCCTGCATCGCCGACGCCAGAGCGTATACCGGATTGGCAAGCCAGGAAGTATTTTCCCAGCCCCCCTTCAGCGAAAATGCAAGCAACAGCGCGATGACGATGCCTATGTATATGTGAAGGCCGGTTTTATGTGCGTCGGGAAAACGATACCAGCGCCAAGCCAACAGGAGGGGATAGGCGATGGCCAGAGGGTGAATTGTGAACAGCACTGCAATCCACAGCATTTGCGAGAAGTACCAGCCACCAAAATAGCGAGGTTTGGCGCGATAGGCATGATCGAGCCAGGCACCAACGGCAAAGCCCAGCAGCAGATAGGCTGCAGCACCTAATGAATCAATTTGATTTAAAACAGCGGGCGACAGTAAAAGTAATGCGCTGGCCAAAATGGCGGATTCACTGCTCGTAGTGCGACTGGCCCAGCGATGCAGCATGAAGACCGCAAGTGCCATCATAATAATGGCCATCACTTTGGCCGCGACCATGCTACCTGTCCAATAGGCGCCAATGGGCACAAAAAGCAGAGCGCGGAAATCAGGCACTCCAAAAATTACGACAGGGTTAACGATGTTATCTGAGACTGTCCAGTTAAGGAGAAGCCCGCGGGCTGCGTTTTCATCGATCCCGTAAGGAGTAAAATTAACCAGTTGCAAACCCAGCAACAAAATTGCCCAGGTAGATAGTGCGATAATTCCCCAGTATTTCTCAAAAAAAACGGTTACTTGAGAATTCATGGATTGCTTGTGCTCCATTTTGTGTTACTTTTTGGTCAGGCTGGAAGCATAGCGGAAAAGTTGGGTAGCGTCATCCACGGTTGTGGATGGATGTCGACCGCATAAAACAGCTAAACTCCGTAAACCGCCGAGTTTGACCAATACTCGTTTTTGAAAGCGGTAACGTGTTGACAGCTTATATTTTTGATGGTTGAATGGCGTGCTAAGTGGTGCCATATCACTGATTGGTTAAAAAACGACTACAACTAGAGGGAGGTGGGGTCGTGTTACAAACTGAAGCGGTTGCAATAATCTACCTCTTATGGTTCGTTGGGGCATTCGTCCTAGCTTGGTTGATGCTCAAGCTGAACTCATAAGAAACGAAAACAAAGCAACATAAATTTTTAATAATACTTTCGAGCTTCTTCTTTGTTGATAAAAGGGTGCGCTTTTATCAGCAGGTTAAGAGAGGCTGATTTTGGGAGCTAAATTGGGAGGGCTTCTAGGTATGCGACGTTTACTGACTGCTGTTTCTGCTGCAGCTTTAGTGCTTGGCATTGTCGCGCCTTCGGTTGTAAGCGCGAGTGCACAGTACCCGCGCGGCAACGGCGATATCGCCAATGGCAAGAATATTTATACAAGTGGTAAGGGTGATGTTCCAGCGTGTGCTTCCTGTCATGGTGCTGATGGCATGGGTCAGGATGCAATGGGTACGCCTCGTTTGGCTGGTCAGTTTGCAGTTTTCTTGCGTAAGCAGCTAGAAGATTTTGCGACAGACAAGCGTGAAGATGGAACCATGTTTGCCATGAATGGCATCGCCAAAGGTATGACTGCTAAAGATCGTAATGATGTTGCGACCTACTTGGAGTCAATTGCGGTGGTTGATGATGGTCGTCACGGCTCTGACCTGAATGCACTGAGAGATGCAGGCGCGATTCCTGTTGGTGCGACCCACAAGGGTAAGTCAATCGTTGAATGGGGTCAAGGTAATCGCCAGAATCCATTGTCTGCGTGCCGTTCATGTCACGGTTACAATGGTCGTGGTGCTCCCCCCCTCTATCCTCGTATCGGTGGTCAGAAGTACGTATACATCGTGAATCAGCTGAAAGCTTTCCGCGATGGCGTGCGTAAGAATGATGCACAGAGCCAAATGCAGATTATCGCTTCTCGCATGACAGATGAAGATATCTATAATGCGGCTGCATATCTGACAACTGCTAGCGACTATAGTAGCGGTAACTTCTTCACTCCTTATGACAAAGAGCGCTATAACGGTAAATAATACCGATGTAGCTGAATCTTGAATAAGGTTGGCAAAATAGGAAGGCGGGCCTTAAGCTCGCCTTTCTTTTTGGGTGAAAAAAGAGAAGGGTACCAACTATACTGTGTCCTTAGTGCTCCCCCCCCCTAAATTGGTGTGTTTCTGACTATGGCGAAGAAAAAGCAACCGCTAAAATCCGGCGAAAAGATTTTGTTGATTGTGTTTGCAGTGTTTTTTTTGTTGGCCATGATTGCGTACGTTGGCCTTGAAACAGTTCGGCATAATAAAGAAGGTCCGATGTTTGAACAGAATACCTTTTTTGATTTTTCTGAGGTCGGCAAAGAAGGATACACATTGTATCGAGAGGCGCGCTGCAACTCGTGTCACCGCGCGGTTCGTTCTGGCACAAGCATGGGCTTGGTTCTTGATGGAATTGGTTCCAAATACTCAAGGGAGTGGTTGGAGAATTTCCTGATTAATCCAGAAAAAACATATGGTGCGCAAACGTTAGATCATGGTTTGCCGCCAAAAGAAGCTGCGTACGTTTCAGAAATGCCGAGAGAGCATTTGTACAAAATGTCGGTATTTTTGTCCGAGCTGAAGGCGAATGCGGGTTCATCGGTTGCAAAAGTGCCTCCACCTGAGCATTCGGGTTTTATCGATGGCATGGTTAAGATGTGGGCGCCGAAGGAATGGGATGAAAAATACGAAGACATCAGAGATAGGAACAACTCTGAGGAGTCGTTGTCTGAGCCTGTAAGCAAACAAAATTGAGAAGTTGGTAGATCATGAATAAACCGTGGGAACATAGCCAAGAGCTCGTATATCGAAAGTATACGCTCTGGTTTATTTACTGTTGCATTATCTATAGTCTGATCGGTTTTTCCTGGGGCGCGCTGATGGGCGGGATTGCTGAATTTCGCTATTTTGTTGATCATCGGTTGCACGGAGATTTAATCGTAAGGGGACATACTCATATCAATCTGCTGGGTTGGGTTGAGATGGCTATCTTTGGTGCGGTGTACTACATTGTGCCGCGTTTGGTTAGGCGTCCTATCTATAGTCTGCGTCTGGTAATAGTTCATTTTTGGATACATAACATTGGCCTGATAGGGATGGTTGTGTTTTTTGTTATGGCGGGTGTAATGGGTGGCATTGCAAGCGTTCAGGCGTCACCAGACGAAGTTGAAAAAATAGTCAAACCTCTGTTGGCGACGATGGGCATATTTGGCACACTGGTGCTGTTGGCGAACTGTATTTGGGCCTATAACCTTTTCCGTACTTGTGCTGGCTGGCAAAAAACCTATGCGAATAATTAAAATTTGCGGATTGCTATTGGTATTGGTGTCTTTGACGGCTTGTCTTGAGGCGCCGGAAGGTGATCTGCGTCTGGGTGAAATTGCTCCGTCATTAAGAACGAAGCATTTGGCTGACGTTGATGGCGATATGTCGAGGTTGACGACATATCGCTATCCTGATGAACGGATGTATCAATATTCGTTGGATCAGGCGCTGAAGTTCGGAAAGCCTATATTGGTTGAGTTTGCGACGCCAGGGCATTGCACTGTGTGTGACAAGCAGTTGCAAATGCTGAAGGCCATGATCAATAAATATGGCGAAGAAATCGTCTTTTTGCACATGGATCAGTATAAAAATCCAGAAGCCTTTATTGCTTACAAAGTAAAAGGTGATCCTTGGACATTTGTCATTGATGCTCAGGGCAAGGTGATATTTCGTCGTGCTGGACGGATGTTGTATGGCGAAATGGACATTGTGTTGAATAAAATAGTAAATGGCGAATCCAAGGGTTAGTAGTGATGGCAGAAAGACGATTTGATCTTCGGCAAGACCGGCGGGGGATGTATTGGGATTTGGCGCTGTATGTGCCTACTGTGATAGCGCTGGCGTCAGTCGCGTTTCAGTTGTGGTATTCAGGAAATGAGGGTTTTACGTATCTGTTAATGTTTTTGACTACGTTCATGGCGCTCATTGGCTTTAACCGAGTCGCAAAAACCCGAATGATGTGGTTGCCAAGTGCGGTGGTGTCTTTTGTGGTCTCCAAGAAGGGTGTGGTGCTCGAGACCAAGGCGGGTGAGAAGTCGGAACTGGCGCAGAATGTCCGTTTCTTCAGTGACTTTGCAGGCAAAAGTATTGCTGTAACCGGAATTGATTTGCAGGGCAAGCGACAGCAATGCATATTTCATCGGGGCCAGTTTTCAAGCGTGGCAGAATTTGATGAAGCAAAGGCGGCGTTGAGAATATTTAAGTGATTGCTAAGAATTGCGACGCTTGATGATGTCCCAGCCAAGGGCGCCGAGAATGAGTGCCCAAACTAGCGTCACTCCGATTTGAATTTGTACTTTAGTTTCATCCTCAATCAAGCCGTCTAAAAACATGTGTGGCAGGTACGAGATCATCAGTAGAGATCCGATGCCAATCAGTATGTAGACGGCACCTTCACGCGCGCCAAGCGGTTCTTTATCCTGCATGCAATAGTCCTCGTCGAAACGTACGAAATGGTCGTTATTTTTTAAAAAAAGAAAGGCGAAAATTTGACGTAGTCGGCCTCGAATGTACTTAAAAACAAGTGATATATCAAGCGAATATGCCGCAGTTTGGCGTAGTGGAAATAATGATCAGAATGGCGCGGAACTTTATTGGAGAATGTCCTTGACGGGGTTAGGTAGCTATGTCAGGATTCTCTAGTTTCTATAAATGTGGAAACCATTCTGCGGAAACTTGTGGGTGAGGGAGGATTTTCAAGCTCGCAGGGTTCTGTTGGGATCTGACTTTGATCGGAGGGTGGAATGAAAAATAAACTAACTTTGGGCAAGACCTGGTTGGTTCTTCTAGTTGCCGCATTCACAACAGGTATGGGTAATGGTAGCGTGTTCGGCGCTGCGGTTATGTGTGCTGTGGGTCGCGGTCCCTACGAGAGCTGGGGTGGCTGGGGAATGGAAGCATTCTCTATGTCTACTTTCTCAGGTTTCTTGGATTGGATGATGCTTATTTTTGGCGCTGCATTTGCTGTAATTTTGGGTGCGGCAATGTCAAAACATGGCGAAATCGAAGCGAATGGTGGCACTTCCGAATGGAAGTAAGCTGGTAGCTTGTTTAACTAACAAAATAATGAAAGGGGTATAAGATGGCGACATTTGCTGGGGCTTGTGGGATCCTTCTCGCGTTCTCAAGTATGTGGTTTTCTTGGTACCTGCTAAACAAAGTAAAAGAGTAATCTTTTGTATCTGGGGAATGCCAATTTGGGAGGTGAGATTTCATGCTGCTGAAATATCTCTTTGCCAAGAATGATGAAATTCCTGCAGGATCGGCGACGATCTTCTTCGGGTTTTCTTCAATCTTCTGGTTTGTTGTAGGGACTGGTCTGGGTTCCTTTAATGCTGCGAAGCTAGCGTTTCCAGACTTCGTAACAGGAACAGAAATGTTTGCGTTTGGTCACATGCGCCAAGTACACGTACTGGCGGTAATCGTAGGCTGGATTTCTATGGCCTTCGGTATGACCATGATGTATATGACTCCGGCTCTGGGTAATACCAAGCTGTGGTCCGAGAAATTGGGTCTGTGGACCGTATTCCTCTGGAATATCGGTTTGAGCTTGGGCTTGATTCTTCTGTGGTTGGGCTTTACTTCAGGTCGTGAATATTCTGACTTGATTTGGCCAATCGATTTGGTGGTTATCTGTGGCGTTCTGGTTCCACTGGGATTGAACGTTTGGTTGACTATCGCTCATCGTAAAACACAGGGTATCTACATCACTAACTGGTTCTTCGGTGCCTGTATCTTCATGGTTATCGTAGTGTTCACAGTTGGTACTGCGCCCGAGTTGTTCTCTCTGTCTGGTTTGACAGAGGCGTACCTGACGTTCTGGTTTGCTCACAACGTACTAGGTCTGTGGATTACACCGGTTGCTGCGGCAATTGCGTATTACACCATTCCTAAGTTGACGGGTAATCCGCTGTATTCTCACCGCGTTGGTCACCTGCATTTCTGGGCGATTATTGCGTTCTACTCAACTCCTGCATCGCATCACTTGATGTCAGCTCCTCTGCCCGAGTGGTTGAAGTCGTTTGCGTCAGTAGAGGGTGTGTTGATCCTTATCCCAGCGGTGGCGTTCGTAACTAACATCCTGCTAACCATGAAGGGTAAGTGGAGCATGTTCGTTGAGAACGTTGAGACCAAGTTCTCTATCACCGGCGTAATGTTGGCTATCCCTCTGAACATGCAGGGTGGTTTCCAGCAGACGCGTGCAATTAACTGGTACGTACATGGTACTGGTTGGATTGTGGCTCACGCGCACTTGGCTTTGTTGGGTATGTCTAGCTTCCTTGAAGCTGCTGCTGTGTACTTCGGTTTGCAGCAAATGCTTCGCCGTAAACTGTACTCTCTGACTCTGGCCAATTTGCACTACTGGTTCTTCCTGATCGGCTTCTGTATTTACTGGATCTCAATGACCATTGCTGGTCTGATTCAAGGTGCAGGTAAGATCTACGAAGTGCCGTACATCGACGTAGTTGTTGCAGAGCACCCATACATGATCGCCCGCTGGGTAGGCGGCACCATGGTATTTACTGGTAACGTTGTATGGCTCTACAACATGTGGATGACTGCTCGCGAAGGTACTTTGGTACCGCGTGGTTCTTACCCACACGAAATGGCTTACGATCGTTAAAAATCGTCTTAATTGACGGATGATAATAAAGTAGTGAATTGACCATTCCCCAGTCCTTGTTGGGCTGGGGGGCTCCGAAGATAGGGAGGAGAAATACAGTGGGCTTCAGACAATATAAATTTGGAGCGGCAGGCGTCGGTTTGATGCTGGGCTTCTCAATGTGTATTACTTTGTTTGGTCCTAGTAATGACTTTCGCTCAGGTGTATCCACTTGGGTGGGTCTGGACAAACAACTTTCTATAGGTCGCGTAGTTGGTTTCAGCTACGAGGATCCAACTGTGAGTGGTGCAGGCAAGCCGGTAACTGTGATTCTTGATAAGGATCCGCAGACAGGTGCAGCTATTGATCCGCCACAGCGTTTCTATGTTTACACTGCCGGTACGAAATTCTCTCCTGGTGTTAATCACACTGAACTGCTTGGCCCAGGCGTTGAAGAGCTGAGCTTGCAGAAAGGTAAGATTGACCAGGCCGATATTTCACGCGGTGCAGTTTTCACTGTTTCCAAGGGTGAATTCAACGGCGAAGAGATCGACTATGTCGAAAACGTAACAGCAACTCGTGGCTGGGATCCTCAGCGTACGTTGACTGCTGCCGGTGACGAAAATAGTCGCTACGTGGGTAAAGGCAAGACCATTTTCATCAGTGAAGGTTGCTGGTGGTGTCATACGCTGCTGCCTGAGCAAACTCAGGACTGGCAGATGTTCGGTGCGCCGCCCTTCCTAGGTGACTTTAATGGTGAGATGCCGACTGCGTTTGGTTCTGACCGTAAAGCTCCTGACTTGTTGCACGTTGCTGCGCGTAATTCATCACGCGAGTGGATGGAGATGCACTTCTTCAATCCTCGCTTGGTGCAGCCTAACTCTATCATGCCTCGTTATGACTACTTGTGGGGTAAGGTGGATGCAGAAGGTAACACGATTGACTATGCAAAATGGCGTAAGGAATATACTGCCTATTTGAATGGTGAATCCGTCTACGCGCCAGAAGTTCCAAAGCCAGCTGCCAATTCAGAAGTTCGTGCGCTGGTGGATTGGATTCTGACAACTTTGAAATAGGGAGGGGATGAAATGGGTCTCAAATTTGATCAACCGTTGTATTCTCTATCCGACGAGCAGACTCAGAATGAAGCACTGAAGCTGTGGGAAGCTGAGAAACATGGTGGCTTGAGCGAAGGCAATAACCGTATACCTTTGCCAGTAACGTTTCTGATGGCGTTGATTATTTTGACAGCGTTTATGATTACGCTGCCAATTTGGGGTCAGCGTCCAACAGCTGCAATCTATGAGGATTACGTTAAACTGATGGATTCTCCAGAAGTTCAGCGTTTGGCTACACCTGAAGAGAAAATGGCATATGTGGCGAATACCGCTTACCAGATGTCAGATTCTAAGCGTAAAGGTGAGCTGGAGCGTCATCCTCTGCAGTGGGACGACCTGCTGAATCTTGCGCCTCACATCAAGGAAGTGCAGGCGGGTGGTGGTCAGTACGGAATGAATGAGTATACTGTACTTGGTGACAGGCTGACGCTAGCTAACTTTGAAGGTAACTTCAAGGGAGAAAGCGCCGTGCTTAACGGCATGGGCAGTGGTGCAGGTTCTGGTGTTCGTACTCGTGCGCAACCATGGTGGGATATTGGCTTTACGATCGACGTTTTCTACGTATCATACTTCTGCTTGTTGATGGTACTGGTTATAAAACGTCTGCCACATTTCTCACGTAAGCCTAAACTGTAAAAGGGGCGGACCATGATTGATATAGATAACGGACCATTGGTGTTTGCGATTATCATCTTCTTTGTGTTTTTGATTCCAATTTTGTACGGAGTGTTTGTTGTTGACGCTCATTGGAAGAAGCATCAAAAAGATGGAAGCAATGACGACGTGTTTAATTGATCGTCGCTAACACCTTGTTTTAAAAAGAAAAGCCGCAGAAATGCGGCTTTTCTTTTTTGATGGAAATTGAAGGGAAGTCATGTAGAATGCTAGGGCATTCGTGTGGCGGGGTGGGTGATGATGGAATTAGTAAGTATAGTTTTGAGCGGCGTTGATGCGGTATTGGGCGTGATATTCGCCTCGTTGTCGCAGCCACTGTTGCAAGTGGCCGAGGGCGCGAATAATACGCATCTTCTTGGAATTGATATGAGTATCGATGGTCTGAGATCTAAGGAATATAGCTACTATATTTTTGGTTTTCTGGTCGCTTCGCTGATACTGTTTTCGTACATTATCTATTTGTATATGCCAAAGAAATTGAGCAGCCTTAAAACCGGCGAAAAGATAATGTTTGGTGCATTGGTGTTTGGTATTGTGATAGCCATTATCATTGGCTATGTACAATTAATCGAAGGTTACTTGATATAGGGTGCAATCATGGGTGAGTTTTTTAGAAATCTACCGGACGGATGGACGATTTATGTGTGGCTGATTGTTGCTGCGCTGATTTTGATTGCTGCGGGTTTCATGCTGCGCTGGGCGGCGAAAAATGAGCAGTTTGATGAAGATATAAAGTACGTCGTGTTCGATGAGACTGATCGGGAAAAAATGACCGAAGAAGAATATCAGAACTACAAAGAAGCGATGAAAAATCAGGAAGAGTCTCGAAAGCGCTTTTTAAAAGAGAAAGCCGAAAAGCATGCGCAAAGGTGAGAAGGGGATTGTTGCTGCCATCATTGCTTCGGTAGTGATACTCGCGGTTTACCGCATGTACGATGGCAGCAAGCATGAGGGTGAGGATCCGGGCATTCCCTTTTACACTACGGCTACTCCTGAGCTTAGTCAAAAAGCTGGCGATTTGATTAGAAAAGAAAAGTGCAGGGATTGCCATAGTTTGTGGGCGATCCGCGATTTGACAATCGCAGTGCCTGCGCCAGCGCTGGACGGTATGGGTAGATTCCGCACGGAAGAATGGTTGTATCAGTATTTTTCTGCAGAAAACCCACAGGCGATGCAACCAAGTCGTTTGAAAGATGTCTACAAGATGCCTTCTTTTGCACATTTGTCTGAAGAAGAGAGGCGCACATTAGCCAAGTACTTGGCGAGTCTACAGGTAAAAGACTGGTATTTTGAACAAGCTAAAAAACGTCGTGACGAAAAACTAACTGGTATTACATTAGATTCATCCAATGCAGAATAATAATAAAATTCGGTTAATGGAATTTAGCTACGGGACATTGGCAATTGGTAGTGGAGCATTGCTGATATTTCTGGGTGGCTACGCCTTAAATGTGTCAATGGACGTTTTTTATGGCATTGCCACCTTTAATCCTTTATGGATGATCAATTTGTTTTTCGTCACATTCATAGCTGGGATTGTGGTGTCTTTGGTCTACGGTTTGGGCGGTAAAATGCTAGCTCATTTTGCTCCCTTGCCGGTGTATTTCTACAACTACGCTTCAGTTGATAAATATTCATTACCTGAAGGCGTGACCCTGCTCCCATTTTTCTATTGGATATTGATTGTCATTCTAGCAGTTGAATTTTGCGGACTCGGTGGTTTTCTGGGTGAGGTGATCATAAAGAAAACGTATGGTCGTCGCCCAAAGCACTTGATTCATCGGCGCTACCAGTTATCGATAAAGCAGCGCTTACAGAATGATGAAGGTAGTGAGACAAATCCATGAGTGATAAAAAAATCAGTGAAGGCCGCCGTCCATTAACGGCTGAGCAGCGTTTTGTTCGCCGTAAATATTTTGGTGCGACACTTGTTAGTTTGCTGATTGTTTCTCTGGTGGGAGGAACGATTCACGTGCTTGAGCTTGGCTCTAATCGTATGCAGCAAATGCGGGATATGGCGGCGATTGATTTGGATAAAGAGCATCAACATCTCGAAGCTGCGGGTGAAAGTCTGTATAGAAACGTTGCGCATGAGCGAAGAAAATTGCAGAGCGTTCCCTACACCAAGGATGAACTGGAATCAATGGTTGCACCTGAGAAATGGGCAGAGCTGGATTCGATGATAAAGATTCCGGCAGGGTCATTTAAGATGGGTACAAATAATTTGCGTAGTGATTCGCAAAATCGCCCAGAGCATGTTGTCACAACTAAAGCTTATTACATTGATAAATATCCCGTAACCACTGCGCAATATGGACTTTTCGTTGCAGCTACAGATTATCGGCCGCCGCTAAATTGGAAAGGTGGTCGTATGGATGAAGCGAAACTGGATCACCCAGTAACACTGGTTACGTGGTTTAACGCGCGTGATTATTGTGCGTGGGCAGGTAAGCGCATGCCTACGGAAGCAGAGTGGGAAAAAGCCGCTCGCGGTGACGATGGCAGACGCTGGCCATGGGGTGATGTAATGGATAGTGCTCGTTTGAACACCTATTACACTGTGGGTGATACCTCGGCAGTTGAAAAATTTCCAAACGGCGTGAGTCCTTACGGCGTATACGATATGGCCGGTAACGTGCAGGAATGGGTAGATGCCGATTTTAATCCGTACAGTGGCACTGATGCGCCAAAAGATGTTTTTGTTGCAAAGATTCCTGAAGTTCCTCAGGAACAAGAAGATTTGAAAATGAATTTGGTTAATTTCAAGGCGACTGACATGAAGTACAAGGTGTTGCGAGGAGGTTCCTGGAAGAGCGATCCTTTTACTACGTCGTCGTTTCACAGAAATTACCAGTGGCCGCAGTTAACTGCTGACTTTTATGGGTTTCGCTGCGCTAAAGATGCGCAGTAAGACTTTGCTCGAGGATTCTGGTTATGCTTAGAACGGTATTGGCATTTTTGCTTTGTACGGTGACGTTGCCGGCATTTGCGGCGACAGATAGTTATCGTTGGTTGCACGTGACTATTGATACACCCTGGGCGATATTTATTTTCCTTTTGCCGATGGTATTGATGCCGGGTATCGTTATGGCTGTGCTGTATTGGCGGTACGTTAATAAACGGCCTGATGGAAAAACTGCAGCTGAACTAGTTGAAGAGAATGCTGCCAAGCAACAAAAGAATCAGAAAAAGGTTTGAGAAATGAAAAGATTTCTGTTGATGATGCTGGTTGCCTTTCTTCCTTTTTTTGCCCCAGCTTCTGTAACTGCAAGTGATGAAACGCGGGTGATGCAGTCGTTCAATGCAGCTGCCAACGCTTCTGATGTTGCGTCGTTTGATGAGACGCGTGAACAACATGAAGTTTTGTTTATCATGGGTGTCATCCTGTTGGTGCTTATTTTTCTCACCGCTGGATTTGGTTTGGCCATGGTGCTTTCCGATAAGAAGGTGTTTGTTTATCACATGATTTTTGCTGGGGCGACAGTGTTTCTATCGTTGGCTCACGCGGTTGCTGCAGTGGTCTGGTTTTTTCCTTATCGGTAATGGTTGGCGGTTGTCTCGTATAAATATAACTAGGTGAGACGTGTGCCACTATTTATTGCTGCACTCTATTTGTTGTCCGGGTTTGCCGGTTTGGCCTATGAGGTTTTATGGGCCAGGCAACTTGGATTGGTGTTCGGTGTAAGTAATTTTGGGATTGTGATTACCGTGTCGGCCTTTATGGCTGGTTTGGGCGGCGGTAGTTTGATAGCCAGTAAAGTTGCGTTTTTTGTTAAAAAACCGCTGCTGTTGTTTGCTCTTCTAGAGCTTTTGCTCGGTCTGTTTGCGTTTAACCTTCCTTCCATTTTGTCTGCAAGCGATGCCTGGGTTACCGAGACTGCTGCTGGTTCTTCCCTTGCGTTTTGGTTCAGTTTACAGGGCTTGATTCTATTTCTGCTGTTTTGCATCCCCGCCTTGGTGATGGGCATGGGATTTCCGTTAGTGTTGTCTGCGTGTAAACGATTAAATATTTCTCTGGCAGCAATTTATGGAATCAATACCCTCGGCGGTGTTTTAGGTTGTATTTTTCCACTGTTGATGCTGCCTCTGGTAGGGTGGACTGTCAGTGTTCGTTTGGTTGCGCTGGTGTCGATTTTTATCGCTATTGTGTGTGCAGTGCTGGCGTGGTTTGTGCGCCATGATCAACTTGCGCCAAGTTCGTCGCCGGACAAAACCATTCCAAAAATGCCGATTGCCATGTACGCATTAATTGGTGCGATGGCGTTGGTCATGCAAATTTGCTGGTCACGAATGTACGGCATGATTCTGTTGCGAACAGAATATGTGGTGGCGCTTTTGATCGCCAGCTTCTTGATTGGCATCGCGCTGGGAAGCTTTTTGAGTCGCTGGATGAAAGGTGATATTTGGAAAGCGGTATTGCCGATATTCGTGGCAATAGGCGTACTGGCTAGTTTGTCCAGTTTGCCGTGGGTGGCCGCTTGGGCTGAGAGTGCTGAATTTGCCGGAATTTGGGAGGCAAGTCTTCGCCAGGGTTTAATTCTGTTGTTGATTACATTGCCTGCGACAGTTGCATTTGGTGCCTGGTTGCCGGTACTCGCGGTGCGGACCGGGGAGGAACACCACTCTGGAGCGCTGTATTATGCGGCGAATAGTTTGGGTGCGGCATTGGGAGCGATTGTTGCCGGATTCATTTTAATGCCGTTGCTGGGTACGCCGGCGAGTTTGGTACTGGCAATGATTGTTGTTTTGTTGGTGGCGACATACTGGGTGAAAACGCGCTGGTATTTTGCGACCGCAGGATTGCTCAGTATTGCAGCAATGTTCTTTGTTGTTTGGCCGAGTGTTTCGGTACTGTTGCCAAGTGCGCAGGCGAAATCGGCAGATTTGAGTGTTCAAGAAAATGCGCTGGCAGTGACGCATGTTATTCAAAATACGCAAGGCCATCGGTTTTTGTTATCGGATCTGCAGCGCATGGATGCATCAACGGAACCGACGGCGATAACAGTGCAGCGTATTCAGGGCTCGTTGCCTTTGTTGCTAGCGCCGTCAGCGGAGCAGGTATTGTTTCTTGGTTTGGGGACAGGTATTTCGGCGGCAGGTGCATTGCCCTTTGTGAATTCGAATATTTCTGCAGTAGAGTTATCTAAAGCGGCGATAGATGCGGCAGGCAATGAATTTGAATTTGCCAATGACGGTGTTGTTAAGAAAATTGATGTGATTAATGATGATGCACGTCGATTTATAAAAACAACAGACAAAAAATTCGATGTGATTGTTGGTGATTTGTTTCACCCGGATTTGGTTGGACGCAGCGCATTATTATCCAGACAGCAGTTTGAACGAGTAAGAAGTCGTCTAAATGACAACGGTGTGTTTGTTCAGTGGATTGCGCTGAATCAGTTTGATGTTGAGTCATTGAAAATTATTTTGCATACGTTCAAACAGGCCTTTCCACGCGCGGAAATATTCGCGGATGGATTTCGTTTGGCGCTGGTGGGTACCAATCGGGGAGTGAAAGCGTCCACGATAATCGCCAAGGCTGATATGAATGATGAGCGGGTGTTCGCCAATGAGGATGCTTGGAGCTGGTTGGGTCGATATTGGGGGACAATTCCTGATTTTGACGTGGCGACCCAGGATGAGTGGGCGCCGGTCATTGAGTTCAGAATTCCTGAGGCGCGCTACAGCAAGTCGATAGATCTGCGCAAGACCTTGGGGTTCTTGCTGCAGATTCGGCCAAATTTGGCCGTAGCGGGGGAGTCGCTGGAGCTGGTTGAGCTGGCCGATATTGACCGGTTCAGCAGGGCCTACCAGGCCACCAGCATGATCTATGCGAGCTGGTTTGCCAAACTTAGCGGTGACGAGGAAGAGGCGACCAGTTTCCTTGAGCAGGCATATCGGGCCAATCCAATTGATCGCTGGATTAGTTTTGAGATGGCCGATCGTATGTTCGCCAGTCTGGATCAGGCGGTGCAGCAGGGATTGAGCAAGTCTCAGGCGTTAATGCGAATCGTGGAGATGCGGCCTGATCATGTCGATGCATTGAAGATGCTGTGGCGTTTGGAAATGGCATCCGGGGCTTTTGATAATGCAGACGATATCAAGGCGCGACTATTGGAGCTAAATCCGCATGATCCGGAGCTGGCGAAAAAATAAGCCGGTTTCGGCCAACAAAAAACCCGGCTAAGCCGGGTTTTTCTGTGTCTAGCAATGACGACGATTACTCGCCGTTAGAGCGACGCTTCAACACGTCCTGGAATGCCCAGTTAGACATCATGTATGCGCCTACGATAATGAAGGCAAATACCAAAATCGGAACAATAATGTTAATACCGATCTCTGTAACCATGTCATCCACCCCTCTTATGTGTATAGTTTGGAAACAGCCGCACTTTATAAAGTGACTCGCCCGACTATATATGAACGAACCTTATTGCGCAAGGTCTGAAAAGGGCTTTTGGGGAGTGATAAATCCCGAATATAACGATCGGATATTGGCGGACTTGTGACAATCCCGCTGGAAACTCAGCTGAAATGGGGCGATACTGCCACGTTGGTCGAAAGTGGTAATGTGTTAGCATAAAAAGCATGAAAGCAAACGAAGCTCTGTCCAAAATACCCATAAATAAAGTAGGCATTCAAGACGCGCGCGGCCTGGCGTGGAAGCGTCAAGCAGCCCAAATTGCGGCAATTTTGATTCTCATTGCCATACCGGTGACGGGCTTATTCCGCATAGATGTGTCCTCCGGGTTTGTGGTTCTTGGTCATCAAATATGGTTTTCCGATTTTGAGATCGTGTTTGGTTTTTGGTTGGCGGTGGCGGCGACCATGATCATGGTGTATTCAACGGTAGGGACCGCCTTTTGTGGCTGGGCGTGTCCACAAAATACGTTCTCGTCGTTGGCTAATAAATTGACCGCGCAGCACCTGGGCAAACGAGCGGTGGTGGACTGGGAAAATCGCGATCGTGCCAAGGTGGCGGCGAACAAGAATCATGTGGGCAACTGGTTGTTGTTGACGATCAAGTTGCTGGCAATGTCGTTGTTGCTGGCGATAATTCCCATGCTGTATTTTTTCCCCCCCCAGGCGATTTGGTCGTTTATCACTTTTCAACCGGATGAGCGCCTCGCAGCAAGTCTGTACTGGATATACACAGTTTTTGTTTTGGTCACGTTTGTAAATTTGGCGGTGATTCGCCATTTTATGTGTCGGTATATGTGCATATATCGAATGTGGCAGTATTTATTCAAAACCAAAGACACCTTGCACATTGAATATGACGAAGCTCGGCGTGCGGATTGTGATAAATGCAGTTATTGCTTGACGCAATGCATGGTGGAAATCGATCCGCGAGCAACAACCCAGTACGACAGTTGTACCAATTGTGGGGCATGTATTACCGCCTGCGATAATGTGCACAGCAAAAAAGGTGTGCCCGGATTGCTGAAGTTCAAGTTGGGACCACGTACTGGAATGCGGCACGATCCAACCAAATCGGTGGCCTCGGTACGCGAACGCTTGTTCTGGGTGGTTCCAGTTTGGCTGTTGGGTGTAGGCTTGTTTGCCTGGGGTTTGTGGACATACCAGCCATATCATTTGACCGTGTATCAATCGGGTCCTTCGATTCAAGGGCAGGTCAATGAATATCGCATAAATTTAGCGTCCAAAATGCTAGAGCCAGTGACGCTTAACGTCAGCGTTGAAGGATTGAATAGCGAAAATTTCGCATTGACGGCACCAAGTTATCGCTTTGAAGGTGCAGGGCGCGGAGATTTGTTTTTGACTTTGCGTGATCTGCCTGCGGGCTTGCACAGTTTTGTAGTGCGGGCAAAGGCAGAGAATGGTTGGTCAACAAATTTCCGTATTCAACATTTTGTTGCCGGAGCAAAATATGACAAATAAACCAGACGAAGGTAAAAACGAACACGCAATCACTCAGGAAACCAAGTGGGGCGACATACCGGAAGATCAATTCGGTTACAAAGATAAGGAGACCCGACGTGCGAAACGGGGCCTGGAAGACTGGGAAATGCTGGAGGAGATGGAGGAAAGTCAAACCTCTATTCCATATTGGTTTGTTGCGCTGTTTTTCCTGTTGCTGCTGATTGCTGTAGGGTTGACGTTCCCCTTTTGGGGAAATCGCCCTGGGTTTGAGCGCGATTGGTTTGACTGGGGAATTCCAGCGGGCGCGGCCTGGGTTATCGTAATGAGCTTTTTGATTTACTACATGGTTGATTTGCGTCATGTGATTAAACGCAAAAAAGAAGAAAAACTGAAACAGCAAGAACAGCAGAAAGACAAATAGTGCGGAACAAACTTTATACATTCCTGGTCTGTATACCGGTGTTGGCGTTGGTTGCCTGTGAGCAGCCGAAACAATTCTCACCCAGCAAAGATTTGCCTGAGCCCGACAGTGAAGGGGCTAAGGTGCTGATGGATTTTTGCAGTCAGTGTCATGCTCCCCCCAAACCCTCCACGCATCTGAAGGGTGAGTGGAGAAATGTGGTGCTACGCATGCAAAATCATCGTTTGATGGAATCAATGGACACGCTAAGCGAGCAACAAATTGCTAGCTTGGTTGCCTATCTGGACAAACATGCTTCGGAGTTCTAACTTTATGCGTTTGGTCATGATTTTGTTGCTGCTCTTGACGTTGACGGGCTGTCCTGGCAATGCGGTGGTTTCACCCGCACAGGAATGGGAGGGGATGATCTTTCAGATTGAAACCCGCCCCCCAATTGTTGAGCCAGGCATGATTGAGTTTTTGGTAGTGGCTGACCGGGGAAAGCGTCGCGCAGAGGATTTATTCGTGAATCTCCGTATTGGGTCTAGCGGTCGCTGGACGCAGGCGATACAGGACGGCCATGTCGGTGTATACCGACGGGCAGTGCTAGTAAACGATCCATTGCAGGATGAACTAAACGTTTATGTCCGCTGGCAGGGCAAAGAGACTGTGCTGGTTTTCCCGTTGGATTTTGCCGTGCCCAAGTAAGTCCGGCTGCAATTTAAAGTTTTTCTAGATATTTATTACTTGAGATAGGGGATTGTTTGCACGTTTATTGCTGCCTGTCACGCAAGAAACGGAACTGGCCCTCGAAAATCAATTAAACCCAGGATATTAGCGGTACAACGTATTGAAGATCGATGTAGGCCAGCCGATCACTAAGGGACGCACCCGGTAACGGGTGAATAAGAGCGAAACGGGGTGGAGCCATGCGGCCAGGGACTAATCAAGTCAAATCAATTGTTGTGATCAACAGCAAAGGCGGGGCTGGCAAGACGACATTGTCGACCAATCTTGCGGGATACTACGCCGGCCATGGACGTGTGACTGCGCTCAAGGATTATGATCCACAGGCTTCCAGTCTGGATTGGCTGAATCATCGACCACATACACGTGAACCAATCTATGGCGTAAACGCGGCGAAGACAACGGGTGTGAGCACTCGGAGCTGGCAAATGCGGATACCGCCCAATGTTGAGCAGCTTATTGTAGATTGTCCCGCAGGTGTTGATTTGCAGCGCATGGAACACGAGTTGTGCACTGCCAACGCCATATTAATTCCCGTTATGCCATCGCCAGTAGATATTCGCGCTGCGGCCATGTTTATTTATAATTTGAACAAATTTTTAGGTAAGTATCGCTGCAAGGGGAAGGTGGCCGCGGTGGCCAGTCGGGTGACGGCAAAATGCTCGGCTTATACGGCGTTGGTGCGGATTTTCGATAATCTCGAGATACCGCTGGTAGCGAGTCTGAAAGAGTCTGATAACTACATCCACGCCGCTGAGCACGGATTGAGTATCATGGAAATGGACGGCGAATCCGCCCGAGAAGATCAAAAGTACATGCTGCCGCTCATCGCTTGGTTGGAAGGCGCGCATCTGCCTACCAGGGATGGTGTGCGCTCACAGTTGTTCGCTGTGGGCGGTTATCCCAAAAACATCTGATAAACCGGGTTGTCGGATTCGAACCAATAGTTGTAGCCCAGTTCATCAAGAAACTCGTTAAATTCTCCCCGCTCGTCATCGGGCACCTGTATGCCGACCAGCACGCGACCGTACGCTGCGCCGTGATTGCGGTAATGGAACATGCTGATGTTCCAGCGCTGGCCCATCTGGGTTAAAAAGCGCAGCAGTGCGCCGGGACGTTCGGGAAACTCAAAGCGGTATACCAGTTCATCTTTGACCTGCTGTGCATGGCCACCCACCATGTAGCGAATGTGCAGCTTGGCCATTTCATTGTCAGACAGATCAAGCACGGAATAATTGGCTTCGGCGAGCTTTTCCAGCAGGCGCTCTTTTTCTTTGGCACCTTCGCGCAGTTGCACACCAGCAAACACGGTAGCTTGCTGCTTGTCGGCAAAACGGTAATTGAACTCGGTAATGCTGCGCTGGCCGATTTGGTGGCAGAAGCGGCGGAAGCTGCCGGGCTGTTCTGGAATGGTGACGGCCAGCAGGGCTTCGCCTTGCTCACCCAAATCGGCGCGCTCAGCAACGTGGCGCAGACGATCAAAATTCATATTGGCGCCACTGGCGATGGCGATCAGGTTTTGGCCGGTGATGCCGCTGCGCTGGACATATTTTTTCAGGCCGGCTATGGACAACGCACCAGCGGGTTCGACGATGGAGCGGGTGTCGTCGAACATGTGTTTGATGGCCGCGCAGATTTCATCGGTGGTACACAGGATGACCTCATCCACGGTATCGCGGCAAATGCGGAAAGGTTCTTCGCCTACCTGACGCACGGCAACGCCATCGGCAAAAATACCCACCTGATCCAGAATTACCCGTTTCCCGGCCTGCATCGCGGCATATAGACAGCCCGCATCCTCGGGTTCGACACCGATGATTTTGACCTGGGGATAGAGTTGTTTGACGTAGGCAGCAACCCCGGCAATCAATCCGCCGCCGCCGACCGGGACAAAGATGGCGTGAATGGGATCTGGGTGCTGGCGCAAAATCTCCATGGCAACCGTTCCCTGCCCGGCAATGACCTGGGGGTCATCGTAGGGGTGAATGAACGTGAGTTGCTGCTCATCGGCGATTTGCCTGGCGTATTCGTAGGCCTCGTCATAGGCGCTGCCATGTAGCACCACTTTGGCGCCCATGTTGCGCACGGCGTTGATCTTGATGGCGGGTGTGGTTTTGGGCATGACGATGGTGGCTTCTATCCCCAGCCGCTGACTGGCCAGAGCGACACCCTGGGCGTGGTTGCCTGCCGATGCGGCAATGACGCCTTTGGCGCGGTCTGCTTCGGTCAGGTGCGCCATTTTGTTGTAGGCGCCACGCAGCTTGAAGGAAAACACGGGCTGCAGGTCTTCGCGTTTGAGCAGTACACGGTTGTTCAGCCGGGTGGACAGGGCCTTGGCGTAGTCCAGAGGGGTCTCGATGGCCACGTCGTACACACGGGCGCGCAGGATGTTTTGCAGGTAACTTGAAATCATAGGCGCAACACTACCAGAAATGCGGGGTTTAAGTAAGCGTCCAACGGGCCCAAGTTGCTGAAAGATCAGCGGCTAACGCTGGAATTGTGCGCCCGGACCCTTCTTTATGAGGCGGCTCTCAGGTATCCTTGGTGCAAACAATTCGCTCGAATTATGGGCGAAGACCCAAGGAGTAGATGATGACACAAGATGACAAGAAAAAAGCGGCGGCCCAGGCAGCCCTGGCCTATGTAAAACCCGGCGCCATTGTGGGTGTGGGAACAGGCTCGACAGTGAATTATTTCATAGATGCCCTGGCCAGCATGAAGGGTTCTATTGAGGCGGCGGTATCCAGCTCCGAGGCTTCTACCAAGCGGTTGAAGTCGCACGGCATTCCCGTTGAAGACCTGAACATGGTTAGTCGTATGGCGGTGTATGTTGATGGCGCGGATGAAATCACCGAGCACATGCACATGATCAAAGGCGGCGGCGGTGCGCTGACCCGTGAAAAAATCGTGGCTGCGGTTGCCGACAAATTTATTTGTATCGCTGACGACACCAAACTGGTGCCGATGCTGGGCAAGTTCCCTCTGCCGGTTGAAGTCATCCCCATGGCGCGTAGCTATGTCGCACGGGAAATTGTCAAAATGGGCGGTAATCCGGTGTATCGGGAAGGGGTTGTTACCGACAACGGCAACGTGATTCTGGACGTACACGGCTGGCAGATTCTCAATCCAGTGGAGATGGAAACCAAGCTGAACCAGATCGTCGGTGTTGTTACCAATGGCTTGTTTGCCTGTCGCGGTGCCAACGTGCTGCTGATGGGTTGCGATGATGGGGTTAAGACCCTGACTGCTTAACGGCAGGAGGACAGCGCGATGACGCGTACGCTGATCATTATCGGAGCTGTCCTGATCGTGGTTGGTTTGCTCTGGCCCTGGATACAAAAACTGGGGCTGGGCAGGCTGCCCGGCGACATCGTCATCGAAAAAGAAAATGCCCGATTCTACTTCCCGGTAGTGACCTCGCTGATTATCAGTATTATTCTTTCACTCATTTTCTGGTTATTTCGCAAATAGGGCTAGGCGGCCATGAAAAAGTGGGTGTTGCTGCTGTGCATCCTGATGTTGCCGGTGACGTCTGCACAGGCGAAGAAAAATCCCTGGAATGTCGGTCAGCCACGTCATGTGGAGTTGGAGTATCGTCAAGGCAGCACGATGGGAGTGAGCAGCGTTTTTAGCGGCATCAATCTGCTGTTTAATACCGGCTGGGTAAAAGGCGGTACGGTTAGCATCGGCGTGCTCAATCAGCCGATCGAGCGAACCAGTCATGGTGTGACGCAGCGCGTTCAGCAATTTGCCTATGGCGGCCCGCGATTTAAGTTGGATTACCGCTTGGGGTCGCGCACTACTGCGGAGGTATTTGCGGTGGTGGGTGTGGGCAGCATCGATTATCGCGAGCAGGATGGGCTGCGCCAGCAACGCACTAACGGTATGGTCGCAGTGATGCACTCCGGAGTGCGCAGCTATTGGCAAGTGGATTCATTGGCATTGGGTTTGGGTATCAGCGGTATGTCGGTTAGCGTCGGTGATGGCTTGGACGGCGGACCCTACGCTGATCTGGTAGTAAGATATTATTGGTGAGCACTATGGTGAAGTTTTTGGCTGGGCCGGAGGCGACCCAGGAGCAGGCAGAGGCGGCGGCAGCGGCGTTGGGATGTCGCAGAGCGATCCCCATTATTCGGCGGGGCACGCCGTTGGGCTGGATTGGTCGAACCAACGATTTTAATCAAAGCAGCATTGCGCAGATGCGTCAGCGCTGGGGAAGTTCAGAAGGCATTTTTCTGCCGGGATTTTTTACTGCCGAGCTGACGGACTATCAGACCCCCATTAAAGAATCACTTCGCTTGATGAATGACATCCTGGATGACGAGGATGTTAACGATCTGTTGGATGCGCCGTATTACGCATCGCGATTGCAGGGCAAGTTTGAACTGTTGCAGGGCAGTTTTGATGAAAGCGACTTGCAGGAAATCGTGAAGATTGATGTCGATGCATTGGAAGACGATGACATCATCGCAGATGATTTGTGGATGAAATTCTCCTGGTTGTCCTATGAAGATGATGACCTGTCGTTGCGTTGCCGCATATCGTTTGGTCTGGAAGGCTACGAGGATGTGGCTGCGGACTGGCAGAAACAGCAATTGGCCGCCGATCTGACCGAAGCTATTTTTCCCGAGTCGAGTTTGATTTCCAGCAGCGAACCGATGCAGCGGTTGCTGGGCAAAATTATGGAAGTCGACAAAGTCGCTTATGTTGAACGCATTATTTATTTCAATGCGCCAAACGGCGGCGCGCAATTTCATCAGGACGTGGAGCGTGGTCATGCCGGCGTGGTGTTCGCGCAGTTGTATGGTTCCACGGCCTGGTTCTCCATTTCAAAAGCGCAATTGATGGATGAATTGGTTGCATTTTATCAAACCGATGCAGGTCGACAATTTATTGCGGCAGGTGCATGGGATGCGAAAGTTCGTGACGAATTCGTGAATGCATTGAGCAATCGTGATGCGCTGGCCGAAATGCTGGAGTGTCGCAATAACGATGCACTGGAGCATGCACTAAATCGCAGTCCCGGATTTTTCAAGCATCTGGTCGAGGCGGATTATGCTGATGTGCTTGATCCGGGCGATGTGATCTTGTTGCCGCAAAAAAGCGTTGCTGAATGCGCGTGGCACACGGTGTTTTGCGCAGATGATTATGCCGGTCACGCATTGTCGTTTGCTGTTCGTGAAGTGCCGCCTGGCGAATAAGCTGCCTGCGGTGAGCGGGTTGGTGGATGGAGATGAAATTGTGCAGCAAATACGTGAAGTGAGTAGCGAGTTGGTGCTGCACATTTCTGCCGCAGGCTTTCACTCGCTGCGGGCCAGGCGTAGTTTTACGGGCGGTGAAGTAGTGTGTAGTTTCTCCGCCAGGCAGGATGTAGCCCATCCCACCTATTTCTCGCTGCAAGTTGACGATGACAGACACATCGAGCTTTTTCCCGAATATTTGCAGTATCTCAACCATAGCTGTGCACCCAGTGTATTTCTCGATGTCGTTCGTGGCCTGATCATCGCGTTGGGCGCGATTGCTGAAGGCGACGAAATAACCTTTTTTTACCCTGCTACCGAGTGGCGCATGACACAAGCATTTGAGTGTCAGTGTCGCACCAATGAATGTTTGGGCGTGATTCGCGGTGCGGCAACCTTGCCTAAGGATGTGCTGGCACGTTACACCCTTGCGCCACACGTGCAGCGCAAACTTGCGGCGCGAAATGCCGTGAGCAAGTCATGAGCTGGCAGGCATACGCGCTGATTTCAACCTTCCTGTACGGATTGTGGGGCGTGTTTGGCAAGTTGGCGGCGAATCACATTGGTTTCAAAAGTCTGTTTGTATACGACTGTCTGATGTTTGCGCTGGGTGGTTTGCTGGTGTACTGGTTGAATGATTTCGAGCTGGAAACCAATCCTCAAGGCGTTATTTTCAGTTTGCTGTACGGTTTAACCGGTATGGTGGCTACCTTGTTTTTTATCCTGGCGATAAGCAAAGGGCCGGTCTCGGTGATTACCGCAATTACGGCCATTTATCCGGTGGTGACGATTGCCATTGCGTTGCTGTTTTTGAATGAAGTGATCACGCTCAAGCAAGTCGCCGGTGCAGCGCTGGCGATGCTTGGCGTGATTTTAATGGTGATTTGATCGCTGCTATTTCTGCAGTCCTTCGACAGTGCGTACCCAGGGTTTGGACTTAATGGAGCTTGGCAGTTTTTTGCTCGCCTGTTCAGCGCTTGCGCGATCTTTGAATACTCCGTGCACGACAGTAAACCAGGGTTTGCCATCACGCGTGCCGGTCAGATAAATCGATTGTTTATCCAGCTTGTGTTCGCTGATGAATTGTTTGATTGCGGCCTCGTTGCTGCCGGCGCTCAACTGCACAGTGAAATAGCCACGCGGAGCTTTGCGAAACTTCTCGGCGGTCAAAGGACCGTTTTGTGCCGGTTCGCTCTTAGGCTCCGGTTTTTTAGCCGCAGGTTCAGGTTTTGGTTCGGGCTTTTTCTCGGGAATGCTCGCAACCATTGGCGTGTTTGTTTGCGGCTCTGGTTTTGCGGGCGCAGGCGGCTCTACGCGAGCGGGAGCAGCGGCTGGCACGGTGGGCGGAGCGGCGGCAACATCAGGCTGACTGGCGTTGGCAGCAACGTCGCCATCGGTAAACTCCACGGCTGATGGCATGAGTGGCGAAATGGGTTGCGGCGCATCGTCAGCAGATGCCTGATCAAAAGAATTTTTTACTTCGCCATCTTTGATGCTGATGGTGTGGCGCTGCGCGGCTGCATCGCCACCTTGTGCCGGCAGTGCCAATTCGGTGGTTACGCGATCGGGATCGATTTCGGTTTCGGTTGCCACGTTGTCGATTTGCTCGGGCGTTGATGGCGACTGGTCGAACAAAAACAGTGAGACGACAAACGTCACCGCCAGCGCTGAAGCGATGATGGGCATGAGACCCAGTTCTTTCTTGCCCTGTTTTTTGGCGGAAGTAGCAGACGATTTTGCAGGTGCGCCCAAAACTCGGTTGGCCAGATCATTGATGCGCGGAATCAGTCCGCCGGATTTTTCAAAAATGCTGCGCACGGTCGCTGGATCGAACAGGTGGCTGTCGGTGTTGTCCATGTGCTGCAGGCAGTGGCGAATGTAGTCACTGGTTTCTTTTTCGCCCAGGCGTGGCAGTACAATGTTGTTGATTTGTTCTTCTTTGTTTTCCTGTGCAGCGTGTTTAATGGCTTGATCCAGTGGCTTGGGCAGGTGTTCGCCAAACATGACCAGCCGGATCAGAGCGGGCAATCCTTGATGACGGATGCCAAGATCGCTGATCAATGCGCACTGGTTTTTGTCGAGTTCCTCGGCGTTGTCAATTACCAGCAATCCAATCTGGCCGCTTTTGCGCAGATCTTCGAGTTGTTGAACGATGAGTTCAATTGCCGGCGCCTGGCGCGATGGTTGGCTGAAACCAAGGTCAACGGATAATTTACTGAGCAGGTCGTTGGTGTTTTTGATGACGGCAGCATCAATGACGCAGACACGCCAAGTGGATTTTTTGTTGTGCAAAAAGCGGTATTTGAGCAGCGAAGTTTTACCGACGCCGTTGATGCCCTGGACAAACAAAATGAGTTTGGTGAAGTCGATCAGATGCGCCATTTTTTTGCTGATGGCATCACGTTCGCCATCGAGAAAAAAGGCGATGTCGGCCATGTTGTCGCGAAACATGCTTAAACGGTGGGTAATGTTGGGTGTGGGCACAGTGGCTCCTTAGCGCGGTTCGTTTTGACCCTGCACGAATACAACGCGGTAGCCGCGTTTGCATTGTGCGTCACGGGTTTCTTCCAGTGCGGCCACGGCGGTGTCGTGGTCGTCATAGTGTTCGAGTTTGACTCTGCCGGATGCGCCTACGTGTCCCCATTCTTTGGTGACAATCCAGCCGGCCAACAAATCGCGCTCGAGATAGATCTGATAAAAGCGAGGTGGCTGATCGGAGGTCGGCGGTGTTTGCATGTAGATGCGCATGCGCTGAGTTCTATCCTAGGTCAATTGTAAGGGTTCAAACAATCGTTGATATTCCTTGATGGCATATCTGTCCGTCATGCCGGCAATGTAATCGGCAACGACACGGGCACGGCCGTCGCGCCCTTGCTGCTGTTCCGCCTGGTTGGCCAGCCGTTGATGTTCGTGAGGCAGTAAATGAATGTCGTCCATCAGTGCGGTGAACAGGCTTTGGACAATGTGCTTGGCCTTGGTGGTCATGCGGTACACCCGGTAGTGGGAGTACAGATTATGCCGCAGAAAACGCTTCAGCAGCTGTGTTTGTTCGCGAATAGCGGGACTGAAGCCGACCAGCGGCTGTTTGGCATTGCGTACGTCATCGATATTGAGGGGGGCGCAGTCGCGCAAATTTTGGCTGGTGGTGGCGACCAGGTCATTGACTACTTCGTTGATCATGCGGCGCACGGTTTCGTGAATGGTGCGGCGCTCAGACACGTCGGGATAACGGCTGACCACGGCATCGTAGTGGCGACGGAACAGTTCAATTTCGCGTAATTGGGTTGGGGTGATTAATTTGCTGCGCAGACCGTCATCGACGTCGTGATTGTTGTAGGCGATTTCATCGGCAAAGTTGGCCAGTTGCGCTTCCAGGCCGGGTTGTTTGCCCAGCAAAAAACGTTCGCCAAGGTTGCCGAGTTGTTTGGCATTGGTTTGCGAGCAATGTTTGAGTATGCCTTCGCGGGTTTCAAAGGTGAGATTGAGTCCCTCGAAATCCGCGTATTTTTGTTCCAGTTGATCGACCACGCGCAGCGACTGCAGGTTGTGCTCAAAACCGCCATACTGTTTCATGCTGTCGTTCAGCGCGTCCTGGCCGGCGTGACCAAATGGCGTGTGGCCAAGGTCATGTGCCAGCGCAATCGCTTCGGTCAGATCTTCGTTGAGGCTCAGCACGCGGGCAATGGCGCGACCAATTTGCGCCACTTCAATGGAATGCGTGAGGCGAGTGCGAAACAGATCGCCTTCGTGATTAACGAAAACCTGGGTTTTGTACTCCAGGCGGCGAAAGGCAGTGCTATGGACGATGCGGTCGCGGTCGCGTTGATACTCGCTACGAAAACCCGGATGAGGTTCGCTGAATTGTCGGCCTTTGGAATGTTGCTCGTGGGCGGCGTAACTGGCCAGATTTTGCATCAGGCACCCAATTTCTGGCCGGAAACGGCGTGGTGGGCATCCAGAGATTGACGCAGTGTGGCCATTGGATAGTCGGCTGTGACTACGGATTCGCCGATGGCCTTGAGCAGCACCAAGCGGATCTGGCCGCCGAGTGCTTTTTTGTCGCGACTCATCAGCTCGATAAATTTGTCGGTGGTGAGTTTGGCTGGTGCGCGGGTGGGCAGGCTGGCCTTGTCGATCAGGTTGTCGATACGCATAACGTCGGTTTCGCTGAGCCAGCCCAGACGCATGGACATTTCGGCGGCAATCAACATACCGCAGGCAACCGCTTCGCCGTGCAGCCATTCGCCATAACCCATGCCGGTTTCAATGGCGTGGCCAAAAGTATGACCAAGATTGAGCAGAGCGCGTCGGCCATTTTCGCGTTCGTCGGAGGCAACAATCTCGGCTTTGTCAGCGCACGACCGCTCAATGGCGTAGCTCAGTGCCTGTGGCTCGCGCGCCAGCAGCGCATCCATGTTTTGTTCAAGCCAGTCGGTGAAGGGCGCGTCGCCCAGCAGGCCGTATTTGATGACCTCGGCAATGCCGGCGGACAGTTCGCGATCATCCAGGGTGTTGAGGGTGTCGGTGTCGGCAATGACGCACTGCGGCTGATGAAAGGCGCCAATCATATTTTTGCCAAGCGGATGGTTCACGCCGGTTTTGCCGCCGACCGAGCTGTCCACCTGCGAAAGCAGGGTGGTAGGAATCTGGATGAAATTAACGCCGCGCTGATAAGTGGCAGCGGCGTAGCCGGTCATGTCGCCAATGACGCCGCCACCCAAAGCGATGAGTGTGCAGCTGCGGTCGAAGGTGTTTTCCAGCAAGGCGCTGTAAATCTCGTTGAGCACGGTGAGATTTTTATATTTTTCGCCATCGGGCAGGATGACTTCGGTGACCTGAAATCCATCGAGCATGCTACGAACTTTGGCCAGGTACAGCGGCGCAACGGTGGTGTTGCTGACGATCATGACCTGTTTGCCTTTGATGTAGGGGCGAATCAGTGAGGCATTGCCCAATAATTTGGGACCAATGAAAATTGGGTAACTACGGTCACCCAGCTCGACGTTTAGCGTTTTCATGTGCATGCTCTCGATGGTTGGATTTACAGCATAAAATCTATAAGGTGGGGGTGCAAGCTCCCCGTTGCTAGACGCTGGCTCTGTATTTTTGAATTTGTCGTAGCAGCAGTCGGATGGTATCGCGCAGGCAGTGCTCGCCGGTGTCAAATTCGATGTCGGCGATTTCCTGGTAGAAAGGTTTGCGCGCCTGAAATATTTGTTCCAGCTTCTGTTTGGGATTGTCGGTTTGCAACAATGGGCGGTTACGATCCTTGGATGTGCGCTCGAACAGTTGATCGATGTCGGCGTGCAGAAATACCACGGTGCCGCGTTCAGCCAGGTAACGACGATTTTGTTCGCTGATCACTGCGCCGCCGCCGGTGGCAAGAATGACCCGGTCAAGCTGGGTGAGTTCATCAATGGCCAGGGTTTCGCGTTGGCGAAAACCGGCTTCGCCTTCTACTTCGAAGATTAAAGGGATGGTGGCACCCGTGCGTTCTTCGACGACCTTGTCGCTGTCGATAAACTGATACCCCAGATGTTGCGCCAGTTGTAAGCCGATGGTTGTTTTGCCCACGCCCATGGGGCCAATGAGAAAAATACGTTCTGCTGCGTACTTGGATGTTGGTGTGTTCATGAACGAATGCTAGGTTGCGATGGCTGTATTGTACTAAAGCGCTGCCTTGCTGGGCAGTACAAAAACAACCTTAATGATGGCATGGGATAAAATCTGCAGGTTGGCAATATTTTTACGTATCTTGTTGAAAAATAAAAAATTTGTCTTAAATTCGATGAGTTGTACGGCTATCCTATTGTTTCACAAGGAAAATATGATCTTTTTCCCTGCAAAATCGACAAATATGTATAGACTGATGACTGTGCACTCTTCCTGGCTTGACTTGCGTTGGCGATTAACCGCTATATTAGCTGGGTGTGGGTGGATGGTGGCCGGTGAATTCAGTCAATTTTTTGCAAATTCCAGGATGGATATGCCAATGACGCGTTGTGTCGCCGGTGTGACATGCACGGTTTTTCCCAGAACGTTGGAAAAGCTAACTTGCCCGTTTTTTGCAAGGGGTTAAATGGCGCCTATATGTATCTGGATGTACGAATTAAATGATAAAGCTAAAAACAGCGATTAAATGGGGTATCCGCGCCACTGGTGCAGCGGTTGTACTCGGGGTTATTGGGGTAGTGGGCGCTTACATGTATATTGAGCCCCGCTTGCCGGAAACCTCGGTTCTGAAAGATACTCGCTACCAGGTCCCTTTGCGTGTGTATACCGCTGACGGCAAACTGATGGCGGAGTTTGGTGAAAAGCGCCGTCAGCCGCTCAAATACAACGAAATCCCTGAGGATATGATTCACGCGGTGTTGGGGGCCGAAGACGATCGTTATTTCGAACACCCGGGCGTGGATTACCAGGGCTTGTTGCGGGCGGTCGGCTTGCTGGTGCTGACGGGCGAAAAAATGCAGGGTGGCAGTACCATTACCATGCAGGTAGCGCGTAACTTCTTCCTCAGTCGCGAAAAGACTTTTTTGCGCAAGTTCAGCGAAATTTTATTGGCGCTGAAAATCGAAGATGAGCTGACCAAGGAAGAGATCCTTGAGCTCTACCTGAACAAAATTTATCTGGGCAACCGTGCGTATGGCGTGGGTGCTGCAGCGCAAATTTATTACGGCAAGCCACTCAATGAATTGAACTTGGCGCAGATGGCGATGATTGCCGGACTGCCCAAAGCGCCTTCCCGCTTTAATCCCATTGTTAATCCAGAACGTTCCAAGCTGCGTCGCGATTATGTGCTTAAGCGTATGCACGATCTGAAAAACATCAGCGATGAGCAGTATGCGGCAGCAATCAAAGAGCCTGTGACTGCCCGATTGCATGGTTTGGCCGCAGAAATAGAAGCTCCCTACGCAGCAGAAATGGTGCGTGCGCAGATGGTTGCGCGGTTTGGCGAGGAAGCGGCCTATACCGAGGGCTATCGCGTCTACACCACTATTGATTCGCGTTTGCAGCTACAGGCGAATCGTTCGTTGCGCTACAACTTGCTTGCTTACGAAGAGCGTCATGGCTATCGCGGCCCAGAAGATCACGTCAATTTGCTCGAGATGGGGGAGATGGACGAGCTGGATAAAGTGATCAAGCTGCGCCCCGATGTTTCGTTGTTGCAACCTGGAGTGGTGTTGCAGGTGAACGAAAAGGATGCCTACGTTTACATCGGTGATGGACATATTGCACATTTGTGCTGGAAAGGTATTCAGTGGGCAGCTCCCTACAAGGACGGCAATTATCCTGGGCCTGCGCCGAAGACTGCGGCTGATGTGTTGGCCGAAGGCGACGTGATTCGTGTGTACGACGCGGGCGGTGGTAAGTGGAGTCTGGGGCAGATTCCTGAAGTTGAGGGCGCGTTGGTGTCGTTGCGCTCAAAAGACGGTGGCATGATCAGTGTGGTTGGTGGCTATGATTTTGATCGCAGTAAATTCAATCGTGCTGATCAGGCATTGCGCCAGCCGGGTTCGAATTTCAAACCGTTTGTGTATGCCGCCGCCTTGGAAAAGGGCTATACCGCTGCGACGATTATTAACGATGCTCCTGTTGTGTTTGAAGATTCGGGATTGGAAGACACTTGGCGTCCAGAAAACTACAGCGGCCAATTCTTCGGCCCGACGCGTTTCCGCGAGGCGTTGGTGACTTCTCGCAACCTGGTATCGATCCGTATTCTGCGCTCCATTGGCGTGCAGTATGCCTTGGAGTATACGAAACGATTTGGGTTTGATCCGGCGCATTTGCCGCATGATTTGTCGCTGGCGTTGGGGAGCGCCTCGGTGACGCCGCTGCAAATTGCCAAGGGATATGCCGTGTTTTCAAACGGCGGTTTTGCGGTTGAGCCTTACCTGATAACTCGAATTGAGGATGGCGATGGCAAGGTGCTGTATACCGCAAACCCGGCGGTTGTGTGTGATCGTTGCGAGAAGAATGATGCGAATAGCGATGATTCCGCTGAACTTGCAGCTGCAGGCTCTGTTGTTGCGCCGACGGCGGCCAAGTCAGGCAGCGTTGTGCGTGAAGGTGTAGTAGCGCAGGGCAATCGGCCAAACCATGCGCCACGGGTAGTGAGTCCGGAAGTTGCGTACATCATGGATACAATTATGCGCGATATCGTGCAGCGTGGTACGGCGACGCGAGCCAAGGTGTTGGGGCGTAATGATTTGGCGGGTAAAACCGGTACAACCAACGATCAGCGCGATGCATGGTTCTCCGGGTTTAACGGCGAAATTGTGACGACGGCCTGGGTTGGTTTTGATCGCCCGCATCCGCTGGGTGATGCTGAGTCCGGTGCCCGGGCGGCGTTGCCTATGTGGATTAGCTATATGCGCGAAGCGCTTAATGGTCGGCCAGAAACTCCTCTGACTCAGCCACCTGGTGTTGTGACGGTGCGTGTTGATCCGGAAACCGGTTTGTTGGCGGACAGCAGTGTGGCCGATGCGATTTATGAAGTATTCCTTGAGGAAAACGTACCGAAGCGGAAGTCGGACGGTCATCAAGGTGGAAACAGCCCGGCAGAAAATGATTCGGGTGGAGATATACCCCAACTGTTCTGAGAGGTCGTCATGGCAGAGCATCAAATGCGCACGAGGTTGGCTCATGAGGCAGCACGAATCATGGCCGAAGAAGGGGTAGGTGATTATGGGCAGGCGAAGCGGAAGGCTGCGCAACGTCTGCATCAGCCGACAACTGAGGATTTGCCAAGTAATCAGGAGATTGAACGAGCCCTACGAAAATATCAGAGTTTATTTCGGTTAGAGCAACCAGGGCATTTGCAGGTGTTGCGTAAAGAAGCGTTGCACGCGATGCGGTTTTTCAAACGGTTTTCACCCGTGTTGGTGGGGCCGGTGGCAGACGGCAATGCGGGCAAGTTTTCAGAAATCATTTTGCATTTGTTTGCTGATACCACGGAAGAGGTAACCATTTTCCTTATCAACAACGACATTCCGTTTGATCAAACCCATGTGACGCTGAACATTGCGGGCAAGGGAAAAATTAGTTTCCCCAGTTTTGAATTCATGGCCGGCGATGCGCCAGTGGCCTTGGTGGTGATGCCTGTTTCCACTCAGCGTGCGACTTTGCGCAGTGTGGTGGATGGCAAGCCAGTGGTGAGGCTGGATACCAAACGGTTGCAGGAATTGTTGGTGGCGTGAGAAGTTTACCATCGCGAAAAAGCCGGTTGATCAACCGGCTTTTTGCATTTTGGGTGTTTGCCTATTTTTGATATTTGGCCGGCAAGGGCAGTCTGGCGACACCGCTGTCAACTGCAGCGCGGGCGATGGCCGCAGGCACGACATCAAGCAGGCGTGGATCCAATGGTTTGGGAATAATGTATTCCGAACCGTATTCCAGTTTGTCCTTGTCGTAGGCTTTGCAGACTTCGGCGGGGACGGGCTGTTTGGCCAGTGCGGCTAAGGCATTGACTGCGGCGATTTTCATTTCCTGGTTAATGGTTTTGGCGCGGACATCAAGGGCGCCGCGGAAAATAAACGGGAAGCCCAATGCGTTGTTGACCTGGTTGGGGTAATCGCTGCGGCCAGTGGCCATGATCAGATCGTTGCGAACTGCCAGCGCGACTTCGGGCAATACTTCCGGTACCGGATTGGACAGCGCAAAAATGATGGGCCGCGCAGCCATGGAGCTGATCATCGTTGCATCGATCAGGTTGGGGCCGGAAACACCGATGAACACGTCGGCACCATTCATGGCATCGGCCAGGGTGCGTTTGTCGGTTTTCAGGGCAAACATCTGTTTGTAGCTGTTCAAATCAGTTCGACCATCGTGAATCACGCCGTTGCGGTCAACCAGATACAGGTTTTCAGCGCGCGCGCCCATGGAAAGCAGCAGCTTCATGGAGGCGATGCCTGCGGCGCCGGCACCCAGGCAGACGATGCGGGCATTGGCCAGGGTTTTGCCCTGCAGTTCCAGTGCGTTGGTCAGACCGGCGGCAATGATGATTGCGGTGCCGTGCTGGTCGTCGTGAAAAACCGGAATATCGAGTTTGTTGATCAGCGCGGTTTCGATTTCAAAGCAGTCGGGCGCGGCGATGTCTTCCAGGTTGATGCCGCCGAACGTCGGCGCGATGCGCTCTACGGTGTCGATAAAATCTTTGGCATTGGTGGTGTTTACTTCGATGTCGAACACGTCGATGTTGGCAAAACGTTTGAACAGAACTCCCTTGCCCTCCATGACCGGCTTGCCGGCCAGGGCACCGACGTTGCCCAGGCCAAGGACGGCGGTGCCGTCGGTAATGACCGCGACCAAGTTGCCTTTGGAAGTGTAGCGATAGGCGTTTTCAGGATCGGCGGCAATTTCGCGCACAGGCTCGGCAACGCCGGGGGTATAGGCAAGTGACAATTCCTTTTGAGTGTTGCACGGTTTGCTGGATTCAACGCGGATTTTGCCGGGGGTGGGTTTTTCGTGATAGTCCAGAGCCGCAGATTTTAAGTCTTTGATCATGTTCTTGTTCCTTTTGCCTATCGGGTCAGCATAGCGATTTCAGTCGAGTATGCGCAAGGCACCGGGGTGTTTAATTCTCAGATTCAATCCGTTGCGGTAGGGGAACAGCCAGCCTTTGGCTTCTATTTCATGACTGCGCAAGGCTTCAAGGCTGAAGTTTTTGAAATATTTCAGATCCTCGTCCTCAATGCGTAGCGACACGCGATCGCTGAGTTGTAGCCAGGTAGTGCGATTGCTGGACCAGACTTTTTCCACTTTTCCGCTGATGCGGTAAAAACCATGGTCATGACTCCCCAGGCGATCAGTTGCGATGGCTGCGAAGCGGGGGCTGGCCCACATGCCCAACTGTTGTTGCTGGGCGTGCTTTTCCAGCGCGGCGTAGCAACGATGCGCCCACAGGCTGTTGGGGTCGACAATGTGGGCCGCTAGCCCCTGCTGCAGCATTAAGGCTTGCAGATTTTGACCGTCAGCTAAAAATGGATGGGCGAGCAGGCGCTGGTAGGGGTCGCGGGTGCTTTCATCGAGCCGTAACTGAAGTTGGGGGTTGTCAGCCAGCCAGTGTTGCAGCGCCTGTTTGGCTTGCAGGGCGCCAGGTTCTTCCTGTCTGTTGCGTTGGGTCAATTCCGGGGCGTTGATGGCGGCAAAACGCAGTTTGCGACCATCGCTGAGTAATACAGTATCGCCATCAATGACGCGGCTGACAGTGACAGTTTGGTCAAAGGGCTGATCGGCAGGGCAAAGCGAGGCATCCTCGGCGGCGGCCAGGGCAGGGAACAGCAAAAGCAGTAGGGAATAACGGAATTGCGAAAACAGCAGGTGGAGTACTGCCGGGCGGTTTGACGAAACCACCCGGCGGCAAGCGCAAGGCTTACTTGATGCCGTATTTTTGGCGGAATTTGTCAACACGACCTGCGGTGTCAACAATCTTCTGCTTGCCGGTGTAAAACGGGTGACAAGCGGAGCAAACATCAAGGTGCAGATCCTTTTTGGCGGTGGAGCGGGTTTTAAAGCTCTCGCCACAGCTGCAGCTTACACTTACTTCTACGTATTCGGGATGGGTACCGGATTTCATTGTTCATTCCTCATTCTGGCCAGCCCTACCGCAACCGGACACTATGTCGGGCACCGCAGGGACGAAGGCCGGGATTATACGCAGATCAGCGGGTTGCCACAAGATGAATGCGTTAAGGTCGCGACCGTCCGGTGGCCGTTGTATACTGCTGGAAATCAATTTACGGACAAGTTTCTATGGCGACAGCGATGAGCTACAGCAGTATCCCTGAGGTGTTTCGCACTACCGCGAAGCAGCGTGCTGACCAGACTGCCATCATTTTTATGGGGCGCGAGGTCAGTTTTGGCCAAATTGACCAGCAAAGCGACCGGGTTGCGGCCGGGCTGGCGGCCAGGGGAATTGCCAAGGGCGATCATGTGGCCCTGTATTGCGTCAACTGCGACATTTTTGCGGCGGCTTACCTTGGCATCCTCAAGGCGGGAGCGATCGTTGTGCCGCTCAATTTGTTGCTGACGCCCAAGGAACTGGAATACATCATTAACGATGCCGAGTGTAAGGCATTGATTTATCACGAAGCCTTTGCGGACAACGTTAGCGCGTTCCGTGCTGCAGCTACCCGCCTGGATTTTTGTGTGGCGATAGGCGCCAAACAGTCTGCTGCCGACGATCTTGCCTGGCCGGCGTTGCTGGCCAACGAAGCCGCCGTTCCTGCCCCCATGTTCGACGCGGCGCAGGATGTGGCTTCTGTGCTCTATACCTCCGGTACCACCGGCAAGCCCAAGGGTGCGATGCTGACTCATCGCAATCTGCTGGCTGACACAGCGGGAGTGGTGAAGGCGATAAAAATTCACCCCGGGGAAGACCGCCTGTTGGTGGTGCTGCCGATGTTCCATGCCTTCGCCGCCACGGTGGGCATGTTGACGCCGCTGCTGTACGGCGCGACGCTGGTGCCCGTGCCCAAGTTTGAACCCGATCTGGTGATGAACACCATTGCCCAAACCCAGGCCACGATTTTCCTGGGCGTGCCCAGCATGTACAACGTGCTGCTGAATTTGTCTGACGAACAAGTGGCCAAATTTGCCAGTATCCGTTTCGGTATTTCGGGTGGCGCGGCCATGCCGCAAGAGTTGCTCAAGCGCTTTGAACAACGCTATGGCAAATTTATTTACGAAGGCGACGGTCCGACCGAATGTGGTCCGGTAACCTGCGTCAATCCGATTGATGGTGTGCGCAAGCATGCGTCAGTAGGTTTGCCGATTCCGGGCGTGGAAATGAGCATACGCGATTTGCAGGGTATTGAAGTTGCCGACAACGAAATTGCCGAAATCTGTGTGCGTGGCGACAACGTCATGAAGGGTTATTTCAAGCGTCCGGACGATACCCGCGAAAGTTTCTGGCCAGAAGGCTGGTTCCGTACCGGCGACCTGGGCTATCGCGATGCCGATGGGTATTTCTACATCGTCGATCGCATCAAAGACATGGTGATCGTCAACGGTATGAATGTCTATCCACGCGTGGTGGAAGAAGTGCTTTACGAACATCCCGATATTCGTGAAGCGGCGGTGATCGGTGAACCGCACGAGTCGCATGGCGAAATTCCGGTGGCGTACGTTTCATTGCAGCCCGGCAAAGAAATAAACGCAACGGATATCAAAACATTTTGCCGCGACCGTTTAGGTCGTCACCAGATTCCGCGCCGGATTCATTTCCTGGCTGAATTGCCAAAAAATGCCGCCGGTAAAATTCTCAAGCGCGAATTGCGCAAACACGGCGAGTTAGAGCGCGGTATCGACAGCCGCGAAGAAGCATAAGCCACAGACAGCATTGTTAGGAAAAAATATGGCAGGGCAGAAAACCCTCTATTGGTACGACTACGAAACCTTCGGCGCCAATCCCATGTACGATCGGTTGGTGCAATTTGCCGGCGTGCGTACCGACGAAGATCTGAACATCATTGGTGAGCCGCTGATGATGTACTGCAAGCCCGCAGATGATTTTTTGCCGCAACCCATTTCCAGCTTGATTACGGGCATCACGCCGCAAAAAGCCTTGCTTGAAGGCATTCCCGAAGCGGAATTTATTCGGCGCATCAACGCAGAATTTTCCCAACCAAATACCTGCGTGTTGGGTTACAACAATTTGCGTTTTGATGACGAATTTACCCGTTACAGTTTGTATCGCAATTTGCTGGATCCCTATGCGCGTGAATGGCGGGATGGATGCTCGCGCTGGGATTTACTTGATGTGGTGCGGATGACGCGCGCGTTGCGCCCTGAAGGCATCGTTTGGCCGAGCAACGATGAAGGTCGGCCCAGCGTGCGTCTGGAAGATCTGACCAAAGCCAATCAGGTGTCGCATGAATCGGCGCATGATGCGCTAAGTGACGTTTACGCGACTATCAGCATTGCGCGACTGATCAAGGAAAAACAACCCAAGCTGTACGATTACGCCTATCAGAATCGCGGTAAAAACCAGGTGCTGAAAATGCTCAATCTGCGCGAGCAAAAACCTGTAATTCATATTTCCGGCATGTATCCCGTTGAGCAGGGCAACATGGCCATCGTCGTGCCGATTGCCAATCACCCGACCAACAAAAACGGTGTGATGGTGTTTGATCTGAGCCACGATCCGACGCCGTTGTTCAAAATGAACGTGGAAGAAATTCACGAGCGCATTTTTACACCGACGGCAGAAATGGCGGAGGGCGTGGATCGCTTGCCGATCAAAACCGTACATGCCAACAAGTGCCCCATCATTGCGCCGATGACCACCCTGAGTGGCGCGCAGGCAAAAAAATACGGCATTGATCTGAACGTTATCCGCAATCATCTGGCGATACTGACCAGTGGTGCACCGCTGAACAAAAAATTGCAGCAGGTATTAAATAGTACAGAATTTGAAAAACGCACTGACCCGGATTACATGCTCTACGGCGGCCCGTTTTTCAGTCAGGATGACCGAGCACGCATGGATCAGATTCAGCAACTGTCACCGCAGCAATTGGCGGATCACCAGCCGGTGTTTGATGACAAGCGTTTGCCGGAAATGTTGTTCCGCTACCGTGCGCGCAACTGGCCGGAAAGTTTGTCGGTCGCGGAGCGGGCGCAGTGGGATGAATTCCGTGCCGAGCGCCTGACCAAGCAGGAAGGCGAACGACTAAATTTTGCGGCATTTTTTGATGAAATCGAGCGGCTGCGTGCCGAGCCGGACCGCCTGGGTCCGGACTGGGCGATACTGGATGAGCTTGAATCCTACGGAAAAGCGTTGCGCGCTGGCGTGTAAAGCGTTGTCAGTTTTGTTGAGTCAGCTCGATAGCTAAATTGCTGTTGTTGATATGCTGAAATGGACCGGCGGATTTCTCCGCCGGTCTTTGCAAATTACGCATCCACAGATTGAACGATGCCGCTGTGTCGCAGTAGTGCGTCGATTTGTGGTTCGCGGCCACGAAATTCGACAAACAATTCCATCGGTTCTTTTGAGCCGCCATTGGCGAGAACGCTGTTGAGGAATTTTAAACCCGTCTCGCGATCGAATATGCCGTTTTCTTCGAACAGTGAAAACGCATCCGCCGACAATACTTCCGCCCACTTGTAGCTGTAGTAACCTGCGGCGTAACCGCCGGCAAAAATGTGCGAGAAGCTGTGGGCAAAGCGATTGAATGAAGGTGGTTGTACCACCGCAATCTCTTTGCGAACGTCATTGAGTACATCGTAAATCCGGCCAGATTTGGCGGGGTCGAATTCCAGATGCACGCGGAAATCGAAAATTGAAAATTCTATTTGTCGCAACATCTGCATGCCGGATTGGAAATTACGTGCAGCGAGCATGCGCTTAAACAATTCGTCAGGAATGTTTGCGCCGGTTTCGTAATGCTTGGCAAACAGGTTGAGTGCCTGACGATCCCAGCACCAGTTTTCCATAAACTGGCTGGGCAGTTCGACCGCATCCCAGGGAACGCCGCTGATGCCGGAGACGCTGGGGTAATCAATTTGCGTCAGCATGTGATGCAGGCCGTGACCGAATTCGTGAAACAGTGTTTCAACTTCATCGTGAGTGAACAGCGCTGGCTTGTCGCCCACGGGAGGGGTGAAGTTGCAGGTCAGGTAGGCCACTGGTGTTTGCAGTTGGCCATTCTTTTTCATGCGTGGCAGGCAATCATCCATCCACGCGCCGCCGCGTTTCTTTTGGCGTGCGTACAGGTCCAGATAAAACTGGCCGCGCACGCTGCCATCGTCTTGCAGAATTTCATAAAACCGCACGTCTTTGTGCCAGGTGTCGACGCCGGTTTTTTCGCGAATTTTCAAACCATATAATTTTTCAACCACGGCGAACATGCCGGGGATGACATTGGTTTCGGGGAAGTAAGGTTTGAGTTCTTCCTGGGTGATGGCGTATTTGTGCTGACGCAATTTCTCGCCGTAGTAGCTGTAATCCCACGCCTGCAAATCAGTCACGCCAAATTGATTTTTGGCGAAATCGCGCAATTCCTTGAGTTCTGCATGGGCCATGGGCTGTGAGCGCTTGGCCAAATCAGTGAGGAAGTTCATCACCTGGTCAGTTCGGGTGGCCATTTTGGTGGCAAGGGAGCGTTCGGCGTAATTGTGAAAGCCGAGCAGTTGTGCGGCTTGATGACGCAGCGCGAGGATTTCATCCATGACCGGGCCGTTGTCCCATTGGCCGGCATTGGGGCCTTCATCGGATGCGCGGGTCACGTAGGCGGTGTACATTTCTTTGCGCAGTTCGCGGTTGTCGGCGTAGGTGATCAGCGGGAAGTAGGATGGAAATTCCAGCGTCAGCAACCAGCCTTGTTTGTCTTGTTGTTGTGCTGCCTGACGCGCCAAGCCAAGCGCTGATTCCGGCAAACCGGCCAGCTCGGATTCGTCGCTGATCAGTTTGGTGAATGCCTGGGTTGCGTCCAGCAAGTTTTCTTCAAATTTGGATGTCAGGTTGGATAGTTTCTGCATGATGTCTTTGTAGGCATCTTTTTTCTCGGCGCTGAGTTCCACCCCGGAAAGACGAAAATCACGCAGGGCATTGTCGATGATTTTTTTCTGCGCATGATCAAGGCGACGATATTCGTCGCCATCGGCGATTTGTTTGAAGGCGTGAAACAGGCGCTCATTTTGGCCCATTTCGGTAGCATAGGCACTGAGCTTGGGCAGGCAGGCATTGTAGGCTTCGCGCAGCGAGTCGCTGTTGACCACGGAATTCATGTGGCTGACAGGTGACCAGGCGCGGCTGAGTTGCGCTTCGATTTCCTCTAGGGGCTGGACCAAGTTGTCCCAGCTATAGTTGCTGTTGGCGTCAAGTAATTGCTGAACAGTTTGCCGGTTACGTGTGGTCAATTGGTCGATGGCATCTTCAGCGTGTTCGGGTTGAATGGCAGAAAACGCGGGCAGGCCTTCATTGCGCAGTAATGGATTGTTGGTCATTAGGTTTTCCACTTGTTAAAGTAGTTGGTCGTATGACAGTAACTTTAACATGACTGGTTTGTCAGTCACAGTTTTGGCGGAGCAGCGCATGAGCAAGCACTATGATTTGATCGCCATTGGCGCTGGTAGTGGCGGGATTTCGGTGGCGGAAAAAGCCGCCGCCTACGGCAAAAAAGTGGCCGTGGTCGAGGATGACATGATCGGCGGCACTTGCGTGAATCGCGGTTGTGTACCCAAAAAAGTCATGTGGTACGGGGCGCAGCTTGCGGAAATGCTGCATGATGCGGCGGATTATGGATTTGCAGTACAGAGCAATGGTTTGGATTGGCGTGGCCTGGTGGAAAAACGCGAAAGCTACATCGGCAATATCACCGGCTGGTACCATGGTTATTTGAAAGATTTGGGTATTGATGAGCTGGTAGGCACGGCGCGGTTTGTTGACAGTCGCACGCTGGAGGTGTCGGGCCAAACCTACACTGCGGACAAAATTGTGATCAGCACGGGCAGTGTGCCGGCGCGTCCTCGGTTGCCGGGGGCGGAACTGGGCATGACCTCCGATGGTTTTTTTGAGTTGACTGAACAGCCTCGTCGGGTAGCGATTGTTGGTGCGGGATATATCGCAACAGAACTGGCCTGTGTGTTGCGCCACTTGGGTAGCGAAGTGACGGTGTTGCTGCGCGGTCAGCAGTTGCTGGAGCGATTTGATCCGTTGCTGCGCGAGGTGCTGATGGATGAAATGCAAAAAGATGGCATCAAACTGGTGTCGTGTATTGAACTAAACGCGCTGGAAAAAGCTAGTGACGGTACGCTGCAGTTGCGCAGCAATCGCGGTGAGCATTTGTCGAATTTTGATGCAGTGATCTGGGCAATAGGCCGGCAGCCGCGCACAGCGGAGCTGAATCTGGCCGCAGCCGGTGTGCAAGTGGATGAAAATGGCTTCATTATTGCTGACGATATGCAGCACACCAACGTGCCTGGGATTTATGCCATTGGCGATGTCACGGGTCGAGCGGCGTTGACACCGGTGGCGATTGCCGCAGGACGTCGTCTGGCGGATCGTTTGTTTGCCGGCAAGCACAATCGCAAGGTGGATTATTCGCAAATTCCCACGGTGGTTTTTACTCATCCGCCGATAGGTACGGTTGGCCTGACCGAGGATGAAGCGCGTCGCGAGTATGGTGACGCAGTGAAAATTTATCAAACACGATTCACCTCGATGAAGTACGCTTTTACCCGTCGTCAGGTAAAAACGGCGATGAAACTGGTGACCGTGGGCGCAGAGGAAAAAATCGTGGGTTGCCACATCATCGGCAACGGCGCGGACGAAATGCTGCAAGGATTTGCCGTGGCGATTCGCATGGGGGCGTGCAAAGCGGATTTTGATGACACCATCGCGATTCATCCGTCCAGCGCGGAAGAATTGGTAACGATGCGCTAAAGTTGGAGTGAGGAAAAGTTAATGGCGATTAGAGCGTACAAAGATCATCACCCGGACATCGCGCCGGGTGTGTATGTCGACGACATGGCCCTGGTGGTGGGTCGGGTGAGCATTGGTCGCGACGCGTCCATCTGGCCAATGTCGGTGGTGCGTGGAGACGTGCACAGCATTTGCATCGGCGAACGGACTAACGTGCAAGATGGTTCCGTGCTGCATGTGACGGCGGACAATCAATTCAACCCTGGCGGCTTTGGGTTGACCATCGGCAACGATGTGACGATAGGTCACGGCGCGATTTTACATGCATGCACGATTGAAGATTTTTGCCTGATCGGCATGGGTGCGACTGTGCTGGATGGTGCGATTGTTCGCGCCAAGGCAATGGTGGCAGCAGGTTCGGTGGTTCCGCCGGGCAAAGAACTGGAAGGCGGCTATTTGTGGATGGGTTCGCCTGTGCAAAAGGCACGTCCGCTCAAGCCAAAGGAGTTGGAGTACCTGACCTATTCTTCCGGTCACTATGTGCGCTTGAAAAACGAATATCTGAATGATCGCTAAAGAAAATTCAAGTTTGCGTGGAAGCTGTCGAATATTGCAACAGTAGATAAGGTGTTGAATTGTTTTATCAGGCACCAGGGAGTAAACGAGAGGAAAGGCTATGCGTTATTGGTTGATGGGATTTGCGTTGTTCTTGGGGGTTTCCAGCGTCACGATGGCGGAAACACGTTACGTGATGGATGTGATGTATGTGACCTTGCGTACCACGGCAGGTGAGGATTCTAGTTTGGTAAAAACCATTCGCAGTGGAACCAAGCTGGAAATTCTGGAAGACACTGGTGATTACGTTCGGGCATCGATGGAAGACGGCACAGAAGGTTGGGTGCGGTCTCGCTATTTGCAAAATCAACCAACGGCAGCAGAGCGCTTGGCGAGTTTGGAGCGCGAGCTGGCGGCAGTGACCAAAGAGCGCGACTCGCTGAAATCCAGCAGCGGTGAATTCAAGGACAAAGCCAAAGACACGGACAAAGAACTAAAGCGTCTGCTGTCAGAAAATCAAAAGCTGGAAAAACAATTTAAAGACATCAGCGAAGCTGCAGCAGAACCGCTGAAGCTGAGCAAGCAAAATGAAGAACTGACTGCCAGTAACGCAACGATGCGTACCGAGCTGGAGACGTTGCGCCACAAGGTCACTGAAATGGAAGATACCTCGGATCTGGAATGGTTTATCAGTGGCGGTATTATCATTTTCGTCGGTGTGCTGATTGGCCTAGTTCTGCCAAACCTGCGCAGCCGTCGCGGTAGCTGGGCATAGTTCCAAACAAATTTACGCTATACTGACGGCCCTGTTTTCAGGGCCGTTTTTTTTCGTCAAGGAAATCTGTATGGATCATTACGCGGTCATTGGTAATCCTATTAGTCATAGCAAGTCGCCGAAAATTCACGCCGAATTTGCCCGTCAGACCGGGCAGGCGATGGACTACAGCGCGCAGTTGGCACCGCTGGAAGGTTTTGCGCAGACCGTGCGCTCTCTGGTGGGTGAGGGCTATCGCGGCATGAACGTGACGGTGCCGTTCAAGGAACAAGCATGGCAGTTGGTGGATGAATTGGCGCCACGTGCCAAAAAAGCCGGCGCGGTGAATACCATTGTGGTGCAGCCGAATGGCAAATTGCGCGGGGATAACACCGACGGCGTGGGTTTGGTGAGTGATCTGGCGCGCAATGGCGTTGCGCTGGCTGGCAAGCGCGTGCTGGTACTGGGGGCCGGCGGCGCGGTGCGTGGGGTGTTGTCACCGTTGTTGGCGGAAAAGCCGGCGTTACTGGTGCTGGCCAATCGTACCTTGTCGCGTGCCGAGGAATTGGCGCAATTGTTTGCCGATGAGGGACAGCTTCAAGCGCGCAGTTTCGAACAACTGGCGGCGGATGGTCGGGCGTTTGATGTGGTGATCAATGGTACGGCGGCGAGTCTGCAGGGTGAGGTGCCGCCTATCGGCGAGGCCAGTGTTGCCGGGGCGAGCTGCTACGACATGATGTATGGCGACAAACCGACGGCATTTTTGGCTTGGTGCGCGCAGCACGGTGCGGCCAAGTGTGTGGATGGTTTGGGGATGCTGGTCGAGCAGGCGGCCGAGGCATTTTACCTATGGCGCGGCTGTCGGCCGCGCACTGCCGAGGTTATTCGTCAGCTCCGCGCCTAGCGGGTGCCAAACACGACGATGGTTTTGCCGCTGACCGAAATCAGGTGCTGATCTTCCAGTTCCTTGAGAACGCGGCCAGCCATTTCGCGTGAACAGCCTACGATGCGACCGAGTTCCTGACGGGTAATCTTGATCTGCATGCCGTCCGGGTGAGTGATGGCATCGGGCTCCTTGCTCAGGTCGAGCAGGGTGCGGGCGATGCGACCGGTCACGTCCATGAACGCCAAGTCACCCACTTTGCGACTGGTTTTGCGCAGACGCGAGGCCATTTGGCTAGACAGGGCGAACAGCAGGTTGGGTTCTTCGACCGCTAGCGACTTGAATTTGCCGTAGCTCAATTCACCCAAAACACAGTCAGTACGTGCCCGAACCCAGGCGCTGCGTCCCAGGCCGGCTTCTTCGAACAGGCCCATTTCCCCGAAAAAATCGCCCTTATTGAGGTAGGCCAGCACAATTTCCCGTCCTTCATCCTGTTCCATCACTACAGCCACCGAGCCTTCGATGATGTAGTACAACACGTCGGGTTGGTCGCCGGCGTAGATGATCAGGGTCTTGGTAGGGTAGCGGCGGCGATGGCAATGGGTGAGAAAGCTTTCAATCGGCGCGGACACGACCTTGGGTTTGTCGGGAATGGGGTTGGCGCTCATAATGCTGTCCTTTGTTCACTGGGCGGTTCATTAAATAAGCTTTGGGCTTATGTTAGTATAACGGCAGCTTTTTTTTGGAGTTGAAGGCAATGACGGCGATGAAGGCAAGAGTCAAATGGGTAGAAGGTGCCACGTTTGTGGGGGAGTCCGGTTCCGGCCACGCGGTGGTGATGGACGGTCCGGCTGACGGCGGTGGTCGTAACCTGGGGGTTCGCCCTATGGAAATGCTGTTGCTGGGAACCGGGGGCTGCTCTGCCTACGACGTGGTTCATATCCTGAAAAAGGGCCGTCAGCCTATTCTGGATTGCTATGTTGAGCTTTCTGCAGAGCGCGCCGACACTGCACCGGCGGTGTTTACCAAAATCCATCTGCATTTTGTGGTAACGGGCAGCGCCAATCTCAAAGAAGCCCAGGTCAAACGCGCGGTGGAATTGTCTGCTGAAAAGTATTGCTCTGCGTCCATCATGCTGGGCAAGGTGTGCGAAGTGACGCACAGCCACGAAGTCCGTGTTGCCGAGGAGGCATAGCATGCAGCGTCCCGCACCGACCACCGGTATGCGTCACGTGGCGCTGTTCGTCAAAGACCTGGAAGCCTGCGAGCATTTCTATGTCGATTTGATGGGAATGGCGGTGGAATGGCGCCCAGACCCGGATAACGTCTACCTTAGTGGTGGTGTGGATAATCTGGCTCTGCATCGGGCGACGTTCACTGCTGCCCCCAGTAGCGAGCAAAAGCTTGATCATATTGGATTTATTGTCGACAAAATGGCCGATGTGGATGATTGGTTTGGCTTTTTGAAGGCCAATGGGGTGCGGATTCGCAACGAGCCGCGTACCCATAGGGATGGGGCGCGCAGTTTTTATTGCTACGATCCTGATGACATTGTGGTCCAAATTATTTATCATCCGCCCCTTTCGGATAAAGGTGCGAGATAGCAAGTGGCGGGCAGCTGGCGCTTGATCGTTTTATCCTCGGGGGCCGCTTTGTGGGCGGCGTTGTTGTACAGCTAGTTGCCAGAGGGGATTGTCAATGCCTCTTTACCAGGACAAATTAAGACTTCATGGCTTTAATAATCTAACTAAGTCATTGAGTTTTAACATTTATGATATTTGCTACACGCGCACTGAACAGCAGCGCCGTGAGTACATTGCGTACATCGATGAAGAGTACAATGCCGCGCGTCTGACCAAGATTCTGACCGAGGTGTCCAATCTGATCGGTGCGAACGTGCTCAATATCGCCCATCAGGACTACGATCCCGAGGGTGCGAGCGTAACTATCCTGATCTCTGAGGAGCCGGTGGTTACCGAGAACTTGGTTGCAGGTGATGTTGGTGGTGAACACCCCGGTCCATTGCCCGAAACGGTGGTTGGTCATCTGGACAAGAGCCATATCACGGTGCACACCTATCCGGAGAGTCATCCTCACGAAGGTATCAGTACCTTCCGTGCGGACATTGACGTGTCTACCTGTGGTCGGATTTCGCCGCTGCGCGCGTTGAACTTCCTGATCCACAGTTTTGATTCGGACATCGTAATCATGGATTACCGCGTGCGCGGTTTTACCCGTGACGTGGACGGTAAAAAGCATTACATCGATCATCCGATCAATTCCATCCAGAATTACCTGTCGGATGACACCAAGGATCGCTACAAGATGGTTGACGTCAACATCTATCAGGAAAATGTTTTCCACACCAAGATGTTGCTCAACGATTTTGACCTGAACAATTATTTGTTCGGTATTTCTGAGTCAGATCTTACTGAAGATGAAGCCGAGCGTATTCGGTTGAAACTGCAGCGGGAAATGCAGGAAATCTTCTTCGGACGCAACTACGGCAATCCGTAAGCGCAGCCGAAACGCAAAAAAGGCCAGCAATGCTGGCCTTTTTTGTGCGCGTTCGGTTTAGGCGTTAAATTCGGTACGCGGTGGTGGTCATGATCTTGGAGCTGAGTTTCATCAGTGCCTTGATCGGCGCGGGCAGAGCGGCACCGCCGGCGCGCAACGCAGTATCGGCGTGGTGAACTTCGTCGATTTTCATTTGCTCAATAATCACCCGGCTGCGCTCATCCTGCTTGGGCAGCTCGGTCAGGTGATGGTCCAGATGTTTTTCCACCTGACGCTCGGTTTCCACCACGAACCCTAGGCTCCATTTGTCACCGGCGATACCGGCAGCGGCACCGATGGCCAGCGAGCCGGCGTACCACAGCGGATTGAGCACGCTCTTGTGGCTGTCCAGTTCCTTGAGGCGCTGGTCGCACCATTCCAGATGATCATTTTCTTCCTCGGCGGCGCGCTGCATGGTTTTGCGCACGGCGCTTTTGCGCGCAGTAAGCGCTTGCCCCTGATACAGCGCCTGGGCGCAGACTTCGCCGGTATGGTTGACGCGCATCAGGCCAGCCGAGTGGCGGCGTTCGGCATCGGACAGGGTGCTGTCGGCAACGCCTTGGGCCGGGTTGGGGCGCTCGGTGACTTCAGGGCGACCGAACAGGGTGCGCAGACCCTGGTCCAAATTGATGACGGCGAGATCGAGTGGCGAGAGTCGGCGTGATGACATGGGTGATTACTCAAGTTGACGGTGGAATAACACTAGCGGATGGAGCAGTTCGGTGTCCAGTCCCCGCTGGCGCAGTTGGCCGGCCAGGTGCAGTGCGCAACCAATATTGGTGGATACGATAATGTCGGGTTTGGCGGCAAGCAACTGATCCAGGGTTTGTTGTCCCAGGCGCTGCGCGATGTCCGGTTGACTTAGCATATTGCTGCCACCGGCGCCGCAGCAGCCAGAGGCGCCAGGGGTGATCAGTTTGATGTCGGGAATGTGGGCAAGCAGACGCTCCACTGCCTGTGGCTGGCCAATCACATTGCGATGCGAGCAGGGTTGGTGAATGGCTACATTCTTTGGCAGTGGTCGTAGCTGCAGCGAGCGTAATTGTTCTAGCTGGCTGAGGTAGTGGCAGGCTTCAGCCGCACGATCGGCGAATAGCCTGGGGTAATCCTTTAGCGTGGCGCCGCAGCCCGTGGCCAAAAAAATGATGGGCAGATCGTTGTCGAAGGCGGCTAGATTTTGCTGCTGTAGCTGCGCGAAGTTTTGAGTGTCGCCGGAATGTTGCGCCAATGCACCACAGCATTGTTGTTGGGCGGGTGTGGCGACTTCGATGCCGCAGGCGGACAGGATGCGCTGGCAAGCAGTGATGCTGTTGCTGTCCAGGCTTTCGTTGGCGCAGCCGGTGAACAGGTTGACCTGGGCCGTGGTCGGCTGGGAAAAATCGCGAAATGCCGGTGCCAGTTCGCGAGGTAAAAGTCGGCGGGCAGTTTCGGCGCGGCCGAAAAGAGGCAGGCGGGTCAAGCCGATTCGTTGGGCCAATCTTGTCAGTGCCAGCGGCCACTGTCGCCAGTGCCGGCGGACAGCGAAATTGTTGAGCCAGTTTGATGGCTGCGGCTGAAGCTGTCGGCCCAGGTTGTAGATTTGTGCGTACTCAACGCCGGAAGGGCATTTTTTTTCGCAGTTGCGGCACAGCAGGCAATGGTCGATGTGCGCCTGGGCGTGGGTGTCGGCGGTTAGCTGGCCGCTGGCCAGGCCGCGAATCAGGGCAATGCGACCGCGCGGTGATTCGTTTTCGTCACCAAACAACTGGTAGGTCGGGCAGTGGCTGGAGCACATGCCGCACATAACACAGCGATCGGTGAGGTTACTGATCTGGGCTTCCAGCGAATTTTGTGGTTTGGTCAAGGCATTGCCACCAAAAGTGGTAAAATGGGAACTCGTGTGAATTATACCGAGAGTGCACTGTGAGCATCGAAAAACCTTTTTACACCCGTCATATCTTTTTTTGTGAGAACAAGACCGACAGCGGAGATTGTTGCGCCAACTTTGATTCCACCAAGGCGCGGGAATACGTCAAGGACAAAGTGAAAACGCAAGGCCAGCACGGGCCGGGCATGGTGCGGGTGAACAAATCGGGCTGCCTGGGGCGCTGCGCGGAAGGACCGGTTGCCGTGGTTTATCCCGAAGGAACCTGGTATACCTATGTTGACCATGATGACCTGGACGAGATTGTTGCCGAGCATCTGGTAGGCGGGCGAGTGGTCAAGCGACTGCAGCTTGAGAATACTTGAGTTAATTAGTTATATTTGAGTTGACAAAGATTATTTTATACTGGATAATCTTTGTACACATTGCGGAAGCAGTGTACAGAATTGCGCACAGATTTTTGTCATAACTAGGTGACAATCCAGATCCACCCTCCCCTCCCTGTGGTGGTGTTTTGTTTGGCGGCCCTTGTTGGGCCGCTTTTTTTATTCGCGGTATTGACAGTCTGGCGCCTAACCAATATTATTGCCGGCCTTCTCTAGGCTGTAAAAGAATACCTAAGGGTCAAGAATGAAAACATTTAGCGCCAAGCCGCAAACTGTAACTCGCGACTGGTATGTGGTTGATGCCTCTGGCAAAACCCTGGGCCGTCTGGCCACCGAAGTTGCCTCACGTTTGCGCGGAAAGCATAAGGCGGAATATACGCCTCACGTTGATACCGGTGATTACATCGTAGTTATCAACGCATCACAGATTCAAGTGACTGGTCGCAAAGAATCCGACAAGATGTACCACCACCACACTGGCTTTATCGGTGGTCTGAAGACGATTTCCTTCGGCAAGCTGCGCGACAAAGCACCAGAGCGCATTATTGAAATTGCAGTGAAAGGTATGTTGCCCAAGAATTCTCTGGGTCGCGAAATGTACCGTAAACTGAAAGTTTACTCTGGTTCTGAGCATCCACATACTGCTCAGCAGCCCAAGTCTCTGGAAATTTAAGGATTAGATCATGGCTACTGCACAATATTACGGAACTGGTCGTCGCAAGAGCTCTACAGCTCGTGTATACCTGAGCACCGGCAGCGGTAACATCACTATCAACAAGCGTCCTATCGACGTTTACTTTGGTCGTGAAACTGCACGCATGATCGTTCGCCAAGCACTGGAGCGCGTCGAAATGACGAGCAAATTTGACGTGAACGTCACAGTTGCTGGTGGTGGTATCTCCGGTCAAGCGGGTGCTATTCGTCACGGCATTACACGCGCACTGATGAACTACGATGAAGCGCTGCGTCCGACTCTGCGTAAAGCAGGTTTCGTGACTCGTGACTCTCGTGAAGTTGAGCGTAAGAAAGTGGGCTTGCACAAAGCTCGCCGCGCTACACAGTTCTCCAAGCGTTAATCTGCTTTTGTCAAAACCCCCTGGCGGCGATGTCGTCAGGGGGTTTTTGCGTTTTGACAAATTGTCGCTGGCAGGATGAGCAATTCTGGTTCTGCCGTTTTCTTCTAATTGCGGCGTTGTCCGTTTCCTTCCTCGTTGTTTTCTGCTGGGTTGATCTGATGGTGCGGCTATGTAACAGTTTTGTCACATAGCGCTGCTAGACTTTGCATCACTGGAATATTTGCATATAGAGCAAATTTCCATATTTTTTGTTGTTAAATTGCAACGACAAAAACCGTGGAGTGCTTGATTTCTGGGACAAAACTAGTTGCACTTTACGTTTAGGGTGCTATAACTGTCCAGGTTTGTAAGTTTTTGCCAACATTGGAAATAGGAGAGAAAGAATGAAAAAGACACTGACAGCCATGGCGGTAGCCGCCGTATTGGCCGCACCGATGGCTGCTTCTGCAGATGCGACAGTTTACGGCAAAGTAAATGCCGCAGTTAGCCAAAAAACCATGTTTGGCGCTGACGCTGCCTGGTCTTCAGATATTAGCTCCAGCAAGGGTACCAACGTTGGTGTTAAAGGTTCTAACGAGACTGAGCTGCTGGATTTTTCTGCCGTTTATAAATTTGAAATGGGTATGAACGCGGACAACACCTATGCACAGCGTGATACCTGGGTAGGTTTGTCATCCAATAGTCTGGGTACCGTTCGCGTTGGTGCCATGAAGACGTCTTACAAAACTTCCGGTGCCTACCTTGATATTTTCTGGGATACCGAAGTGCAAGCTGCAAATGATCTGCGTATTATGTCTAACCAATTGCACGGTGGTACTGGCGATGGCCGTGGTCGTCAAACTAACACCATTCAGTACACTTCACCCACTGTTGCTGGTGCGACTCTGAATGTTGATTACAACATGATCGCAGCGGGTTCTGACAACCTGGGCGTGGGCGTGCATTTCAAGAATGGTCCAGTGTTGGCGTTCGTTGATTACGTTAGCTTGCCAGGAAAAGGTAAGGATGGCTCTGATCTGACGGCAACTAAAGTGGGCGGCAAGTTCACTGCTGGCGATGTTGCTGTTGGCGTTCAGTATGAAATCGATGGTGGTGCGATTAACAAGGATGCAACCTCTAAGGCCAAGTCCAACACACTGTTCACCAACGTGTCTTACACCATGGGTGCAACGACTCTGACCGCCTCTTACGGTATGCAGGATGAAAATGCTTCTGGCGCTAAAGATGGCCATACCGCTTACGTCGTAGGTGCAATGCACAGCATTGCCAAGACAACGGCATTGTATGCTGCCTACGGTTCAGCCACGGGCGATGATTTGTGGGGCGACGGCATGAAGAAGAAGGCGATCGCAGACGATACGTCTACCATTTTGACTTTCGGTATGCAGCAATCTTTCTAAGATTTGTTTAGAAAGCAATGGTTTGAGAGCGGCGCCTAGGGCGCCGTTTTCTTTTCCCAGTGGACTGCGGGGATATTTTGTGGTCCAATGTGCTATCCGTTTAATAGCCTAGTAATTTAGTATGCTAAAGAAGCCTCAACTGATTTTGATTGATCTGGATGGAACCCTGGTAGACAGCGTGCCGGATTTGGCCTGGTCGGTAGACCGTTTGATGGAGAAGCTTGGTCGCCCTGTGCATGGCGAAGACAAAGTTCGTCATTGGGTGGGGAATGGCGTCGAGCGCCTGACCAAGCGTGCCCTGACCGAACAATTGCACGCCGAGCCTGACGCCGCAGAATACGACAAGGCCCTGCCGATTTTCATGGACTACTATCACCAGTCCAATGGCAAATACAGTCGCGTATTTGATGGTGTGGTGGGCGCGCTGAAAACATTTACCGCGGCTGGCTTCAAAGTAGGCTGCGTGACCAACAAGGCCGAAGCCTTTACCCTGCCGCTGCTGGAATCGTTGGGCATTCGCAAATATTTTGAAGTGGTGGTCAGTGGTGACACGACGGCGCACAAAAAACCGCACCCCGAGCCTTTGCTGTACGCGGCCAAGCAGTTTGGTGTTGCACCGGAAAATTGCCTGATGATTGGTGACTCCCAGCACGATGTGCAGGCGGCGCGCAATGCCGGTTTCCAGGTGGCGGCGGTGACCTACGGTTACAATCACGGCGAAGACATTCGTGATGCCAAGCCCGATGCAGTCGTTGATCGCATGGACGATATTCCCGGTTTGTGGGCATAAACCGGGATTAATGCAAGATTACCTATACAAAACTATCCTGTTTTTTTACCATCTGCATCGATGGCGAGGCTAACGTACCGCGTTGGTTGTCACGTTGGTCCAATTACAGGATTTGTTTGGTATGAGCATGAAAATTTCCCGCGAGCAGTTCGACGCCTTCGCCGCGCAGGGTTATAACCGGGTTCCGCTGATTCGAGAAGTGTACGCTGATCTGGATACGCCACTCAGCGTCTATTTGCGTTTTGCCCAGCGGCCGTTTTCCTATCTGTTCGAATCTGTGCAGGGCGGCGAAAAGTGGGGTCGTTACTCCATCATCGGTTTGCCCTGTCGTCATCGTCTGGAAGTGCGTGGTCACGAGGTCGCAGTGTTCGAGGACGAGCGCCGGCTTGAATTGTTGACCTGCGAAGATCCGCTGGCGTTTGTTGACGAATACCGTGAGCGCTACCAGGTAGCTCCGGTTGCCGGTCTGCCCAAGTTCACTGGTGGTCTGGTGGGCTATTTTGGCTACGACACCGTGCGCTACGTCGAGCCCCGCCTGGGCGAATGCCCCAATCCCGATCCCATCGGTTCACCCGACATTTTGCTGATGCTGTCTGAGGAAGTGATCGTTTTCGATAACCTCAGCGGCAAGCTGTACCTGATCGTGCATGCCGACCCCCATGACAATCGCGGCTGGAACAAGGCGCAATTGCGCTTGAATCAGCTGGTTGAGCAATTGCTGCAGCATCCGGTGCCGCGCGCCATGTTGGGCGCGAGAACTGGCGAGCTGGGCGAAGTGGATTTTGTATCCGAATTTACCCAGGCAGGTTTCGAAGCTGCGGTGCGCAAGGCCAAGGAATACATCACCGCCGGTGATGCCATGCAGGTGGTGTTATCGCAGCGCATGACTGTGCCGTTTGAAGCGGCGCCGATGGATTTGTATCGCGCATTGCGCAGTCTCAATCCTTCGCCCTACATGTACTTCATGGATTTGGGTGATCACCAGGTGGTGGGTTCATCGCCGGAAATTCTGGTGCGGCTGGAAGATGGCATGGTTACCGTGCGTCCCATTGCCGGTACTCGGCCGCGTGGTGCGACAGACGAACAGGACCAGGCGCTGGAAAAAGATCTGCTGTCCGATCCCAAGGAGCTGGCCGAGCACCTGATGCTGATCGACCTGGGTCGCAACGATGTGGGTCGTGTTGCCAAAACCGGCTCGGTGAAGGTGACGGCGAAAATGGTTATCGAGCGCTATTCGCACGTGATGCACATTGTCTCCAACGTGGTGGGCGAAGTGCGCGCTGATCACGAGGCGATGGATGTGATTCGTGCGACCTTCCCTGCGGGTACGGTATCTGGCGCGCCCAAGGTGCGGGCGATGGAAATCATCGACGAGCTGGAGCCGGTCAAACGCGGCATTTACTCTGGTGCGGTGGGCTACATCGGCTGGCACGGCAATGTCGACACCGCCATTGCGATCCGTACTGCGGTGATCAAGGACGGCAAACTCTACCTGCAGGCTGGCGCGGGCGTGGTGTATGACTCCGACCCCACCAAGGAGTGGGAGGAAACCATGAACAAAGGCCGGGCGGTGTTTCGTGCCGCGGCGTTGGCGGCGCAGGGGTTAGATTATCTGGCGCAGGGCCACAAGTAGAAATTCACTCAAGGCACGCTGGCGGCGTTGAAAGCGGCGCTCAAAATGCTCATTTACTTGAGTAAACTCCGCTTTTTCGCTTGCTTCCGCCTTGCCAGCGCACCTTGAGTGAATTTCACCACGGATAAAAAAGCCCTCGATCGAGGGCTTTTTCGTTTTACGCTTTGACGCGGTGGTAGGTTGTGGCCTGGCACTTGGGGCAGGGCGGAATGTGGCCGGGTTCCTTGAAGTGCAGTTCCTCGCCGCAGGCATCGCACACCAAAATGCCGGGGGCGGTAATTTCGCCGGTATGCCAGCTGGCGCTTTGTGCTTCATAGGCGAGGCGATCCAGTTCCAGCTTGGTTTGGTCGACCATCGCGGCGAAAGTTTCCAGTGCGCTCGCCTTGATGTACGCCAAGTCCAGTCGCAACCAATCGGCGAGTTTTTTCTCTTCATGCGCCATGTAGCGCGCAGCTTCGTACAAATCCTTCATCAGGTAGTCGCGCAGTTTATCCACTTCCTCGCGGGTTAGTTCGCCTAGGTCTTCGAGCTTGTCGGCAGCGTGGTGCAGTGAATCCTCTACCAGTGGTTTGGTTTCGTGGCGAAATTCGACGATGAATTCTTCGGCGTGGTTGAGCAGTTGCTGATAGCCCTTGCTCAGCTTGTCGGCGATTTTGTTTGGCACAGTACATCTCCTTCGCGTGGTTTGTTTCATCTTAACGCCGTGGGCGGCAGCTGTCAGCGAAATCCACGCCGACAGCGGGGCGTTTACCCTCTATAATACGCCCCAGGTTTAATTTCAGGTAAAACAGCTCCATGGAAAACAAGTACACGCCCAGCGCGGTTGAAGCCGAAGCGCAGAAATATTGGGAAGACAACAACTCCTTCGCCGTAGATGAAAATTCCGACAAGGAAAAATACTACTGCCTGTCCATGTTCCCCTATCCCAGTGGCCGTCTGCACATGGGCCACGTGCGCAACTATACCATCGGCGACGTGATCTCCCGTTTCCAGCGCATGCACGGCAAAAACGTACTGCAACCCATGGGCTGGGACGCCTTCGGTCTGCCGGCAGAAAATGCGGCGATCAAGAACAACGTGCCACCGGCCAAGTGGACTTACGAGAACATTGACTACATGCGCGGCCAGCTCAAGCGTCTGGGCTTTGGCTATGACTGGGATCGCGAAATCGCCACCTGTCATCCCGAGTACTACCGCTGGGAGCAGTGGCTGTTCACCAAGCTGTTTGAAAAAGGTCTGGTCTACAAGAAGACCGCGCCGGTGAACTGGTGCCCCAATGACATGACGGTACTGGCCAACGAGCAGGTCATCGATGGCTGCTGCTGGCGCTGCGACACCCAGGTGGAGCGCAAAGAAATTCCGCAGTACTTCATGAAGATCACCGACTACGCCGACGAGCTGCTGGCTGATCTGGACAAGCTCGACGGCTGGCCCGAGCAGGTGCGCACCATGCAGCGCAACTGGATCGGTCGCTCCGAAGGCGTGGAGATCGACTTCGCGGTGAAGGGTCAGGACGCGACGCTGCGCGTGTTTACCACCCGTCCCGATACGCTGATGGGCGTGACCTACGTGGCCGTGGCGGCGGAGCATCCGCTGGCCAAGGCTGCCGCGCAAGGCAATCCCGCGCTGGCCGCCTTCATCGAAGAATGCAAAAAAATGGAAACCGCCGAAGCGGCCATGGAGACCATGGAGAAGAAGGGCGTGGCCACCGGCCTGACTGCGATTCATCCGATCTCCGGTGAAGAGGTGCCCGTGTGGGCGGCCAACTTCGTGCTGATGAGCTACGGCACCGGCGCGGTGATGTCCGTGCCTGCCCATGACCAGCGCGACTACGAATTTGCCAAAAAATACGACCTGAGCATCAAGCAGGTCATCGCCGCTGCCAACGGCGAAAGTGTGGATCTGGACAAGGCCGCGTTTACCGACAAGGGCGTGCTGGTGAATTCCGGCGAGTTCAGCGGCAAGACCTCTGCCGAGGCATTTGACGCCATCGCCACTGCGCTCAGTAGCCAGGGCAAGGGCGAGAAGAAAACCACTTACCGCCTGCGCGACTGGGGTGTGTCCCGTCAGCGCTACTGGGGTGCGCCGATTCCCATTATCAACTGCCCCGACTGTGGCGCGGTGCCCGTGCCCGAAGATCAGCTGCCGGTGGTATTGCCCGAAGACGTGGAATTCGACGGCGTCGGTTCGCCGATCAAGAAAATGCCGTCGTTTTACCAGTGCACCTGTCCCAAGTGTGGCACCGCCGCCGAGCGCGAAACCGATACCTTCGACACCTTCATGGAGTCGTCCTGGTATTTCGCCCGCTATGCTTGCCGCGACAATGGTCAGGCGATGCTGGACAAACGCGCCGACTACTGGATGCCGGTGGATCAGTACATCGGCGGTATCGAGCACGCCATCCTGCATCTGCTGTACGCGCGCTTCTTCAACAAGTTGATGAGGGACGTTGGTCTGGTTTCGGTGGACGAGCCGTTCAAAAATCTGCTGACTCAGGGCATGGTGCTAAAAGACGGCGCCAAGATGTCCAAGTCCAAGGGTAACACCGTCGACCCGCAGGCGCTGGTCGACGAATACGGCGCCGACACCGCGCGCCTGTTCATGATGTTTGCCGCGCCACCTGAACAGAGTCTGGAATGGTCCGATGCCGGCGTTGAGGGTGCGTTCCGCTTCCTGAAGAAGGTGTGGAAACAGGTGCATGATCACATGGCGGCCAAGCCGAAAACGGCGCTGGATGTTGCCAGTCTGAACGAAGGCCAGAAAGACCTGCGTCGCGTGGTGCACACCGCGCTGAGCAAGGTCGAAAACGATTACGCTCGCCGCTTCACCTTCAACACCGCGATAGCGGCGGTGATGGAAATGCTCAATGCGCTGGGCAAATTCGATGACGAGTCGGCGCAGGGCCAAGCCGTGCGCCACGAGGCGCTGGAACTGGCGGTGCTGATGCTGTCGCCAATTGTGCCGCACATTACCCACCGCCTGTGGCAGACGCTGGGTCACAACGACGCAGTGGTCAATCGCGATTGGCCCAAGGTCGACGAAGCTGCACTGGTTTCTGATTCGGTCGAGTTGGTGGTGCAGGTCAACGGCAAGTTGCGTGGTCGCCTCAAGGTGGCTGCTGATGCCAGCAAGGACGCCATCGAAGCGGCGGCGCTGAACGAGGAAAACGTCAAACGCTTCCTCGAAGGCCAGTCGGTCAAGCGCGTCATTGTGGTGCCGGGCAAGCTGGTCAACGTGGTGGTGGGTTAACGCCATGCGCTGGCTGCTGCCGGTGCTGGCCCTGCTGCTGAGCGGCTGCGGTTTTTACCTGCAGGGCAGTCTGCCGAGCGGGGCGGTTTTGCCGGTGTTCACGGTGTCCGGTCTGGCGGATACCCATCCGCTGGTACAGGAGCTGGAACAGCAGTCGGCGAACTATCGCCAGGATGCGCAGCAGACCCGGCGACTGCACATTTCGCGTGCCCAATGGCAACAGCGGGTGATTTCCCATGCCCAGGACGGCACGCCGGTGGAGTACGAGCTGCGCCTGGAATTGCGGGTCCAGGTACAGGACCAGGACGGTCAGTTGCGGGCGGAATATCCGCTAAGTGTTTATGGTGACTACAGTTTTAGCCCGGCGCTGATACTCAGCAAAGGGGTGGAAGAAGCGCGGTTGCGCGACGATCTGGTGCAGCGCGCCGCGACCAATATCCTGCGCCGATTGGCGTATCAACAGTAAATTCCGCGGATGGGCGTGGGTTTTTGCCTCGGCGCTGTTAAAATAGCCACCTGTATCCGTGGAAGTGGCCGGTGAACATCAAACCTGAACAGCTCAAAGCCCAGCTCAAACGCGGGCTTTCCCGAGTCTATTTTCTCAGCGGTGACGAACCGCTGCAGTTGGCTGAGTGCGCCGATGTGATTCGTGCGGCAGCGCGCGAGCAGGGTTTTATCGACCGTGAATTGCTGCATGTGGAGCCAGGTTTTGACTGGAGTGTGCTGTATGACGCAGCGACGGCCATGTCGCTGTTTGCCCAGCGGCGCATCATTGAGTTGCGGTTAAAAAATTATTCCCTGGGTGATGCCGGCAGCGCGGCGCTGACCACGTATCTGCAGGCACCGCCCGAAGACAATATTTTTCTGGTGACAGCGCCCAAGGCTGACGGCAAAAGTAAAAAGCTGGCCTGGTACAAACAGCTGGAAACGGCTGCTGATTGTGTGCAGGTCTGGCCGATTGAGGCCAAGCAGTTGCCGGGTTGGATTTCCCACCGGGTCAAAACCAAGGGGATGAACATCACCCCTGGGGCGGCGCGCATGCTGGCCGAACGGGTTGAGGGAAATTTGCTGGCCGCCAGCCAGGACATCGAAAAACTGGCGCTGCTCTATCCCGACCAGGTTTGGGACGAGGAACTGGTGCTGGAGGCGGTGGCCGACAGTGCCAAATATGACGTGTTTGGTCTGGTGGAAAGTGCCCTGCTGGGTGATCGCCACCGCTATGCCCATGTGCTGGAACATTTGCGTGCATCGGGCACCGAGCCGATTCTGGTGGTGTGGGCGCTGGCTGAAGAGCTGCGCCGCATGCACGACATGGCGCTGGCGCGTGCTGCCGGCCATTCGCCGGATCAGGTGATGCGCGATGGCAAGGTGTGGGGTAATCGTCAGGGCGCGGCGCGGGCGGCCATGGACCGGTTTCGACCGATACAGTGGGTGCGAATGCTACGTCACGCGGCGCAGATTGATCGTATGATCAAAGGACAACAACCGGGGAATACCTGGGACGAAATTCTGAAACTAGGGCTGGCGATGGCCGGCTGTGAATTGTTAAGAGCGTGATATGACGGATGTAAAAAATTACATGGTAAGCCTGGGTAAACAGGCGCGTGCGGCAGGGCGGGCAATGGCTCGCGCCAGCACCAACACCAAAAATGCCGCGCTGGAGGCGATTGCCCGCCAGTTGGAGGCGCAGCAGGTACAAATTCTGGCAGCCAATGCCAAAGACATGCAGGCGGGACGCGACAGTGGTCTGGATGCGGCGCTGCTCGATCGGCTGGAACTGAACCCAGCGCGAGTGGCGGCCATGGTCGAAGGTTTGCGTCAAGTGGCGACCCTGGCTGATCCCGTGGGCGAAATCTCCGACATGAAATTCCGTCCGTCTGGCATTCAGATCGGCAAAATGCGCGTGCCTTTGGGCGTAGTCGGCATCATTTACGAATCCCGTCCCAACGTGACGGCGGACGCGGCGGCGCTGTGTCTGAAATCCGGCAATGCGGCGATTTTGCGCGGCGGCAAAGAGGCGATTCACTCCAATCAGGCCATCGCCAACTGCATTCAGGCAGGACTGAAGCAGGCCGGCTTGCCGGCGCAGGCGGTGCAGGTGCTGGAGATTACTGATCGCGAAGCGGTGAGCATGATGATCGCCATGCCCGAATACGTCGATGTGATTATTCCTCGCGGTGGCAAGGGGCTGATTGAGCGAATCAGCAAAGATGCGCGCGTGCCGGTGATTAAACACCTGGACGGTATTTGTCATGTCTACATCGACGATGATGCTGATCTGGAAAAAGCGATTCAGATTGCTTTCAACGCCAAGACTCATCGCTATGGCGTGTGCAATGCGATGGAAACGTTGTTGGTCAGCGAAGCGATTGCCGAGCGCGTGCTGCCTGAGTTGTGCGGCATGTACAAGGAAAAAGGCGTGGAGCTGCGTGGCTGTGCGACCACTCAGCGTTTGATTGATGGCGTGATTGCGGCAACGGAAGAAGATTGGGCGACCGAATATCTGGCGCCGATTTTGGCCATTCGCGTGGTCAAAAATGTCGACGAGGCGATGGACCACATTGAGCAGTACAGCTCGCGTCACACCGAAGCGATTGTCACCGAAAATTACAGCACTGCACGACGTTTTCTTGCTGAGGTGGATTCCAGCTCGGTGATGGTGAATGCCTCGACCCGCTTTGCCGATGGCTTTGAATACGGCCTGGGTGCCGAAATTGGTATCAGCACCGACAAATTCCACGCGCGTGGTCCTGTCGGCCTGGAAGGGCTGACCTCGCAGAAATATGTGGTGTTCGGCGATGGTCAGATTCGTCAGTAATAAATCATGACTGACGCGCAGCGCGCCATTGGCATTTTGGGTGGGACGTTTGATCCCATTCATTTTGGCCATTTGCGGATTGCGCTGGAGTTGCAACAGGAATTAGGTTTGGCGGCGGTGCGTATGCTGCCGTGTGCGCAACCACCGCACCGTGGGCAACCGGGTGCCAGTGGTGAGCAGCGGCTGCAGATGCTGCAGTTGGCATTGCAGGGCGAACCTGCGCTGCAAATTGATACGCGCGAATATCATCGATCGGGGCCGTCATATACCGTCGACACGCTGCGATCGCTGCGCGCGGAGTTGGGTGAAGATCAGCCGCTGTGTCTGATCATGGGATCGGATGCGTTTGCCGGTTTGCCAAGCTGGCATCAGTGGCAACAATTGTTTGAGCTGGCGCATATCGTCATTGCGCACAGACCAGGATGGATTCGGCAAGGAACGCAGCTGGGTGATCTGGATATCAGTGCGCGATTTATTGCGCAGCCCCAGGCGCTGCATCAGCAGCCGGCAGGATGGATTCTGCCGTGGAGCGTGAGCCAATTGGAAATTTCCGCCACCGCTATCCGACAGTGGGTGCGGCAGGGAAAAAGTGTGCGTTACCTGCTTCCCGAAGCGGTGCGTGAATATATTGAAGTAACAAGGTTATATCGATAAATGCAAACGAAACAACTGACCGAACTGGTCGAAGAAGCCTTGGCTGATTTGAAAGCCAAAGATATGCAGGTGCTTGATGTGCGCGATGCGTGCAACGTCACGGATGTGCTGGTAATTGCGACCGGAACATCAACCCGGCACGTCAAGGCACTGGCGAACAACATCGTGGTCAAAGCCAAAGAAAATAACATCATGCCCTACGGCACCGAAGGTGAACAAACCGGTGACTGGGTACTGGTGGATCTGGGTGACGTGGTGGCGCATGTGCTGACGCAGGAAATGCGCGATTTTTACCAGCTGGAGCGTCTGTGGAGTGCACCAGCGGCCAGCGGGAAAACGGCGAACGGTTAATGCGAATTCACCTGCTGGCGGTTGGGACGCGCATGCCCGCCTGGGTGATTGCTGGCTATGAAGAATACGCCAAGCGCATGCCGCGCGAATGTCAGTTGGTGTTACGGGAAATCGAAGCCGCCAAACGCAGCAAGGGCGCTGGACCGATGCAGTTTATGCAGGATGAAGCCAAGCGCCTGGTTGCCGCCATTCCCAAAGGTGCGTTGGTGGTGGCGCTGGATGTGCGCGGCAAAGCCTGGAGCACCGAAACCCTGGCGGAAAAGCTGGGAGAGTGGTTGCCCTCAGGACAGGATGTGGCGTTGTTGGTGGGTGGTCCCGATGGCATCGATCCGACGGTAATGGCCTTGGCCAGCGAGCGTTGGTCGTTGTCGCCGCTGACCTTGCCGCATCCCTTGGTGCGGGTGATCCTGGCTGAACAGCTTTATCGTGCCTGGACGCTGACTCAGGGGCATCCGTATCATCGCGCTTAGTACGGCGCGCACTTTTCGGTATACTTTTAACGACTTGTGATCAATTAACGAATAGGGATTGGCAGTGACTTTAGCGGTGCAGGTGTTATTGGCTTCGGGCTCGCCGCGACGCAGGGAACTGCTGACCCAGATCGGTGTGCAGTTTGAGCTGATTTTGCCGGACTGCGATGAACAGATTCTGCCCGGCGAAGCGGCGGAACAATACGTGGCCCGCGTGGCGCTGGACAAAGCTCGCGCCGGTTGGGCAATGGCCGCTCAGCGCAATTTGCCGGTGCTGGGTGCCGACACCTCGGTGATCGTAGATCAACAAATTCTCGGTAAACCTGTGGACCAGACGCATGCTGCGCAGATGTTGCGTGCGCTTGCTGGTCGCACGCATCGCGTGCTGACGGCGGTGGCGCTGGTCCAAGGAACGAGCGAACAGATTGTTGTGCAACAGAGCATGGTGCGCATGCGCGCCATCAGCGACCAGGAAATGACTGCCTACTGGAACAGTGGCGAACCGCAGGGCAAGGCCGGCGGTTATGCGGTACAGGGACTGGGCGCGATTTTCATTGAGCACATTGAAGGAAGTTATTCGGGCATCATGGGTTTGCCAGTGTTCGAAACCGCGCAACTACTGCAGCGCTTTGGCGTCGGTGTGTTGTTCAACGAAGAATTAAAATAACGGATTCAGGAACAGGCATGAGCGAAGAAATGCTGATTAACATCACGCCGCAGGAAATCCGTGTGGCGTTGGTGGAAAACGGCGTGTTGCAGGAGTTGTTCATCGAACGCGAGCGCAAACGCGGTATTGTAGGCAATATCTACAAGGGCAAAGTGGTGCGGGTGTTGCCGGGAATGCAGGCCGCATTTGTCGAAATTGGTTTGGCGCGCGCCGCGTTTTTGCATGCCTCCGACATTCATGACAATCGCAACAACTACGATCCCAGCAATGAACAACGCCCGGAAGTGCGGCCCATTACCGAACTGGTGACTGAAGGCCAGACTGTGTTGGTGCAGGTGATCAAGGATCCGCTGGGAACCAAGGGCGCACGACTGACCACCCACATCACCATTCCTGCGCGATTTCTGGTGTTTATGCCACAGACACCGCATGTGGGTATTTCGCAAAAAATCGAAGAAGCTGCCGAGCGCGATCGCTTGCGGAAATTAATTGAAGAGCTGGTTGAAGACGGTTTTCCCGGCGGTTATATCGCCCGCACTGCCGCAGAAGGTGCGCAGGAAGGTGAGTTACGCGCCGACATTTTATTTTTGAACCGTATCTGGGATTCGATTCAGGATAAGTGGCGTAACCTCAATGCGCCACAGGTGATGCACGAAGATCTGAATTTATCCATGCGCGCCATTCGTGACATGGTCGGGTCTGGCGTTGAAAAAATTCGCATTGACTCCAAAGAGCATCATCACAAAATTCACAAATTTGTCGCCAAATTCATTCCTGAATTGCTGTCTGGTATCGAACTCTATTCCGGGCCACGTCCGATTTTTGATCTGTATTCGGTGGAAGACGAAATCCAAAAAGCCTTGCAGCCACGGGTGCAGCTCAAATCCGGTGGTCATCTGGTGATTGATCAGACCGAGGCCATGACCACCATCGACGTGAATACCGGCGCATTTGTTGGTCATCGCAATCTGGAAGAAACCATTTTCAAAACCAATCTGGAAGCGACGCAGGCGATTGCGCGTCAGCTGCGGCTGCGTAATCTGGGCGGTATCATCATCATCGACTTTATCGACATGGAAGATGATGAGCACAAGCGACAAGTGCTGCGTGCGCTGGAGCGTTGCCTGGAAAAAGACAATGCCAAAACCACGGTCAGCGAAGTGTCGTCTCTGGGGCTGGTGCAAATGACCCGCAAGCGGACGCGCGAGAGTCTCGAGCATATTTTGTGCGAAACCTGCCCAATGTGTGCCGGACGCGGCAGTGTCAAAACGCCGGAGACGGTGTGCTATGAAATTTTCCGCGAAATTCTCCGCGAGGCACGCCAGTACGATGCGCAAAAGTTTATGGTTTTGGCGGCACCCAGGGTGGTGGATTTGTTGATGGATGAAGAAAACCAAAGCGTCGCCGAGCTGGAATCATTCATTGGTCGTGGCATTCGTTTTCAGGCAGAGTCGCAATATTCGCAAGAATTGTATGACGTTGTATTGATGTAGATCGGTCGAGGCTGCTACGGTGAATAAATACGTCAAAACTGTGTGGTACGTTTGCTGGTATGCGATCGTTACCGGACTGGTTTTGGCCGCCGTGACGCTGGGTCTTGCGCGAATATTATTGCCGATTGCTGAAGATTATCGGGTGCAAGTCGAGCAATGGGTGACCGATGTTATCGACCATCCGGTGCGCATTGAATCACTGGATGCTGACTGGCAGGGAACAGAACCGCAGCTGGTATTGCGCGGGATCAGTTTTTTAAATAGCGAGGACGGTAAGCCGTTCTTGCAATTTGCCGCTGCCAAAATCGGTATTAATCTTTTTACCTCCCTGTTTACCGGCACAGTTCAACCAGGAACCCTGGTTGTGGTTGGTGCCGACCTCAAAATTGCACGTGAAACCGATGGCAGCTTTACCATTGGTGCAATCAATACCGGTTCGCCGGATACCGCCAATGATTTTGTTAGTCGCTGGTTGTTCGAGCGCGATACGCTGCGCATGGAGCAAAGTCGTTTGCTGTGGGAAGACCACGTAATGGGCTGGCAGCCGCGCGAGTTGCACGTCAGCGAACTGGTTCTGCACAACGATGATGACATGCATTATTTGCGCGGCAGCGTCGGTCTGCCCAGTGAGCTGGGGCGTAATTTTGATTTTTCTGCAGAACTGCTGGGGTCGCCTGTTGGTGGCAATGGCTGGCATGGCAGTTTTTATATCGCCGCTCAGGATGTGTTGCTGGATGCCTGGTTGCCGGATCAATCGAAAAATGAATGGCAGTTGATCAATGGTCGTGCCGATTTGCGCGCCTGGAGCGAATGGCGCAATGGTCGGATGGAAAAAACCTACGGCTCGGTTGGCTTGCAGAATGTTCTGGTAATGAATGCCGACAGTGCCAGCTTGATGGGTTATGACACGCTGAATAGTAATTTTGCGTTTACCCACCAAGATTCGAAGTGGCATGTTCTGCTAAACGATTTTAGTGTCAGTAATCGCGGTCGGCAGTGGAAAAACAGCTCGCTGACCATTGCGCTGGACACCGAAACCAAACAGTTACAGGCATCTGCCAGTTACATCGATCTGGCGTTTGCCAGTGAGATGTTGCTGATGAGCGAAGTGCTGGCCAATGCGCAACAAACCCAGCTTTCACGATCGGCGCTTGGTGGTGGATTGAGAAACCTGCAGCTGGGTTTTCGGGATGGTGAGACGGCACAATATTTTCTGACTGCGCGTGCGGAAAATATCTCGGCACGCAGTCATGGCGCTTGGCCGGGCTTTAAAAATTTGTCAGGTAATTTGCAGCTGAACAACAGCGGTGGAAGTTTCGTGATTGACAGCCAGAAGCTGCAGTTTGATTCTCCCACCATCTTTGATCATGTTATCCGTGCGGATGTGGTGCAGGGTAAGGTGACGTGGTTGCTTGCGGATGATGGAGTAAGTCTGGATTTTTCCAAAATACGGATTTGGAACAGCGATATAGATGTTGCTGTTCACGGCAATATTTTGTTGCCGAAAAACGCAGCGCCATTCATCGATATGCATGCTGCACTTAATCGTCCGGTTCAGGTGAACAAGGCGACAGCGTATCTGCCAACGGGAATTATTCCTCCTGGTGCGGTGCACTGGACGCGCGATGCCCTGCGTGACGGTGTTGCCAAGGGCGAATTCGTTTTCTACGGTGATATGGCGAAATTTCCTTTTGCCAACAATGAAGGGAAATTTGAATTGCGACTGGATGTGCATCGTGGAGTGTTGAATTATTACAACGGCTGGCCGGTGATCAATGGCATCGAAGGTCGCTTTGAGCTGACTGCAAACGGTCTCAGGTTTGATGCGACGCAGGGGCGAATATTTAATACCCAGTTGCATGATGTTGCGGTGTCGCTGCCCGATTTCCATCGGGGCGATTTATTGATCACCGGTTCAGCCAAGGGTAGCAGTGCGGACAAATTAAAATATTTGCATCAAAGCCCGCTGGAAGAAATATTTGCCAAACATATTCAGCCCATTGTTTTGGCGGGCAACAGCGACCTGGCGCTTGAGTTGAAAATCCCATTGGCGACACACGATCCTGTGCAGGTTAAAGGTCATGTCGACTTCGCAAAGAATCAGTTTAAAGCCGATGCCTGGTTGGTGGATGTGCGTGATTTGAATGGTCGCCTGAAGTTTGATGAGCATGGCATTTACTCGGATGGCCTGACGGGGCGCTTTGGTGGCGTGTTGCCTCTTAAGTTGACGGCGACAACCGAGCAGGGGGCTGATGAGTCGCGGATTGTTCTTAAAAACAATGGTCGTATCAGTGCTGCACAACTGAAGTATTTGCTGAAGCACTTCGCTGATCAGGAACAGCTTGCGGCTTGGTTTACCGGCAGTACCAATGTTGCGACGAAAATAGACATCGCCATCAGCGGAAAAAATGCAGGCAATGTCGATGTGCGTGCCGATTCACCTTTGACGGGGATGTTGGTGGATTTGCCCGAGCCGCTGAAGAAAAATGGTGAAGAGCGGCGCAATTTCACTTTCCAGATGCACATAGGGCATGCATTGCCACAGCTGGAATTCAATTATGGTGATATTTATTCCATCCTGGAATTGCAGCATGCGGAAAATCAAACTGAAATATCGCGTGGCGCAGTGGGCTTTGGCCGGGTGGTAAAGTTGCCGGGCGAGCACGGATACCGATTCATTGGTGAAATGGATAAATTCTCCTGGGCACAGTGGAAACCGTTGCTGTTGCCAGAAAAAACCAATACCGGCCTGATCAAGTCCAGCGGCGGGGCGACAGCGTCCATGTTTTTTGATGTTACCGTCAAACAGGGTGAATTGTTTGGTCTGAAACTGCAGGATCTGTCGGTTCAGGCTTCCAACTCGGTGCAGGGCTGGAGCGTATCGGTGGATGGCCCCCAGTTGAAAGGGGACATGTTCATCCCATTGGTCATGCGCAGTGCGCCACTGGTGATGAACATGGATCGAATGATCATTAATGTTGATCGACAACCCGCCACTGGCAAAGGTGACAACAGTCTGCGCCCTTCCGAAATGCCGGAGTTGCGGATTACCAGCACGGATTTTCGCTACAACAACATCCGCTTTGGTCAGTTGCAACTCGATACTCGCCGTACCGACAAAGGGATGAAGCTGGACACGCTGGCCATGCGCACGGCAACAACGAGGATTACCGCCAAGGGCGAGTGGCAGGAGCAGAAGGGGCAGCAATTATCCAAGTTTGACATCGTGGTGGACAGCGAATCACTGGGGCAGGCCCTGTCGGATTGGGGTTATGCAGAAACCATCGCCAACGGCACGACCAAAATGAACATCAGTGCCCGCTGGCCGGGCACGCCGATTGACTTTACGTTTCGCAACTTGACCGGGACGGCGAGTCTAAATGTAAAAGACGGTCGCCTGCTGGATGTAAAACCGGGGGCGGCGCGATTGTTTGGTTTGCTGTCGGTACAAACTTTGCCACGCCGTTTAATATTGGACTTCAGTGACGTATTTGCCAAAGGCATGCAATTCGATACCCTGAAGGGTGATTTCAAGATCGAAAATGGCAAGGCATTTACCTCGGGTCTGGCGATGGATGGTCCGGCTGCCCAAATTGATATGGCCGGGCAAATTGATCTGGCTGCAGGCCAGTACGATCAGGTGGTGACCATCGTGCCAAAAGTTGGTGCAAGCCTGCCGGTGCTGGGCGCGCTGACCGTGGCGCCACAGGTCGGCGCGACCTTGTTTTTGCTGCAGAAAGTGTTCGAAAAGCAGATAGACGAAGTAAGTACAATACAATACTCTGTTCGGGGACCTTGGGAACAACCCATTATTGAGAAAATAGAAAAACCGCCTGTAGCGGTGCCCCCGGAAATATTGGATTAGTCGGCGGAATATGAATGGTAGTTGAAGGAGAGTTGTGAAATGAAGCGGGTTGCGGCGATACAAATGGCATCAGGTCCTAATGTAGGGGCAAACCTGATAGAAGCTGGGCGCTTGATAAATGACGCGGTTGCCAAGGGTGCGCAGCTGGTAGTGCTGCCGGAAAATTTTGCCCACATGGGCAATACCGAAATGGACAAGCTGAAAATCAAGGAAGAGCCAGGCCGTGGACCGATTCAGGATTTTCTGCGTGAACAAGCCATCAAACACAAAATCTGGCTGGTGGGGGGAACCGCGCCGCTGGTGGGAACGTCGCCAAATCGGGTGCGTTCAGCGTGTTTGGTGTACAACGACAAAGGCCAGGTGGTCGGTCGCTATGACAAGATCCACTTGTTTGACGTTGAACTGGAAAACGGCAAGGAAAGCTATCACGAGTCCAGCGCCATTGAACCCGGAGACAAGCCATTAGTGGTGGATACGCCATTTGGCAAAATGGGTGTGGCGATTTGTTATGACTTGCGTTTTCCCGAGCTGTTTCGTGCGCTGGTGGATCAGGGCGCAGAATTTTTTGTGGTGCCTTCAGCGTTCACTGCGATCACTGGTCGCGCCCATTGGGAAATTATTACCCGTACCCGCGCAGTAGAAAATTTGTGCTACATGGTCGCGGCTGCGCAAGGCGGTTACCACATCAGTGGCCGCGAAACATACGGTAACAGCATGATCATTGATCCCTGGGGCGTGGTGCTGGATCGTTTGACGCACGGCGTGGGTTTTGTGATTGCCGACATGGATAAGGAACGTTTGCAGATGACGCGTCGTAACTTCCCCGCGTTGGAACATCGTCGGGTGAAATGATGACTGACAGCCTGCAATTAGCCCGATCGCTGATTCTCGAACCCGGTGGTTTGACCGAGTCGGCGTTGGCACAAACGCTATCCATGTTGATGTCGCACGGCGGCGTGGATGATGCCGATTTATATTTTCAGGTTAGCCGCTACGAATCGTGGTCGCTGGAAGATGGTCGGGTGAAAGATGGCAGCTACGGCATAGACCAGGGCGTGGGTGTGCGCGCCATCAGTGGTGAAAAAACCGGTTTTGCCTATTCTGATGAAATAAATTTATCTGCGCTGAACGAAGCGGCCAATACGGTCAAGGCGATTTCGCGTCAAGGGCAGGCGGGCAAGGCGAAAGTGTTTGGCAAAATGCACAGCGGCCATCACTTGTACGAGGCACTTGATCCCGTGGCCAGCATGAGTGATCAGGAAAAAATTCACCTGATGGAAAAGCTCGACAAGGCGGCGCGTGCGATTGATCCGCGGGTTACCCAGGTGATGATCAGCATGGTTGGTGTACGCGATGTGATGTTGGTGGCTGGTGCTGATGGCACGCTTGCCGCCGATGTGCGTCCGCTGGTGCGTTTGAGTGTCAGTGTGGTCGCCGAACAAAACGGTCGTCGTGAACAAGGTTCATCCGGCGGCGGGGCACGTGTGGGTTTTGGTTATTTTCTGGATGATGACCGGGCGATGAGTTACGCGCGCGAAGCTGTGCGTCAGGCCCTGGTGAATCTGGATGCAGTGGATGCCCCTGCTGGTGTTATGGATGTGGTGTTGGGCCCAGGTTGGCCGGGCGTGTTGCTGCACGAAGCGGTGGGTCATGGTCTGGAAGGCGATTTTAATCGCAAAGGTTCTTCAGCGTTCTCTGGTCGTATCGGCGAGAAGGTCGCATCGGAATTGTGCACCGTGGTGGATGACGGTACGTTGGCACAACGCCGTGGTTCGCTGAACGTGGATGACGAGGGTACGCCTACTCAATGCACTACGCTGATCGAAAACGGCGTGTTGGTCGGATACATCCAGGACAAACACAATGCCCGATTGATGGGCATGGCGCCCACCGGAAATGGTCGGCGCGAATCGTATTCGCACTTGCCGATGCCGCGTATGACCAACACCTACATGCTGGCGGGCAAGCATACGCCAGAAGAAATCATTGCCTCGATTGATCGTGGCTTGTACGCGGTGAATTTTGGTGGCGGCCAGGTGGATATTACCTCGGGCAAATTTGTGTTTTCTGCCAGCGAAGCCTATCTGGTGGAAAAGGGCAAAATTATCGCGCCTGTACGGGGTGCGACCCTGATAGGCAATGGTCCCGAAGTGATGCAACGCATCAGCATGGTTGGCAATAATCTGCAATTGGATACCGGCGTGGGTACGTGCGGTAAGGACGGGCAAAGTGTTCCGGTCGGCGTTGGTCAGCCCAGTATGCGCGTGGATCAACTGACAGTCGGTGGTACTAGCACCTAGGAAATGCAGTAATGAATGATTTTTCACAACAAAAGCAGGAATACAGCCAGCTCATTCAGCAAGTGCTGGATGAGGCCAAGCATCAAGGTGCTACTGCGGCAGAAGCAGCCGTCGGTATCGAGACCGGATTGTCTGCCAGCGTGCGGCTGGGGGATGTGGAAACCCTGGAATACAATCACGACAAAGGGTTGTCTGTGACTGTGTTTGTCGGTCAGTCCAAAGGCTCGGCGAGTACTTCCGATTTTAGTCGTCAGGCGATTGTGGATACGGTGCGTGCGGCATGCTCGATTGCGCGCTATACCGCAGCGGACGAATTTGCTGGTCTGGCAGACAAGGCGCTGATGGCCTGGGATTATCCTGATCTGGATTTGTATCATCCCTGGCAGGTATCTTCCGAGCAGGCAATTGATCTGGCGCTGGAATGCGAAGCCACGGCGCGCGATTTCGACAAGCGCATAATCAATTCCGAAGGCGCAACTGTTTCCAGTCACAGCGCGTTTCGCGTCTATGGCAACAGTCATGGTTTTATCGGCGGTTATCCCACCAGTCGTCACAGTTTGAGTTGCTCGGTGATTGGTGAAGACAACAAAGGCATGGAGCGCGATTATTGGTACACCATGGCGCGCAATGCGGCTGACATGGAGTCTGCGGCCAACGTCGGGCGCATCACTGCCGAGCGCACCATTGCGCGTTTGAATCCGCGCAGTTTAAGCACGCGCCAAGTGCCCGTGGTGTTTTCTGCAGAAATGGCGACGGGATTTTTTGGCCATTTCATCAGCGCAATTCGCGGCGGCAGTCTGTATCGTCGCACCAGTTTTTTGCTGGACAGCAAAGGCAAACAAATATTTCCCAGCTGGTTACAACTGGCCGAGCAGCCGTTGCTGAAAGGTGCGATTGGCAGTGCGCCTTATGATGGTGATGGTGTTCGCACCCAGGAGCGTGACCTGGTGATCGACGGTGTGTTGCAGGGCTATGTGCTGGATGCATATGCCGCACGTCGCCTGGGCATGCAAACGACTGCCAACGCAGGCGGGGTACACAACCTGAGCGTGCACACCAGTGATTTTGGTCGCGATGAATTGCTGCGTCGCATGGGCACTGGTTTGCTGGTGACGGAGCTGATGGGCCAAGGCGTGAATAATGTAACCGGTGATTATTCGCGTGGTGCGGCTGGTTTCTGGGTAGAAAATGGCGAAATCCAATACCCGGTTTCGGAAATTACGATCGCCAGCAATGTGAAGCAAATGATGCTGGGCATTCAGGCGATCGCCAATGATATAAATCCGCATCGTAATATTCGCACAGGTTCCATTCTTATTGACAAGATGACCGTGGCTGGCGCATAACTTTCCTTGAAAATCAGGCAGCCGCAGATCTTTGCGGTTGCCTTGCTCGCACACAAGGCGGACAGGATGTTAGCGCACAAAGACAAACAGCCGTTATTGTCAGTCGTTGACGTTGACAAGCTGGTTTACGCAGACCAGATGGAGTTGCTGTATCGCTCCTTGGGTTCGTCCATGCTCATCAGTGTCGTGCTAGCAGGCTTGTGGCTGGCAATGATACCGGGATTTGACAGCAGTCCCTATCCTCAGTGGTGGTACATCATCTTCGTATTGGTGGCATTGGCCAGAATTTATCTGGCGGTGCTGTTCAGTCGTTATCGCGATAAATTTTCCTGTCGCCAGTGGGAAGTCTGGTTTATTGCTTCGGGCGTTGTGACCGCCATTTTGTGGGCGGTGGGCATGGCTTGGGCGTTTCCACGCCTGGATGTAACCCATCAGGCGCTGATGCTGCTTTTCCTCGCGGGTTTGCACATGGGGGCATTGAGCAGCGTCGCTGCTCGACCCTTGCCCATGCCGACCTTTGTATTGATCACCGCGCAGCCGTTGCTCTGGCAATGGACTGAGTCCTACAACCAATTGCCAAATGTGGCGTTGGTGATGTTTGTTTTTTACTGGGTGGTGATTGCCGGCAATGCCCGGCGACTTTATAGCGCAACGCTGAAAAATTTTCGTCTCAGTCACGAATCCCGCCAAAGTGAACAACGGTTTCGCTCCATGGTTGACAGTGCAGGCGATGCACTGATTGTGATTAATCAGCAGGGCAAGATTGTTGATGCCAATCGCACCGCAAACAGCATGACAGGGTATTCGCGCGAACAACTGGTCGGTATGCGATTTCGGCAAGTTGGTGATGTGCCCAGCAGCCAATTTTTTAACAAACTTCGCCGCTTAAAGCGGGGTGAAGTACTTGTCGAGCAGACCACTTATCGCAATGCGCTTGGCGAGGAAGTACCGGTCAGCGTTAGCGAAACGTTATACAGCTTCGATGGTAACAATTACATCGTGGTGGTGGCGCGTGATTTGTCCATCCAGCAGTTGCAACAGCAGGAGTTGCTACACTCTAGAACCAAACTCGATTTGCACATCAGCAAAACTCCGTTGGCGGTTATTGACTGGGATCAGGATTTCAAAGTGGTTTCCTGGAACTTGGGCGCAGAACGCATTTTTGGCTATCAGGCTCAAGAGATTATTGGCCATCACGCCTATGGCACCATCGTCGATGTGTCACTGACCGAACAGATAAATGAAATTTGGCAGCAATTGATGGACGATGCGGGTGGCTATCGCAGCATGGGCGCTAACTTGACCAAGGATGGACGCGAAATATTCTGCGATTGGTACAACACGCCATTGCTGGATCATGCCGGAAAAGTGGTGGGTGTGGCCTCCTTGGTTATGGACATTACCGATCGAGTGAAAATCCAGCGAGAAATCTTGGCGGAAAAGAAAAAAGCCGAAGCTGCCAATGCGTCCAAGACCAAATTCCTGTCGCGGATGAGTCATGAATTGCGCACGCCACTCAATGCCATTATCGGTTTCTCGGCGTTGTTGCGCAAAGAGGGGGCCAATGAAACTTTTGTGAACGCGATCGAGGCTTCAGGTCAGCAACTCTTGGCGATGATCAACGAGGTGCTGGATTTGTCGCGCCTGGAGCAGGGCAAGCTAAAATTGTATCTGCGCGATGTGATGTTGGTCGATGTTGTTCATGAGGCGGTGATGGCCATGACGCCCATGGCCAAGGCGAAAAATATTCAGATTGATGTTTGCGATAATTGTTTGCTGCTGGAAGTATTTGCTGACAGGGCTTGCTTGCGCCAGGTGTTGATCAATTTGCTGAGCAATGCCGTGAAATTTAGTGACAATCATTCAAGCATATATTTGCGTGCCAACCGTTTGGATGATTATGTGCGCCTGGAAGTGGAAGATGTTGGTTGCGGCATTCCCAAAAACAAGCAGCATTTACTGTTTAATGAATTTGAGCGGGCGGGTGCGGAAGAAACCAATGTGAGCGGTACTGGAATCGGCTTGATGATTAGTCGTCACATGATTGAAGAAATGGGTGGCGAAATTGGCTTTGAAAGCGAGGAAGGCAAGGGTAGTTGTTTTTGGTTAATGCTGCCAACGCAAAAAGCAGACGCCGCTTCGTTGTCATTGGTCGACAACTAGCGGCGACGAAAATCAGGATTTTTTGCCAATCAATTCGATTTGATAGCCATCGGGGTCAGCGACAAAAGCAATGATGGTGGAACCAGCGTTCATCGGCCCGGCTTCGCGCAGAATTTTGCCGCCACGACGGCGTATCTCATCAGTGGCTTGATAAACATCATCAACTTCCAGCGCCAGATGACCAAAGCCATTGCCCAGTTCGTAGCTTTCCACGCCCCAGTTGTACGTTAATTCAATCGCGCTGTGTTCACGCTCATCACCGTAGCCTAAAAATGCCAAGGTGAATTTTCCTTCGGGATATTCTTTTTGGCGCAACAACGTCATGCCCAATACTTCCGTGTAAAACTGAATGGAGCGCGGCAAATCGCCAACGCGAATCATGGTGTGAAGAATGCGCATGTTTTAGTCCTGGTTGATGGTGTCGAGGTAGGATTTGACGCCTTGCTCAACGGTTGAAAATGCATCGCTGTAGCCGGCATTGCGCAGCGCAGTCATGTCGGCCTGGGTGAAGCTCTGATAGCGACCTTTGAGATGATCTGGGAAAGGAACGTATTCGATTTTGCCCTTGTTGTGCCATGCAATAACCGCGTTGGCGACATCGTTAAATGTTTGGCTGCGACCCGTACCCAGATTGAAAATGCCAGACACTTTCGGGTGATCGCTCAACCACAAATTCACTTTGACGACATCATTCACAAACACAAAGTCACGACGTTGTTCGCCGTTGCCATAACCGTCACAGCCGGTGAACAGTTTGACGTTATCGCCGGCCTTGATCTGGTTGTTGAAATGGAAAGCAACGCTGGCCATGCTGCCTTTGTGCTGTTCGCGCGGACCGTACACGTTGAAATAACGCAGGCCAACAATTTGCGAACTGGCGCGCGGCAAAACACGGCGCACGTATTGGTCAAACTGGAATTTGGAATAGCCGTAAACATTCAGCGGCTGTTCGTGCTGACGTTTTTCTTCGAAAATTGTACCGGCACCATACACTGAGGCAGAGCTGGCGTAGATGTACTGGATTTTGTTGTTCAGGCAGTAATGCAGTACTTCCTTGGAGTATTCGTAGTTGTTCTGCATCATCATTTTGCCATTCCACTCGGTGGTGGCTGAGCAGGCACCGTTGTGGAAAATGGTTTTGACCGGTTGCGCGAAGCCTTTGCCGGCCTGGATATGGGCCAGAAAGGCATCCTTGTCCATGTAATCGGCAATTTCACAATCCGCCAGATTTTTGAACTTGGTGCCATCCTCAAGGTCATCTACAACCAGAATGTCGGTAATTCCACGCCCGTTAAGGGTTTTTACGATATTGCTGCCGATGAAGCCGGCGCCGCCAGTGACAATGTACACGAGACTGTCCTTCCAAAAATGATCTGAACCGGATTTTGCCGATATAATAGCACACCCCTTTTGAGCTGCTGATACTGCCCCTACGATGATTGCCCACCCGTTGATCCGTATTTTCGCCCTATTGGCGCTGGCGCTGCTGCCGTTCTGGGCAGTACGTACCGCGTTATTGATTCATTACGATCAGGTGTTTTCTGCCCTGTCGGTGGGCGATATTGCGCTGGCGTATTTGTACGGCTTGCGTTTTGATCTGTCGGCGCTGATCAAACTGATCGGCCTGCCGCTGTTGCTGTTGGCGCTGCCCTATGGCTGGGCGCGGGCGCGTTGGTGGCAGGGCTTGTGGCATTGGTGGGTGTTTGTCGCCATCGTGCTGACCAGTCTGGTGCTGATTGCTGATTTTATTTATTTTGGCTTTGTGAACCGCCATGTGGGTGCCGAGCTGGCGTTGATTGCCGACGATACCCGGCTGATGCTGGATATCGCGGTTAGCGATCATGGTTTGGCCCTGGTAATGTTTGTGCTGGCAATATTCGCGGCGGCCTGGGCCTGGCGGCGGAGTTTTGCAACCCCGGTGCGGCCGAGTCGCAATCCGAACCGGCGTTCTTTGGCGCTGCTGGGATTGCTCTTGCTGTTTGTGCTGGTGGCGCGCGGCGGTGTGCAATACAAGCCGGTCGGCGTGGCTGATGCGTTTGCCTTTGGTTCGCCGGCGGCAGGCTATCTGGCGATGAATGGTGCATTTGCGGCGCAATACTCGCTGAGCCGAGGCGCGCCCAAACAACAGCAGTACATGCCCCCCGAGCAGGCGCGGGCGCTGGTTAGACAACAGGTCGGCATGCCGGGTGACCAGTTTGTGAGTAACGATTACCCGGTTATGCGCGACAGCAAGGCCAGTTTCCACCCGGATCGGCCGCCGAACGTGGTGATGGTTGTGTTCGAAAGCTGGGACGCTGCCAATACCGATGTTATGCGCAAACTGTCTGGCAAGGAGTCCATGGGCGCAACGCCGGTGTTTGACCAATTGGCCAGTCAGGGCCGGCTGTTTACCCAGTTTTACGCCAATGGCCGACGCAGCATGGACGGCATGGCCGCTCTGCTGGGATCCATGTTGACCCTGCCGCAATTGCCCTACATCGGCAAAGGCATGGAACAAAACCGCATTGCCTGGCTGGGTAGTCTCGCCAAGCAACAAGGCTACGAGACCATTATGCTGCAAAGCAGCAACCGTGGCTCGTTCCACATGGACGCCATTGCCGCCAACGCTGGATTCGATCGCTACTATGGTGCTGAGGACATTCCCGCCATTGCCGGTCATGCGGAGCAGGCATCGGACTGGGGCGTGTGGGACTACCAGACTTTCATGTTCGCCAGCCAGCAATACGCCAAAACCCAAAAACCATTTTTGAGTTTTATTTTCACTTCGACCACCCACAACCCCTGGCGCGTGCCGAGCAGCAAGTGGGAAAAATTCGAGCCGGTGGACGACTACAAACGCTACCTCAATACCCTGGCCTATGCTGACTGGTCATTGGGTGAATTCATCAGCGAAGCCAAAAAAGCCGGTTACTACGACAACACAATTTTTATTTTTACCGGCGATCATATTGGTCGTTTTGGTGACGACCCCACTAATCCTCGCGAGCGATACCACCTGCCGTTGTTAGTGCTCGCGCCGGGCATAAAACCCGGGCTGGACGATCGCATCGGTAGCCAATTGGACGTGTTGCCCAGTGTTGCCGATTTGGCGGGCTGGAACATTCGTCATGGCAGTTTGGGTGCGTCACTGTTTAGTGCTGAGGTGAACACCGATCGCGGCGTGTTTGCAGTAAACGGCAGTGTCATCGAATGGCTGGGTGCGGAAGGTACCATCAGTCACAATCTGGAAAAACGCATCGAAAGCCAGGGTCAGAACATTGATGAACTGGAAAAGCGTTTGCTGGCCACCGAGCAAGTGGTGATGGACATGTTGCTGAAAAACAAGGTGACGCAGTGAACCGCGAACAGCAGCTGGAAAAACTGCTGCACGAAGAAATTCCGCTGACCAATGCCATTGGCGTTCGCGTAATAAATTACGACCACACCAGCCTCACCTTGATCGCTCCGCTGGCCAACAACATCAATCACAAATGCACCGCCTTCGGTGGCAGTTTGTACGCTGTTGCGGTGTTATCCGGTTGGGGTTTATTGCATTTGCGTCTGGCCGAACTGGGGCTGCGCGGCCACATTGTGATTCAGCAAAGCAGCGTCAAATACCTCAAGCCCGTCACTACCGATATCGAAGCCACTGCGACTATTGCAACCACACAAAATTTCGAACGCTTCGTAAAATTATTTCAGCGCAAAGGCATGGCGCGCATCGACCTCGAATCGCGCGTCATGCAACATGGCCAGGTGGCGCTGGAGTTTGTGGGGAATTACGTCGTCCATACATAGTAGGCCTAGAGTGCGCTGTGCGCACTAATGCAACGGTATTGGCTATGTTTATGGAGTGTTGTAACTGGAGTAGATGCAATTTGATACGTGATCAGAAATTGACGGGGTAGGAAGAGATGGCGTTGATGGATGCGCAAGAAAAAATAGCTAAAGACTATCTGGCATATAAGGGTTATGAATCGATAGAGTTTGAGCCTGATGGGAATATACCTCCGGATTTTTTGGTTGATGGAACTATTGCTATCGAGGTTCGTCGTTTAAATCAAAATTATGAAAATGAAGATGGCGAAACTAGTGGGCTAGAGGAGGATAGATTTCCTTTGTATAACTTGGTAAATCAGCTGTTAGATAGTTATGATCAGCAGTTTTTCGGTAAAACGTATTTTGTATATTTGTGGTTTCGTCGACCAGTTGGAAGCGGTAAAGTTGTCAGAAATGCTGTTAAAGAAGCGCTTGATGAATTCTCAAAATGTCCTTTGGATAAAAAGACGAAAATAAAGATAAATAGTAATTTGTCACTAAATATTTTGCCGGCAAGTTCTTCTAAAAATGGAAAATTATACTTGTTGGGTGGGTGTTCTGATCGAGACAGTGGTGGGTGGGTTCTTTCTGAGCTAGAGAGAAATATACTGATCTGCTCTGAAGAAAAACTACAGAAGGTTCAAAGGTATAGGTCGAATTATTCTGTATGGTGGCTAGTTCTTATTAATCGCCTAGGTTTTGAAATTGGAAATGATGAAAAGAGATATTTAAATGACGGCATATTGTGAGGGTGTTCAAAATTCTGTGTCAGTTATCAATCAAAGCGCCAAGTGACCATCCAATCGTCCCTCAAAATGAATCGCCAGCTGCGATAGCGTGAGATTCCAGTTTTGCACGGGATGAGTCCAGCGCTCGGAGGTTTTGAGCATACCGGCGTACAACAATTTCAGCAAACTGTTTTCGTTGGCGAATCCGCCTTTGGTTTTGGTCAGCTTACGGAATTGCCGATGCACGGCTTCTACTGCGTTGGTCGTGTAGATGGCGGTT
>Ga0224510_10000045_pt1 | contig 100659 bp, 102 predicted proteins | sample SF_May12_sed_USG_FD_170161 | JGI IMG/M metagenome (GOLD analysis project Ga0224510, IMG submission 170161) | Sediment microbial communities from San Francisco Bay, California, United States - SF_May12_sed_USGS_4_1 | ecosystem: Environmental > Aquatic > Marine > Sediment | place: USA... | reverse complement strand
AACGAATGTAGACGGCATATTGGCCGTCTTTTATCGACATCAAAAAGTAGGTGTACTAGATTTGCGAAAATAAAAGTGTAACCCATGTCTCCGAACAGGGTGTTACCTATGTCCCCGGTCTGTACACACGGCGCACCCTACTCGAACAGGATTGTTTTTGGTAACCCGGATGCGGAGAAGCGGAATCCGGGAGCGGCCCCCTACTTGCTCATCAAGCAGACAAAACAGATAAACTCTTTAATAACAACTAGTTACCAAAAGAAATATGTTATAATCACACGTATTATTATCCCGTCAAGGAGACGAACCATGAACGCAATCAAACGTTCTTTCAAACGGTATTTTGAGAGTAATTTTTTGAAATTAAAGAAAAGTTTTTTCAGATGGCAGGAACACTTTAAAGCCGCTAGAGCGGCTTTAAAGTGTTCCTAGCCTACCACATATAGTACAACAAATAAACAAATAAAATAGTACACAACATTTTGCGCCAAAGCCGTTCAAACCGCCCCCAAACTCGCCATATCCCAGCGTGGCCGGGCTTTGAAATTGAGCTCCGCCCGCTCGCCCGCTTCCAGACGCAACGCCCCCACCAGTGCGATCATCGCGCCGTTGTCGGTGGCGAAAGCCAGACGCGGGTAGAACACTTCGCCGTTTTGCTTTTGCAGCATTTCCTGCAGCCGGCGGCGCAGGTGCAGATTGGCGGAAACGCCGCCGGCGACTACCAGGCGGGAATAACCAGTCTGCTGCAGGGCACGGCGGCATTTGATCACCATGGTTTCGACCACCGCCTCCTCGAACGCGTAGGCGATGTCGGCTTTGGTCTGCTCGGTTTGTGGCTCGGTTTGCCAGGTAGTCAACGCAAAGGTTTTCAAACCGCTGAAACTGAAATCCAACCCGGGGCGATCGGTCATTGGACGGGGAAATTTGTAGCGTCCCGGCACCCCTTGTTGCGCCAGCTTGGCCAGGATCGGCCCGCCGGGATAGCCTAACCCCAGCATTTTGGCGGTTTTGTCGAAGGCTTCACCGGCAGCATCGTCCACCGATTCGCCCAGCAATTCGTATTGACCAATCCCTTCAACCTTCACCAACTGGGTGTGGCCGCCGGAAACCAGCAGGGCGACGAATGGAAATTCTGGACGGGGCGTTTCCAGCAACGGCGCTAACAGATGGCCTTCCATGTGGTGCACTCCAATGGCCGGCAGTCCCAGCGCCCAGGCCATCGCCCGGCCGGTGGCCGCCCCCACCATCAGCGCTCCCGCCAGGCCGGGGCCAAGCGTATAGGCAACGCCATCCAGCTCGGATTTCTGCAAGCCTGCCTGGTCTAGCGATTCCTGGATCAAGGGCAGTAATTTGCGGATGTGGTCACGCGATGCCAGCTCCGGCACCACCCCGCCGTACTCCTCATGCAGGGCGATTTGCGAATAAAGCACATGGGACAACAACCCCTGTTGGGTGTCATATATGGCCACGCCCGTCTCGTCACACGATGTTTCAATACCCAGTACTTTCACTTACGCCCACCACTTGGTTGTCTTTGCGTGGGAATTATCACCCGTATCGGCCGATGTGCAAAACCCACCGCGAATGTTTGCGCTTTGTCCAGCAACGCGCTAGAATTCGCCGTTCCGCTAAAGGGTCGGTCTATATTTTGACCGCCGCTACAAAAAACCCTTGGCGAATCTGGCTGCAATCATTTGATTTATAAGCCAAAAAGGCCGCCGAGGCCGTTTTTTATGGTGCTAACACAGAATTCAGTAATTAAGGATACGAGAGCGAATGCCTTCAGTAAAAGTAAGAGAAAACGAGCCTTTTGATGTTGCCCTGCGCCGCTTCAAGCGTTCTTGCGAGAAAGCAGGTGTACTGTCTGAAGTACGTCGTCGTGAACACTACGAAAAGCCCACTCAAGTTCGCAAGCGCAAGCAAGCGGCTGCTGTTAAGCGTCAGTTGAAGCGCACACAGCGCGAAACTGCAATGCAACGTGGTCGTCGTGCTGGTCGCGCTTCTAGCCGCGCTGGCCGTTAATTGCCTGACGCCGCCCCTGCCATGAGCGACAGCCTAAAAACCCGCCTGCAGGAAGACGTGAAGAATGCCATGCGTGCCAAGGACAAAGATCGCCTTGGCACGCTGCGTTTGATCACGGCTGCCATTAAACAGCGGGAGGTGGACGAGCGCATCGAGCTGAACGACGAGCAGGTGTTGAGCGTATTGGAAAAAATGGTCAAGCAACGTCGCGAAGCCATCTCCCAATACGAATCCGCCGGCAGAACCGATCTGGCCGATAAAGAAGCCAGTGAAATCGCCATCATCGGCGAATTTCTGCCTGAGCCTGCAAGCGATGCCGAAATTGACCAAGCCATCAGCGAAGCCATTGCCGCCACCGGCGCTAACGGCATCAAAGACATGGGCAAGGTCATGGGCATTTTGCAGACCAAGCTCAAGGGTCGCGCCGACATGGGCGCCATCAGCGGCAAGGTACGCAGCAAGCTCGCCTGATCCTGTTGCTCCTGTGCCGACCGCAACAATGCAACCGCATTAGCCGGCACGGGAAGCACGCCACATGAGCTCACGCATTCCGCAAACGTTTATCGATGATCTACTGTCACGCGTAGATATCGTTGACGTCATTGATCGTCGCGTACCGCTCAAAAAAGCCGGTCGCGAATACAAGGCATGCTGTCCGTTCCACGGCGAAAAAACCCCGTCTTTTACCGTCAGTCAGCAAAAACAGTTTTACCATTGCTTCGGCTGTGGTGCTCACGGCACCGCCATCAGCTTTTTGATGCAATATGAAAATTTTGCATTTCCCGAAGCCGTCCGCGAACTGGCTGACAGCGTTGGACTGGCCATGCCGGTCAGCGAACAGACACCTGCTAACGCCGCCAGCGCACCGCCGCAATTGTTCGACCTGATGGAAAAAGCCGCCCAGTATTATCGCCATCAGCTCAAAGGCTCCGAGCGCGCCATCGCCTACCTGAAGGGACGCGGCCTGACCGGCCAAACCGTCAGCGCGTTTGAAATCGGTTACGCCCCCGATGGCTGGCACCACCTGGCAAACGCACTGGCCGGCAGCAATTCGACGATCAAGCAGCAACTCGAACAGGGCGGCATGCTGATCAAACGCGACAATAGCGAAATGTACGACCGCTTCCGCGATCGCATCATGTTCCCGATTCGCGACCGGCGTGGCCGCACCATCGGCTTTGGTGGTCGAATCCTGGATAAAGGCGAACCCAAGTACCTCAATTCGCCGGAAACCCCGTTATTCCACAAAGGCAAAGAACTGTACGGTCTATACCAGGCCCGCCAGGCCAATCGCGAACTGACACAATTGATTGTCGTTGAGGGCTACATGGACGTGGTCGCCCTGGCCCAGCAAGGCATCAGCTACGCCGTAGCCACCCTGGGCACGGCCATCACCGAAGCCCATTTGGCGCTACTGATGCGCCATTGTCACAAGGTGATTTTCTGTTTTGACGGCGACCGCGCTGGCCGGCAGGCCGCCTGGCGTGCGGTCGAAACCTCGCTGCCCAAACTCAGCCAAGGACTCGAACTGAAATTTCTGCTTCTGCCCGACGGCGAAGACCCCGACACCATGGTCCAAAAGATCGGCCGGGACGGGTTCGAAAACCTGCTGGAAAAAGCCCAAGCTTTTAGTCAGTTTTTCTTTGAAAATCTGCTGCGCCAGGCCGATATCCGTGGGTTAGACGGGCAGGCAAAGCTGCTGCAACTCTGCCGCCCCCTGCTCGAAAAGGTCGAGGACAAGGTTGTACGACAACTGATGATTGCTCGCCTGGCAGAACTGATCAACATGCCAAGCCAGCAACTCCAGGCGCTGCTGGACGGACAAACGCCGACAACCGCCGTCACGACGCCGCCTGCGGAACGCGAGCCAAAGAAGCCATGGCAACCTCGCGATCGCTGGAACAAAACGCGCGACAACTCGCTCCAAGGGCCGGCGATGAGCAGCAACGCGCCGCGAGATACACCGTCACCGGTACGTCATGCGATTTCGCTGCTGCTGCACCGCCCGGCACTGGCTGAACAAGTCAGCATCAGCCCCGCGCTGCAGGCGCTGGAACTTCCCGGCATGCGACTGTTGCTCGATTTACTTGAACTTTTGCACCATCGCCCCAATATGAGTACCGGTGCCGTATTAGAACATTGGCGACATACCAAAGAAGGCGTGTCACTGAACAAACTCGCAACCCAGGAGCCCCTGCTCACCGAGGATCAGGTCGGACAGGAGTTTCTGGATACGATAACTGTGCTGGAAAAAAAATCGGCCGAGCAACGCCTGGATCAACTGCTAAAAAAATCCACCTTGGTGGGTTTGGACGAGCAGGAAAAGTCGCTACTCAACCGCCTGCTACGCGAACGCTAATTACCTCGCCGCATAATTGTGTACAACTTATGCTCGCTGTTTGGAAATTAGTGTATACTAGCCCGCTATTTTTTCCACGCACTGAGATTTGAAAATAAAGGCCTTATGAATTCAGATCAGCAGTCTCAAATTAAGCTATTGATCGCAAAAGGAAAAGAACAGGGATTCTTGACCTACCGCGAGGTTAATGACCATCTGCCCGATGAGATCGTCGATTCTGAACAAATCGAAGAAATCATCGCTATGATCAATGACATGGGTATCCCGGTGCACGAGCATGCACCCGATGCCGACAGCATTCTCATGACCGATGAATCGGTGACAGATGAAGATGCCGCTGAAGAAGCGGCGGCAGCCCTGGCTGCGGTTGATGGCGACTTTGGTCGCACTACAGACCCGGTGCGCATGTACATGCGTGAAATGGGCACAGTGGAGCTGCTGACTCGCGAAGGCGAGATCACGCTGGCAAAACGGATCGAGGAAGGGCAACGCGAAGTATTGTCCGCACTTTCCTGCAATCCAAAAACCATCGAAAGCTTCCTGAAAATTGCTGACGAAATCGAAACGCAAGGTCGTCGCATCAGCGACTTGATCACCGGTTTCATCGACCCCAATGCACCGGAAGAATTGCCTGAAATCAATGTCATCAAACCTGACGTGGCTGCGGCTGCGGATGACGACAGCGATGACGACGAAAGCGATGACTCCAGTTCAGACGAAGAGGATACCGGCCCCGATCCCGAGGAAGCCCGCATCCGTTTCGCCAAAATGCGCGAGCTGCACGAAAAGCACCTCAAGGCCATGGACAAACATGGCGCGCATGACCCCAAGGCCGTCAAAGCTGCCAACGACGTCATTGAGTTTTTTGCCGAATTCAAACTGGCGCCTCGCTTTGTCGATCTTATGGCCGAACAATTGCGCCAGCTTATCGATGAAGTTCGCAAACACGAACGCGCCATCATGCACACCTGTGTCAAGGTCTGTGGCATGCCGCGCAAGGATTTCATTTCCTCATTCCCTGAAAATGAAACCAATCCTGCGTGGGTAGACGGCTTCCTGGAAGGCAAATTCAAATACGCCGCCAAGCTCGCCGCTGCAGCAGATGACATTCGCCGCGAACAGCAGAAACTGGCGGAAGTTGAACAAATTGCCAGCCTGCCCATCGGCATGCTCAAAGACATCAACCGTCGCATGTCGATTGGTGAAGCCAAGGCGCGTCGCGCCAAGAAAGAAATGGTCGAGGCCAACCTGCGTCTGGTTATCGCCATCGCCAAAAAGTACACCAACCGTGGTCTGCAATTCCTCGACTTGATCCAGGAAGGCAACATCGGCCTGATGAAAGCGGTCGATAAATTCGAATACCGTCGCGGTTACAAGTTCTCTACCTACGCGACGTGGTGGATTCGTCAGGCGATTACCCGCTCCATCGCCGATCAGGCCCGCACCATTCGTATTCCGGTGCATATGATTGAGACCATCAACAAGCTCAATCGCGTCAGCCGTCAAATGCTGCAGGAAATGGGTCGTGAAGCCACCCCTGAAGAATTGGCCGTGCGCATGGACATGCCTGAAGACAAAATCCGCAAGGTACTGAAGATCGCCAAAGAGCCAATCTCCATGGAAACACCGATTGGCGACGACGAAGATTCACACTTGGGCGACTTCATCGAAGATCAAAACATGATCTCCCCCGGAGATTCTGCGACCTTCGAAGGCCTGCGTGAAGCCACCTTGCAAGTCCTGGAAGGTCTGACTGCACGCGAAGCCAAAGTACTGCGCATGCGTTTTGGTATCGACATGAACACGGATCACACGCTGGAAGAAGTCGGCAAACAGTTCGACGTTACCCGCGAGCGTATTCGTCAAATCGAAGCCAAGGCATTGCGTAAGCTGCGTCATCCTTCACGTTCCGAGCAGCTGCGTAGCTTCCTGGAATAACAGGAAAAAACGCCGCAAAAAAAACCGACCCTGTCTGCACAGCGGTCGGTTTTTTGTTTATACTTAAGCCCGTTTTATCTGCCCCTGTAGCTTTTATGCCCGTCAGGGTACAGTTGGTTTCGGGCGAAGCCCGAATGAAGGTAGCACCAGCCACCTTCAAACTCGATAAAACGTTATGCCCCTGTAGCTCAGTTGGTTAGAGCAGCGGACTCATAATCCGTTGGTCGTAGGTTCAAGTCCTACCGGGGGCACCACCCTAGTGGTGGTGCACACCGCCTTCACCATGCACGTGACCGTGCTCGATTTCTTCATCGCTCGCATCACGCACCGACAACACTTCAACATTGAATGTCACGCTCTTGCCGGCAAACGGATGATTCAAATCCACGTCTACCGTTTTCAAACCTGCCTTCACCACGGTAACCGGGCGAGGACCGTTTTTGGTGTTCAATTGGATCACCATGCCAGGCTTCAACTTGGGCTTGCCTTTGCCATCACGTAGCACGTGATTGATCGACACGCGCTGGGTCGCATCCTGCTGAACTTCACCAAACGCATCGGCTGGTTCCAGCGTCACGCTGACCTTGTCACCCACGTTCTTGCCTTGCAGCGCCTGCTCCAACGGCGGCATCAAACCATTGTGACCATGCAGATAATGCAGCGGCTGATTAACCTCCTGCGAATCTTCCAGTACCGCGCCATCAACGTCGGTCAAGCGGTAGTGCAGTGCCACAACCTTGTTCTTGTCTATCATTTGTTGCTCCAGAGTTTAACTATGGCGGAATACAGCCCGCCCGATGATCACTGCGCTAATTTTACATCATCTTGGCGTTTGGCTAATGTAAAATCCGGAGTTCGATTTTTGCGAAACACGCCGCCATGTCGCTGATTCAGCCTCTGACCTATGACGCCTCCCTGCCCGAACGCATTCCCAGCCCGTTTGCCAGCCAGGCTCACCCCTTGGCACAACACGCCGCTCAATTGCTGCAGCAACAACTTGCACGGCTCGCTATCGGCGAAAATCGCATGTTTGGCGTGCTGGTTGTGCGCCATCCGGATAACTCGCTCGGCTATTTAAGCGCATTCGAGGGCACCACCCTCAATCACGCTGAGCACGACCTGTTTGTCCCGGCCATTTTTTCTGCCATCGACCAGCGACGTGCGCAAATCCACAACGAACAGCAACAACAGCAATGCCTGCAAGCCATTGCCCTCCTACACCAGGACCCGGAATTTTTACACTGGCAACAACAACGCGATCTATGGCAACAGCAACGGCAAACTGAACTGCAAGCGTTGCACGACCAGCATCAGCACAACAAAATTAATCGCGATGCACAGCGCGCAGCGCTTGATGAAAATACTGAAACCTACGATGAACAACTGCGGTTGATTGCCCAGCAAAGCCAGCAGGACAGGCGCGTAATGAAGGCTCGCCAACGCCACTGGCAACAACAATTATCCGACGTCGAAGCCGCTCTGCTCGGTGCAGAACAACAACTGCAGCAATGGCAACTGCGCTTAAACAAACTGCAGGCACAACAACATACGCTACTGATTGATCTGGGAGAATTGCACAACCGCAGCGGAAACAAACGCGGCGTGGCCAGTTTTTTTGCCGGACAAACGATTCCTCACACTGCCGGGGAATGTGCCGCAACAAAATTGTTAAACTTTGCCAATCAACATCAGCTCACACCGATCGCGCTCAGTGAATTCTGGTGGGGGCCGTCGGATACCAACGATGAAATTCGCCATCATCGCCAACACTATCCCTGCTGTCGTAGTCGCTGCCATGTGTTGTTGCCGTTTTTACTGGATGGTTTGGCCGTAGAATCTGCGCCAGTGCATGTCGACAACCATCTTCCAGCCGGGCTGGATATTCTGTTCGAGGATGATGAACTTGTCATCATCAACAAACCTGCTGGCTTGCTGTCAGTTCCCGGCACTGACATCACCGATTCTGTTCAACAGCGATTGTGGCAAACTCATCCAGATCAACCATTGCTGCTACACCGCCTGGATCTGGCAACTTCCGGTCTTCTGCTCGCCGCCAAAAATTCGCGCTGCCACAAACTGTTGCAACGTCAGTTTGTGCAGCACACGCTGCAGAAACGCTACGTCGCACTGCTCGATCGCCGCCTGGCGGATGATGTACTCAGCGGCGACATTAACTTGCCGATGCGCGTCAATTTGCTCGACCGGCCTCGACAAATGGTTTGTTACAACTACGGCAAGCCGGCACTCACCCATTGGCAGGTCATTGATCGCGACGACCGCAGCACGCGGGTACATTTTTTTCCACAAACAGGCCGCACCCATCAATTGCGCGTCCATGCCGCTCACGCACACGGATTAAATGCACCGATCATCGGCGATGATTTGTATGGTCGACCTGGGCCGCGATTAATGCTACACGCGCAGCAATTGCAATTTATTCATCCAACCACCGGCCAGCAAGTTTGCATTGAAGCACCCTCACCGTTTTGACATGATGGGCCCGCATGAATCCTCCCTTTGAAATGGAACAACGCGACGACTGTTGGCTGGTAAAATTTTCTGCCATGGCCAGCCCGTGCGAGTTGCTAATCGATCAGGTCAGTCGCTCACAGGCGACGCTTGCCGCACAAATTGCGCAGCAGGAAGCCCTGCGAATTGAGCAAAAATTCAGTCGCTACCGCAACGACAATATTATTTTTCAGATCAATCACAACAACGGCGCCCCGGTCAGCGTTGATCCAGAAACCGCACAATTGCTGGATTACGCAACCACCTGTTACGAGCTCAGCGATGGCCTGTTTGACATCACTTCCGGCGTGCTGCGCCGCGCGTGGAAATTCGATCGCAGTGATCACCTGCCAAGCACCGATCAGGTTGCGCAACTCTTGCCTCTGGTGGGCTGGAACAAAATTATCTGGCAGCGGCCCAGCATTCAACTGCAAGTGGGCATGGAAATTGATCTGGGCGGTATCGGCAAAGAATACGCGGTGGATCGCACGGCGCTGCTACTTTCGCAGGCAGGTTTCAGTCATTTTCTGGTAAATTTTGGCGGTGACTTACTGGCGATGGGACCACGCGCAAACGGCAGTCCCTGGTTGGTGGGCATGGACCGCATTGATCCGGCACAGGCACATATCAAACGCCTGCAATTGCATCACGGCGCGTTGACCACCAGCGGTGATACGTACCGCTATCTGGAAAAAGACGGCGTGCGCTACAGCCATATTCTGGACCCGCACACCGGCTGGCCAGTGCCAGAAGCACCACGCACTGTGACCGTGCATGCGTCAACCTGCGTTGAGGCCGGCATACTGGCCACCTTTGCCATGCTGCACGGCAAGCTCGCAGAACAATTTCTGCAGGAACAACAAGTTAAACATTGGGTTCAACGCTAATGCGTGAACTCGCTCTCAGGCCAAACAATGCAGCCGGGAAAAACTGTCCCCAGGGACGATAACCACACAAGGCACTATGGAGTAGTCAATGCGGTTCCCCATCATTCTTTGTCTCGCCGCCTGCTTGCCCCTGGCCAGCTGTATCGAGTCCAAACAGCCGCTCAATTCGGCAGAGCCCACCGGCTTTGCTCGCCCCATCAACGACGGCGATCTTGCGGCGATGACGCCACTGCAGCAATACCAGGTCTACAACAAATTACTGTCCACGCTGTATAAAGGCGAACCCGCTGCTGATTTTTTTGATCTGAGTAAAGGTCTGGAAAATCCGCAACTCAAGCAACACAGCCTGCGCATTCGTCAGCTCAAACAAAACTTGCACAAGTCTGTGGTGGACGACACTTACTACGCCAATCTTGTGCAACAAAAACACGGCGTCTCATTGGGCATGGACAATCCACGTCCTGCGGCCTACGCGATGGCAATGCTGCACGAAATGCCCATCACCCGCACGTACTATTATCACTGGATCGCCTACCAGCTCACTAATAACATCATGTTTTCTCCGGGGTTAGAACTCGACAGCGTATTTCCAAAAGATGCGCAGACGGTGTATGAGCGCCTCATTCATTCGATGGAACAAAATCACACCATTCGCGATATCGTTTACCAGCACATGATAAGCCAGGAAAACTGGCGGCGTTTTCGTTCACCGGAAGACAATACTCGCGAGATGATGGAAATTTTCCTGTTGCGCTTCGACGACAGCGAAGTACCCAAGGCATCAACTGCGTGTAAAAACTGGTTTTTGAATGTTAACAACAGTTATATGCTGCAATACGACGGCGCGCCGGTCAATCAGCAGCCGCAACTGGGCTTGCTCAATCGCGATAGCATCCGCACCTGTGACGAGTTTTATCGCGCCATTGCCGAACACCCGAGCCTGATTCCATCGATCACATCACGCCTGATTGATCATTTCTTTTACGGCTACAGCGTGGAGTTTAAACAAGCCTTCCTCAATTCGGTCACCGCCGCCAATCCGGTGCATTTTGATGAACTATTCGACGCCATCGTTTTCAGTTACGAATATCTCACCAAGGTCACACGGCCACGTTCCTACGAGGAAAATTTCCTCGCCGGTGCCGGCCGGCTGCGCTGGGTTGCCGCCAATGGTTTTTTCAGCGGCAAAACCAGCGAGGACACCAGTAGCAACGTGCCCAACCTGGCCAACATGACGCAAAAAAGCATGACCTACAAACTGGGCAGACCGTGGAAGATCCCCATGGATTCACTTAGCTTGGCCAATTATCACAAATCAATTCGCGACGAACTGTTTTTGCGTACCCGTGGCCAATGGCCAACGGATTTAATTACATCACCCCAAGTGAACGCATTGTCGGATCAGGACTTCATTCACTATTTATTCCTGAACGCAGTGATGCGCAAGGCAACACCAGCGGAGCTGCAGGCAATGCAAACCATTTTTCAAACCAACAACGTCACCACACGAATGAATCGCGCCTACATCGTTTTTGATTACACCTCGCGCCTGGCCGAAACCTATCACCTGCCTGCATTTGAAGAGGTTCCGCAGCATGAATATTAATCGCCGCCGTTTTCTCCAGGGATTAGGCGTTATCGGCGCCAACCTCGCGGTTCCCGGCCTGATCACCACGAGTTTGTTTTCCGGCAAAATCATGGCTGCCGGTTACGATCAACTGGACGTGGAATTTGACACCACGCTCACGGTTGATCGCATGCCGCGTTTCATTAACATTTTTTTGTATGGCGGTCCGTCAGAGCTTGCCGGCAATTTGAGCAACATCATCGACATTAACGCCAATTCACAAAACCGCTATCCACGCACCACTATCGATGGTGTCAGTTACGGCTTCGATCCCAACGAAGCCAATTCACTGGTGACGCCCAATGCATTCTGGAAAGGCGCAGGCGGCGAAATCATGGAAAGTTTGCTCGCCTCCGGCGACATGACTGTTTATCGCACCATGAATCGCCTCAAAGACACCAATCGTGCCCACGGCATTTGTGTACATCAAAATCTGGTGGGCAATCTGAATGTCTACACACCCGGCATGGCAACCACGCTCGCGTGGATTTTGCAGAACAACAATCCATTCCGCTATGCCGATGGTTCAGTGCGACCGCTGTCTGATGTGGTATTTCCCTTCGTCAGTTTTGAAGGCGAATCCAAAGTCTTCAACACCAGCGATCTTGCCATCCTGCCCGAACTAAAACCTATTGCACTCAATGCCAAAGTGCTCAATCCGTATGTGCGCACTGATCGCACTACCGCCGGGCTCAACAACGGTGGCGCGATTGATTTGGCGATTGAAGAACTCGCACGCCAAACCAGCGCAGCCAGCGCCTATCCGATGACGCACCAAAGTTTAATTCAACGCGCCGAAGCTGCTGTTCATATCAACGAAAAAATTGGTAACGTCACCGACAACGCCGCCACCTATGGTTACGGCACTGGCAATTTTGGCGAACGCCTCAGCTCCGCCGTCAGTTTGGTGCTTAATAACCCTGACACTCTGTTTGTCAGTGTCGGCAGTGGTGGCCTAGGCGGCTGGGATGATCACTCGGAAATGATGCGCCGCTATCCGGCACGGATGGAAGAATTGTTTGTCGCGATCAATGCCGCAGTAAAACACCTTGAAGCGGCCACCGCCCAAGGCGTGGCCCATGCGGACAAGGTGATCATCAACGTGTATGGCGAATTTGGCCGCAATGTAAATCTAAACGAATCCCTGGGCTGGGATCACGGCACCAATCAGAATCTGTACACATTTGGCGGTAAAGGCTTGTCAGCCAACGCACGCAAACTGGGCGAAATCGTCGGCACCACCGAACGCGTCGGCGACAGTGGCGTGAATCGCCAATTTACTTCACCTACTGCTGGCAGTTATCAGTTCGAGCCGTTTGCGCTGGCGTCGAGCATGTATCACTATTTCGGCGTGAAAAATCCGCAAGTGTTCAGCGGCGAGCCGGTCATCGCTGGTTTCTAGAATCGATAATACAAACTGCCCTGTACTGCAATTGCATTGAGCGGCGTGATATCGCCGCTCATGTACCACTGACGCAAATATTCTCCGCGCACCGTCATATCAATGTCTTTGAAAATTTTACGGCCATACAGCAAACCCAGCGTGGAGGTCACTGCCGTCGCCAAACGATAATCGGCACTGGCAAACCCCGGATCAGGACTGAGCACAGGCAAACCATAGTGATAAAAACTGGCTGCCGATTGGCGATACAAACGCGCATGCCCCTGCCAGTATTCGCCGTCACTGCCGTTTTTCACATCGTGACGATAACGACCTTCCAAAGTGTGCGAGTCCATCTCCCAGTCATCCCAGTAAAAGCGATAACTCAAATCGACCACGTCACCCGCATATTGTGATTCTTTGCGCTGATGCACCGCACGCCAATGCAAACTGTTGTAGTTGCGCTCGTCGGGACGCTTTTCAAACTGCTCCGAACCACTTGGTGAACCATCCACATTCAAACGACTGATCACTTTGTAGGGATCATTCATGTAGCCGGCGCTAAATCCGCCCATGTACGTCATCGAACCCAGCGTGTTGCGATTGATCACCGAGCTAAACCCCAGCAACCAGTCCATCATAAATTTCTGATCCGATGGATAACGCGCCGTGTCCGTGGTCGCCGCCAACCCCGTAGGTACCCCACCGTTTGGACGAATGCGATCGTAATTGGCCGATGCACCAAAATTCCAGGTAACGCGTCGCTTCTCGGTATCCTTGCTGAAATAGGCACTCAAACCACCGGAGGTGTAATCGTATTCGTACGAAAAATTCGCCGCCCAGCTTGCCTTCAACAAGCGACTCATGGGTTTGTCCCAGGTCACGTTGTAGGCGGTACGAATATCCTGAAATCTTCCCAGCGGCGACTCGCCTGCCGTATTGGTTACATCGCTGCCTGAGGGCGTGGTAAATGTCTGTGTCGCCGTCGGCGCAGCGGCACCTGTCGGTGAAGCTCCTGTCATGATGTCATGGGTGCGCTTCAAGGAAATGCTTTCGTCCTGCGCCAATTCTTTTTTCAGCGACAAGGTTTCTTCGTAAACATTGATGCGATCAATTTCTTTGTAAAACAGCGTTGACGCTTTTACTTCCCACTCACCATCTTTTGCTTGCGATTCAGCAGCAACACCTGCCAGCAAACTGCACGTCGCTGTCGCCAGCGCTTGACGTATCTGTCGTTTTTTTAATTGCATCCGCAGCCTCCACCACCAAAACTGCCGCCGCCGCGAGAGGCTTCACGACTAAAATAAATTTTATCGTCTGCCATTCTGTCTAGTGAATTGGCATCGAGTTGCATTTTATCTTGCGCAACAATGTCACGCTCCCACGCCTTGATGTCCTGCACATCAGCAATATCTTTGAACATGGCACATCCCGATTGCGTCAACAGCAGCAACAGGCAAAACAAAATGCGGTAAGCAAATGACATGAGGAATCCAGCGACGCCCTTATCTTCGTGAGGAAAGAATAAAGCGAGAAATTCCGCAATTTTTATCACAGATATACCCCTCTGTATACTGTCTCCAGACTCCGACAACCGGCACAACCACACTCCGGCATACTCCTTGCGTTGACAGCACTGAGGCTTTCGTCACGGAGGAACGCGTCATGATGTCAAGACTCAAAAACCTGCCCAAATACTCTTGCGCCGACACCCTGGTCGACTCCAAACAATATAACGCTGCCCGATTGGCGCTTTACCGCCTAGCCAAAGTTGTGCGCTTCCCGATCAAAGGATACGAGCATCTGGAAGTCATAATCGATGAAGATTCCTGGGTCGTTGTAGATCATTTGCAAAATGACTTGCCGATTGTGGCCTGGACCGACTTCCAAGCCACTGGCCGCGGACTGCATGAGCCTGTGCGCTGCCAACTAAGCTATTACCATTTCGGCGCAGCGGTCGTCGCCAACAAAGGTCTGGCGGCAATCAATCGCTATCTGGGAATCAAACTGGAAAGAGAATCAAAAAAAGCCGTCGCACGCTCGGAGAGCCCGACCGCAATCGACTCGGTGGTACGTCTGAAAGTTGCGGGCAAAGCCTAACCACACCCCCGAGGTTATTCGCGCCAATAACCTCGGATTCCGGCACAACCTTGTGCGCCGTGCGCAAACGCCTCAGCCTCATCCACATCACTCACGCCCCCCAGGGCGTACACTGGTAATGCCAACTGATCAACGATCTGTCCAAACATTTCCCAGCCCAGCGGTTCGGTATCCGGATGTGATTTGGTGTACTTCACGGGAGACAGCAGCGCGAAATTCGCGCCGATGGCTTCGGCTTTTTTCAATTCGTCCAGACTGTGACCCGAAGCCGCCACCAACAACGAATCCGGCAGCGGTCGCGTTATAGCTGCCGCCAAACGCTTGCTATCCAGATGCACGCCATCGGCTCCCAAACGCTGCACCATTTCCGGCGCAGCATTGAGCAGCACCCGACAATCATGCGCATGTGCCAGCTCAATTACTTTTTTCGCCAGCGCAGCATAATCGGTTTCACTTAAACCCTTGGCGCGCAACTGCATCAGTTTGATGCCCGCCTGCAGACTGCGTTGCAAACCGGCAAGAAACGTCGCTTCGTCGGCAGGATCAGGGGTGATCAGATAATGCGTTGGCAATTGCAGCGCATCGACAATAGGCTGATTCGCCGCAGGGAACGCGTAATCTTGCAAACTCGCCTTCGCCACCCACGCAATCGGCTGCCCCTCGCGTCCGTGCGGCTGTCCCGCAAAGCGCGACACCTGCCACACATCGAGCAACACCGACTTGTCGCTGTAGTCATGACTGACGCGAATCAGGGGACGGGCTTCCAGCACATCAATGCCAAGTTCTTCGTGCAATTCACGCGACAAGGCATCGCGCGCGGTTTCGCCCGATTCGAGTTTGCCACCAGGGAATTCCCACAAGCCACCCTGATGCAAATGCTCTGCGCGTTTGGCAATTAACACATCGCCTTGCGCATTAACGATGGCCGCAGCGACCACATGAATTCGCTGGGACACGTTATAGCTCCTGCGGGTTTTTCTTCTCGGATTTAAAACTGGTCGCAATCAGCAAAATCGCGCCAAGGAAAATGGCTGAGTCTGCAATATTGAACGCTGGCCAATGGCACTCACCGTTGCCACCGTAATAAAAGCCCACAAAACAACTTTCGCTTTGATAGAAGAAATCAATAAAGTCGATAACGTGTCCATGCATCATTCGATCAAGCACGTTACCTATCGCACCACCCAACACCAGCGACAAGCCCGCTGCCTGCACATTTTCATCCTCAGGCAACTTGCGCAGCCAGACGATAATGAAAATGGAAACGGCAATCGCCAGCACGGTAAAAAACCAGCGCTGCCAGCCACCGGCATTACTCAAAAAGCTGAATGCCGCACCTTCGTTGTACATGAGGGTAATGTTCAGCATCGGCAGAAAATCCACGCGCTGATGCAATTCCAGCGCGCCATTTGCCCAAATTTTGGTGATCTGATCCAGCACCACCGCCAGCACTGCCAGCCAAACCCACTTCTTCAGCATTGTTCTGTCTCTTAATTTCGCTTACGCAAATTGACGTTGTTCGCCATCGCCGACCACGTTTTCCACACAGCGACCACACAACTCCGGGTGTTCTGCATGCGTTCCAACATCTTCACGAAGATGCCAACAGCGTGCGCATTTGGCGTGTTCACTTGCCACCGCAGCAATCCACATTTCATCGCCGCCCTCTAGTTTAATATGCGTGTCGTTGCTGCCTTTGGCACTTTCGCGCTGCACCTTGGCAGCAGACGTGATCAACACAAATCGCAATTCATCCTGCAGGCGCGACAGCTTGGCAAACAACTCCTGACCGCAGGACAACGTCACTTCCGCATCCAGCGAAGAACCAATCTTGCCATCGACGCGCAGCTTTTCCAGCCGCTTGGCGACTGCTTCGCGCACCTCAACCACTTCCATCCAGAACGCATCGTCAAAATCCGCACTGACATTCAATGCCGGAAAATCATAATAGGTCTGCAACAGAACAGATTTGTCGCTTTGACCTGGAATCTGCGCAAAAATTTCCTCGCCAGTAAAACTCAACACCGGCGTAATCCAGCGGGCAAACGCTTGCACCACATGATACAGGGCGGTCTGACACGAACGTCGCGCCACACCATCCGCCTTGGTGGTGTATTGACGGTCTTTAATCACGTCCAGGTAAAAACTGCCCATTTCCACCGAACAGAAATTTTGCAGCTTTTGCACAACTACGTGGAATTCATATTTTTCGTAGGCAGTCTGCAATTCGGTTTGCAGTCTGGCAGCACGCGCCACCGCCCAACGATCAAGCTCAAGCAACTGATCCGCAGGCAGCAAATCGGTTTCAGGATCAAACCCGTTCAGGTTGGCAAGGAAAAAACGCGCGGTGTTGCGAATACGGCGATAAGCATCCGCAACGCGCTTCATCACTTCTGGTGAATAGGTCATCTCGCCACGGTAATCCGCCGAGGCAATCCACAGACGCAGAATATCTGCCCCCAAGTCGCCGCATACTTTTTTCGGGTCGACGCCATTGCCCTGGGATTTGGACATCTTGTGGCCTTTTTCATCCACGGTAAAACCATGCGTCAACACTTGTTTGTAGGGCGCCACATCATGCACGGCAATCGACGACAACAGCGAAGACTGGAACCAGCCGCGATGCTGGTCAGAACCTTCCAGATATAAATCGGCGGGGAAGTGCAAATCATCACGCTGATTCAGCACCGCGTAGTGCGTCACGCCCGAGTCAAACCACACATCCAGCGTGTCAATAACCTTCACATAATTGGCCGCATCTGCGCCCAACAATTCTGCCGGCTCAAGATCAAACCAGGCATCGATTCCTGCCTGTTCCATGCGCTGGGCAACTTGCTCCATCAGTTCGGCATTTTTCGGATGCAACTGCTGAGTGTCCTTGTGGACGAACACGGCGATAGGCACACCCCAGGTACGCTGACGAGACACGCACCAATCGGGGCGTTTCTCCACCATGCCTTCGATACGCGCCTGACCCCACTCGGGAATCCAGCGCACGTTTTTGATTGCCTGATTAGCGTGATCGCGCAGCGCATTTTGTTCCATGGAAATAAACCACTGCGGCGTGGCGCGGAAAATAATCGGCGTTTTGTGACGCCAGCAATGCGGATAGCTATGATTCAATGCTTCTGCGTGTACCAATTTGCCATTGGTGCGCAACACTTCCAGCACACTGTCATTCGCCTTGAACACATGCTGTCCTTCGAACAACGCAGTGCCGGGAATAAATTTGCCGTCGCCGCCCACAGGATTTTCCACTGGCAGGTTGTAGCGCGAACCGGCCACATAGTCTTCCTGACCATGTGCAGGCGCAGTGTGAACTGCACCAGTACCGGCATCGGTAGTCACGTGATCGCCAAGAATAATCGGCACCTGTTTGTCATAAAACGGATGCTGCAGTTTGACGCCTTCCAGCGCTTCACCCTTGGCATAGGCGATGACGCGGTGCTCTTCAAATTTCCAGCGTCCCATCACTTCTTTGACCATTGCCTCGGCCAACAGCAGACGCTCGGTTCCGTGTTCACCAACACATTCGACGATGACGTAATCCAGATTACCGTTCAGTGCCACCGCTTCGTTTGCGGGCAAGGTCCAGGGCGTGGTTGTCCAGATCACGACGGACAGTGGGCCACTGCCGACGTTGTCCACGTGATGGCAACGATCCAAAAACGCTGCGTCATCCAATACGGAGAAGCGCACATCAATCGCCGGTGAACGCTTGTTTTCGTATTCAACTTCCGCTTCAGCCAGTGCCGAACCACAGTCCACACACCAGTGCACAGGCTTGGAGCCTTTGTGCAAATGACCATTGTCGATAATTTTCGCCAACGCGCGCACGATGTCGGCTTCGAATTTGAAATTCATCGTCAGGTAGGGATTATTCCAATCACCCAACACGCCCAGACGCTTGAATCCTTCCTTTTGCAGTTCAACTTGTTTGCCAGCGTATTCGCGACAAGCTTTGCGGAATTGTTTTGCCGACACTTTTTCGCCGGCTTTGCCAACTTTTTTCTCAACCTGCAATTCAATCGGCAAACCGTGACAGTCCCAACCGGGCACGTAGGGCGCATCAAATCCGGCCAGCGTTTTCGATTTAACAATCACGTCTTTCAGTACTTTGTTAACCGCATGACCCAGATGAATTTCGCCATTGGCGTAGGGAGGGCCATCGTGCAGCACAAACTTGGGACGTCCTTTTGACACCGCGCGAATTTGTTCGTACAGCCCTTGTTCAAACCACTCGTTAAACATTTTCGGTTCGCGCTGCGCCAGATTACCGCGCATCGGGAAGTCGGTTTCAGGCAAATTCAGAGTATGTTTGTAGCTGTTCTCGGACACGGATATTTTCCTAGTTGGACTGCAATTTAAAAAAGTTTCGCGCAGCAGTGCTGTCCGCTGCGATCTGTTGTTTCAGGGCCTCCAGGCCATCGAATTTTTTCTCGGCACGGATAAACTGATGAAAATTTACCTGCACATGGCGGCCATAAATCTGCTGTTCGAAATCAAACAAGTGCACTTCCAGCAGCATGCGGCTACCATCCACCGTCGGTCGCAAACCCACATTGGCCACGCCGGGCAAGGCATTCGCCGCCAACCCGTCTACACTGACCGCGAACACCCCCTTCAGCGGCACCACCTTGCGATGCATGTGGATGTTCGCCGTGGGAAAGCCTATGGTTCGGCCGCGCTTGTCACCGTGAGCAACGTGGCCACAGATGAAATAGGGCCGCCCCAGCATTTGTGCTGCCTGACTCAACTCCCCCGCCTGCAGTGCCTTACGCACCCGGGTACTACTGACACGATCGCTGTCGATCGCCACTGTTGAGGTGTTTTCCACCACAAAACCATGCTGTTTGCCTGCCTGACAGAGCATAGCAAAATCGCCCTGCCGCTGCCTGCCAAAGCGGAAATCGTCGCCCACCACCAAATGGCGCACACCCAATCCCTCCACCAACACCTGGCGGATAAAATCAGTGGCATCCATCCCGGCCAGCGATTGATTGAACCGCAGACACAAAACCCGATCCACGCCCTGCTGGGCGAGCAAGCCCCATTTTTCACGAAAACGCGTCAGCCGCGGTGGCTCATTGCCCCGCGCAAAAAATTCATCGGGATAGGGTTCGAAGGTGATCACCAGCAGCGGCAAATTCATGCGTTTTGCCAGTTCACGACAACGCTGCAAAATCACCTGATGGCCGCGATGTACACCATCAAAATTGCCGATGGTCGCCACACAGCCACGATGACGCGCCTTGAGATTGTTGAGCCCGCGAATGATTTCCATAGGCGGGCGATTATACCGGACGCGCTCCGGGTCTCACAGTTAAAAACTGCCGCGCAAGAACCGCTTCAGCTTAAATCCGCTCAGCACCAGGGTGGCAAAATAGACTCCGGACCCAACCGCCAGCCACAGCATCAGGTGCATTGCCCGCTCCATCCCCGACCATTGGGTCCAGACCTCCAGCGGCTCCACAAACCAGAACAGTACCGCCCCCATTACCAGCGCCGCTGCACCGACCCGCAAACCAAACAGCGCCCAACCGGGCTGGGCGTGGTACACCCCGTCCTTGCGCAGCCGGTGAAACAGCATGCCGGCATTGAGAAACGCCGAACCCGCCGTCGCCAACGCCAGACCGGCATGCGGCCCCACGTAGCCCAGCATCACCCATGGCACCACTATCACGATATTCAAACCCATGTTGCACACCATGGCGATAATGCCGATGCGCACCGGGGTTTTAGTGTCCTGGCGAGCATAAAACCCCGGCGCCAACACCTTCACCATGATATAGGCCAACAGACCAATCGACATGGTAATCAGGCTTAATGCCGACATTTTCACATCATCTTCGCCAAACTGGCCACCATAAAACAGCGTAGTGATCAGAGGAGTAGCCAGCAGAATCAAGCCCACTGTCGCCGGCGCGCCTATCACCAGCACCCAGCGCATCCCCCAGTCCAGTGTCTGCGAAAAGGTTTCCATCGACTTGGTCGCCACATCCTTGGACAGCTTGGGCAAAATCACCGTCGCCAGCGCAATACCAAACACACCCAACGGAAACTCCACCAAACGGTCGGAGTAGTACAACCAGGAAATACTGCCCGTCACCAAAAACGAGGCAATCACCGTATCCAGCAACAGGTTGATTTGCACCACCGATGAGCCAAAAATCGCCGGCAACATCAAACGACCAATCCGCCGCACCCCTTCGTGCGCTGCGCCCCAGCGAGGCCGGGGCAACAAGCCAATTTTCATCAAAAACGGCAATTGGAACAGTAACTGCGCCACCCCTGCGACAAACACCCCCCAGGCCAAAGCGTAGACAGGCTCATCCATCATCGGCGACAGCCAAATGGCGGCAGCGATCAAACACAAATTCAGCAACACCGGTGAAAGTGCCGGCACCGCAAATTTGCCAAAACTATTCAAAATCGCGCCCGCAAACGCCACCAGCGAAATAAACAAAATGTAGGGAAAGGTTATTCGCAGCATGTCGACGGCCAGGCCGTACTTATGCTCGTCCTCCAGGAATCCTGGCCCAAACGCCATGATCAGCAGCGGTGCTGCCACCACCCCAATCAGCGTAATGAGCAACAGCACCAAACCAAAGGCGCCCGCCACCCGGTCCAGCAACTCCTTGAGCTCAGCCTCGCTGCGCTGTTCCTTGTATTCGGTAAAAACCGGGACAAATGCCTGTGAAAATGCACCTTCTGCCGTCAAACGGCGGAGAAAATTCGGGATTTTGAATGCCAGAAAGAACGCATCCGTGGTCGCATCCGCGCCAAACATCCGCGCCACCACGATATCACGCAAAAAACCCAACACCCGCGACACCATGGTCATGGCACTCACCACGGCGGTCGATTTTAATAATTTCCCGGTCAGAACCCTTCTCCTTCAGCCTTCAACACCGTCTCACCGCTAGTTTACACCAAAGCTAAGCGACTGTTTTATCCACCATAATCGCCAGATTGGCCGACTTCTTAACAATTCGCTCCTGCCGACAATTGACAAAAGCTCAACTTATCCGCATAATGCCGCGCTCTTTGGAACAGAATTTAACGGGAGAAAGACCTTGGCTAACTCTCCACAAGCCAAAAAACGTGCTCGTCAAGCCGAGGACCGTCGTCAGCGTAACGTCGGCCAACGCTCTAAGATGCGTACCTTCGTGAAAAAAGTGCGTGCTGCCATCGCCACTGGCAACAAAGAAGCCGCTCAGGCTGCCTTTGCCGCAGCTGCACCAGTACTGGATAGCATGACTAACAGAGGCATTCTGCACAAGAATACCGCTGCTCGTTACAAATCCCGTCTGAACGACAGCATTCGCGCAATGTAATTGCAGATTTGCACGTTTTTATATAAAAAAGCCGCTGAAAAGCGGCTTTTTTATTGCCTGCAGCCACCCCCAACGGAAGTGGCCACACACCAATACTCACATAACGACTAGATTGTCGCGGTGAATCAACTCAGGTTCACCCACATACCCTAGTAGCCGCGCAATTTCATCGCTTGGCTTGCCCGCAATCTTGCGCGCTTCTTCAGCCGAATAATTGATCAGCCCCCGCGCCACTTCCAAACCGTCCGGCCCGAGACACTGCACCACTTCGCCACGCTTGAAATCACCCGACACCGCAACCACTCCCACCGCCAACAAACTGGAACCCTTGTTGCGCAGCACGTTCACTGCCCCGGCGTCCAACTTCACGCTACCGCGAAATTGCAGGTATCCCGCCATCCAGCGCTTGCGTGCAGCCATGGGCTCTTGCTCCGCCATCAGCCAAGTGCCAATACCTATTTCTTGATTGGCCACTGATTGCAAAATTCCAGGGCGTCGACCATAGGCAATCACCGTACTCGCCCCAGACCGGGCTGCGCGCGCCGCCGCCAACACCTTGGTATACATCCCGCCACGCCCCAGCGAACCCGGCTTGCCGCCGCCGGCCATGCTCAGCAACGCTTCGTCACCAGCCTCGGCCTTTTCAATCAATACCGCCGTCGGATCCAGGGTCGGATCGCCGGTGTACATACCCTTCTGGTCGGTCAAAATCACCAGAATCTCGGCCTCAATCAGGTTCGTCACCAACGCCCCCAAGGTGTCATTGTCGCCAAACTTGATCTCATCGTTCACGACAGTGTCGTTTTCATTAACGATAGGCACAACACCGATATCCAGCAAAGTCCGCAGTGTGCTGCGCGCATTGAGGTAGCGCGTCCGATGGGACAAATCGTCATGGGTCAGCAACACCTGCGCAGTGTGCAGACCGTGCTGACTAAAGCAGCTTTCATACTGTTGCACCAAACCCATCTGCCCGACCGCAGCCGCAGCCTGCAATTCATGCAGCGCCGACGGCCGCTTTTTCCAACCCAGCCGAACCAGACCTTCTGCTACCGCACCGGAAGAAACCAGAACAACATCAATACCTTGCTGACGAAGTTCGGCGATTTGCCGCACCCAGGAACGAATCGCTTCCGGATCCAGTCCCACGCCGTGATTGGTTACCAGCGAACTTCCAACCTTGATCACCCAACAGCGATCACGCCTCATCCATACCTCCGACAGGCAAATCATCCTCATCATCAGGAAACACATCGCGATCTTCAGGCTTGAGATTTTCGCGGCGCGCTTCCAGATAATCCATAATTGCATACACCAACGGCTTAACTTCGCCGCCGCTGATCGCCGAAATTCCAAACACCGGCCCTTGCCAATCCAATTCAGCAACAATGCGCTCAACCGCCGCCTTGCGCTCATCTTCAGGCAACAAGTCCAGCTTATTGATCACCAGCCAACGCTCACGCGCCACCAGCTCGCTAGAGTATTTAGCCAGCTCAGCGACAATTTTACGCACGCTGTCCACTGGATCATCAGAGGGCGATGCCACATCCACAATGTGCAACAGCAGGCCCGTGCGCGACAAATGCCGCAGGAAGCGCACACCCAGGCCCGCACCTTCAGCAGCCCCTTCGATCAAACCGGGAATGTCCGCCACCACAAAGCTCTTGTGCTCACCCACATGCACCACCCCCAGATTAGGGTAGAGGGTAGTAAACGGATAATCTGCCACCTTGGGGCGCGCCGCCGAAACAGCGCGAATAAACGTAGACTTACCCGCATTGGGCATGCCCAGCAGACCCACGTCTGCCAACACCCGCAGCTCCAATTTCAGATCACGGCGCTCGCCCGGCGAGCCCGGCGTACACTGACGCGGCGCGCGATTGGTAGAGCTCTTGTAGCGGGTATTACCCAAACCATGAAACCCACCCTGAGCCACTTTTAGCACCTGACCATGACGGGTCAAATCACCAATCAGCTCCTCGGTGGTCACGTCGGTAGCCACCGTCCCGATCGGCACCGGCATGTAGAAATCTTCACCTTTGGCGCCGGTACAATTCTTCCCCATACCGCCTTCGCCGTTCTGCGCCTTGAAAAAACGCTGAAAACGGTAATCTGTCAGCGTGTTCAGGTTCTCGTCGGCGACCAGAAAAACACTGCCACCATCTCCACCATCCCCACCGTCAGGACCACCTTTGGGAATATATTTTTCGCGACGAAAGCTGACACAGCCATTGCCACCCTTGCCAGCCTCAACAGTTACCACTACTTCATCGACGAATTTCATAATTTTTCAGCCACGTAATTTTACAGCCAGAACGCAAAAAGGCCCCTTCAGGGACCTTTTCACTGTGTCAGCATCCCTCTAGCAACCCACGCGGAAATCCACGAGATTGCAGAAGCAACCTGAAACTTATGCGGATACGACGCTAACGAACTTGCGGTTCTTAGGGCCTTTTACCTCGAATACAACGCGGCCATCCGCAGTTGCAAACAAAGTATCATCTTTACCACGACCCACATTGCTTCCAGGATGGAATTTGGTACCGCGCTGACGCACCAGGATGTTACCTGCTAATACTTCCTGACCGCCAAAGCGCTTGATACCAAGGCGCTTGGATTCCGAATCGCGACCGTTACGTGTACTGCCGCCTGCTTTCTTATGTGCCATTTCTTACAGCCTCTTGTTTCTCGGATACCGGTACGCCTTAAGCGCTGATACCAGTGATCTTCAATTCAGTAAAATACTGACGATGACCCATCTGTTTACGGTGATGCTTTCTGCGACGGAACTTGATGATAGTAATCTTGTCCGCACGGCCGTGAGCAGTCACTTCGGCAGAAACCTTGCTGCCGGCAACAAATGGGGTACCAATTTTGATGGCTTCGCCATCAGCAACCATCAGAACTTCGTTCAGGTCGATAGTAGAACCCTTTTCGGTTTCCAACTTCTCAACACGGATGGTTTGTCCTTCGGTGACGCGATATTGCTTACCACCGGTTTTGATAACCGCATACATTATTCGTTTACTCCACTTGACATCAGGTCAATGAAAGGGGCGCAATTGTACAAATTAAGGCTTTTGCCGTCAATCGGCCTGATCAAAAAATATCGTTTTAACGACCAGCCCGTATTCTATATAATCGCTCGACTATTTTCTAAGGCTTTTTAACAGTTTGTGTCCCAATGCATCTAGATACGGTTAAACAACGTTCTTCCGAAGTCGAGCACATGAGCGTTTCGGAGATCAACTCGCTAATCGCCACCGACACCCAGGCGGTGGATAAACACATCCGTACCCGGCTGCAATCAGACGTTGCATTGGTGAACCAACTAGGCCATTACATCATCAGCAGCGGCGGCAAACGGCTACGCCCCAAGCTCCTGCTACTGAGCGCTCGCGCCTTTGGCTACCAAGGTAGCCATCATACCCTGCTGGCAGCCGTGGTGGAATTCATCCATACCGCGACCCTGCTGCACGATGACGTGGTCGACGAGTCCGACATGCGCCGGGGCAACGAGACTGCCAACGCCCTGTTTGGCAACGCCGCCAGCGTACTGGTAGGCGATTTCCTCTATTCTCGCGCCTTCCAGATGATGGTAGAAGCCAACTCCATGCGCATTATGGCCGTTTTGTCAGACGCCACCAATGTCATCGCCGAAGGCGAGGTCATGCAGCTCATGAACTGCAATGAGCCCGACACCACCGAAGAACGCTACCTGGAAGTCATCCGCTACAAAACCGCCAAGCTGTTTGAAGCAGCATCGCAGCTGGGCGCAATCCTGGCACAGCGCAGTGAACGCGAAATCCGCGCCATGGCCAGCTACGGCATGCACCTGGGCACCGCCTTCCAACTGATTGATGACGCACTGGATTACACCTCCAGCAGCGAGGAAATGGGCAAAAACGTCGGTGATGACCTTGCCGAAGGCAAACCCACCCTGCCACTGATTTATGCCATGCGCGTTGGCAATGAGCAGCAGCGCACCCTGATTCGCAATGCCATTGAGCAGGGCGGTCGCGACCATATCGATGCCGTCATTCAGGCCATTCACGACACCAAGGCCATCGACTACACGATCAAGGCTGCGCAGCAAGAAGCCCTGTTGGCCACCTCGCAGCTTGATTTGATCCCGCCGTCGCCCTATAAAACGGCATTGATTTCGCTAGCAGAATTCGCAGTAAACCGGAACCATTAAGCACGACGGGGTGTAGCTCAGCCTGGTAGAGCGCTGCCTTCGGGAGGCAGAAGTCGGAGGTTCGAATCCTCTCACCCCGACCAGCCCCGCATTATTTAACACGGAAACTATTATGACTTTGTTGCGCATACTCGCTATTGGCCTCTTGGTCTGGATCGCTTGGTTCATGATCAAAAATTACCTGCGCAAGAATCAAGCTCAAAACCAACAGAACATACCGCCACAGCAAGACCAACAAAAAATGGTCCGCTGCACTCAGTGTGGAGCCCACCTACCCGAGCACGTCGCCGTGCAAAAGCACGGTAATCGTTTTTACTGCCGAGAACACGCCCCCAAATAACCAAAAATGATCACAGAACGCTCAAGCCAGTGACGTTTTCCGTCGCTACCGGGCGTATCGCACTGAAATCGCCATTTAGCCGCTCTGTTTGTAGGTCTTTGCAAACTTCGTCTAAAACTGTATGCTTTTCAGTCAATTGTTAAGGCCACACATCTGGAGACGTGTTCACTAAACACACCCCATGGACGAACTAAGCACAACCCTCAATCTCCATCCCAGCCTGCTGTTGGGCACTGCTGCCGTCCTCGGATTAATCATTGGCAGCTTCCTTAACGTAGTCATTTATCGCCTCCCTCTTATGTTGATTCAGGCACAAGACGACGCTGTTTCGCCCACATCCGAGACTGCACAACTATCCCTGGCACTACCCGCATCACATTGTCCAGCGTGCAAGCACCCCCTTGGAATCACCGAAAACATTCCGCTGCTGTCTTTTCTGTTGCAACGGGGAAAGTGCCGCCATTGCGCTCACTCCATCCCCGCACGCTACCCACTGATCGAACTGCTCAGCGCGTCACTCACCACACTAGTCATACCACTTTGGACTGAGCGCTCAGGGACTGGCTGCACTGTTGCTCACCTGGGCATTGATTTGCCTGACCTTCATTGACCTGAACCAACTGTTACTCCCCGATGCCATCACCCTGCCTTTCCTCTGGCTTGGGTTAATTTTGAGCACACAATCACTCTTTACCAACAGCATCGATAGTATTATGGGCGCAGTTGCGGGTTATGGGCTGCTGTGGAGTGTATTTCATCTGCACCGACTGATAACCGGCAAAGTAGGCATGGGACATGGCGATTTTAAATTACTCGCCCTGCTCGGGGCCTGGCTAGGCTGGCAAATGTTACCTCAGATCATATTGCTCTCGTCACTGTGCGGGACGCTGGTAGGATTATCACTGATCGCCTTCAAACAGCACGACAAGGATCGTCCAATCCCTTTTGGCCCCTACCTTGCTTCAGCCGGGTTCATTGCGCTACTCTGGGGGGATGACATGACGCGCGCCTACACAAACATGCTGCACGGAGCGAATTGATTATGCTGATCGTCGGTCTAACCGGAGGAATTGGCAGCGGTAAAAGCGCCGCCGGCGCCCGTTTCCAGGCACTGGGCATTCCAGTGATTGACGCTGACCAGGTAGCCAGAGATCTGTGCGAACCTGGCCAGGCTGGTTATCAGCAAATCATTGTTCGCGCCGGCCATGACATTCTGGATCCCGAGCGGCACATCGATCGCAAGCGGTTACGCGAACTGGCATTTGCCAACCCCGAGTTGCGCAAGACGCTCGAAGATATCCTGCATCCGCTAATCCAGCGCGAAATGCAGGAAAGAACCAGCACCATGCAGGCGCCCTACTGCGTTTTCATGATTCCACTACTGGTCGAATCCGGACAACATCAAACCGTTGACCGCGTTCTGGTCATTGATTCCGCCGAAGAACAACAGATTTGCCGCGCATCACTGCGCGACAGCTGTTCGCGCCAAGAAATACAAGCCATCATTGCGACACAAGCCACGCGTAAAACCCGCCTTTCGTTTGCCGACGATGTCATTCATAATATTGGCGATATCGACTCTCTCTATAACGCGGTAGACAGACTGGACAAGAAATACCGGCTACTCGCCCAACATAAAGGCACTTCCGCTCGTGCATCCAGCTTTGGAGATAAACAGAAATCCGACACCAGCGTCCTGCCTACCCAACCAGAAGCAACGCCCGCGTGGCTTACGCAATTCGCGAATACCACTATGACGCCAGAAGATAACAAGCCCAGTGCCAATGTTTTCGAAGTTCCGTTACAAGAACGCCTGCGCACATTTCTGCGCCTGGAGGCCCTGTTTGCTGAACTCGACCACTACCGCCGCGATGATTGCATTTGGAGTTCACGTAACGCCATCCGCGTATTACTCAGCATTCAGCAGGTATTTCATCAGCGGCCGGACACCAAAACTGAAATGATCAAAGACTGCGACCGCTTTTACGCGCTATTCGGTCGCTACACGCAACACAAAAATATTGATGCATCAAAACTCAGCGCGATACGTGATGAGTTGCGCCAAACAGCTTCTGCATTGCGCGCGCAGGCCGGCAAGCCAGGTGAAATTTTTCGCAAAAATGATCTTATCAATCAGCTCAAACAAAAAGAGAACGTTCCCGGTGGAGCCACCTCGCTGGACGTGCCCTGCTTTGCACACTGGCTGAATTCACCGCGTCAGACCCGTCTCAATGATATTGATCAGTGGCTTGCCGAGTTTTTACCACTTCAAACCGGCACACAGTTGCTACTGCGAATTCTGAGAGAAAGCTCTATTCCACAAGAGTTGACCGCCAAAAACGGCTTTTATCAGGCCACTCTTGACCCAGGATCAACATACAACATGATTCGCGTAGAGATAAAAGAACAAGAAGAATTGTGCGCAGAAATCAGTGGGGGCCAGCACCGTTTTACTATTCACTTCCTAAAACCTAACGGCACCAGTCGCCCCACTGCACTAAAAAAAGACGTTCAATTTCTGCTAAGTAGCTGTTCGCTATGACCACCATTGTTCAGTGCCCTCATTGCGGACAGGATGTTGCCTGGAATAATCAATCCAAGTGGCGACCATTCTGCAGCCAACGCTGCAAGCTTATTGACCTGGGCGCCTGGGCAGACGAAAGTTACAAAATACCGACCAACGAAACCCCGAATCTGGATCAGCACGCTCCTCCACAGAGCAACGACACCTGAACTAACGCTTGGCCTTCACCTTAACAGGAACAGCTTCTGATTCGGTCGCACTAACTTGGCGTGGCTTCACCAACAGATGCGCCGTAATCACTGCGCCAACCACTCCACCCACCAAGAAAGACACCAACACAATCTCCGCCATATAACCCACCATATCCATTTCAAGCCTCCTTAACGTAAAAGTCGAAAGGGGAGCCCCTTCACTAAGCAATTCGGCTAAAAAACAAACTGCTTAAGCCTCAAAATGGACGGTGCATCGACTATGCCAGCACCACAAAAGCCGGCAAAATCGCGACAAAACCGTATCGAACAAAAAATCACCATTTGCGATCAAGAACCTAGCAACCCATAATCGCAATCAATCGCTTTATAGAGTTTTTTTATAAGATATAAATTTACAAATTTGCCAAAAAAATGACGGCCTCAACCATGCCTTTTCGGGAAAAGGCTTAGCGTCTCTCCTGTGCAGCTTCCTTGCGCTTGGCGCGATTGACCAGCGCAATCCCCAGCACAACCGGCACGACTACCACCAAAAACAGAGCCAACAGCAACCCGCCGCCACCGGCGCCCGACTCACTGGAGCTCACGTAAATCAGCAAAAAAATCACCGCCAGCGAACTGATGCCATACCCCAAAAACCGCAACATATCCCGCATAAACACTCCTATCAATTTGAAAACAAAGAGTTTTTAGATATCCACACCCATGCCGGCCATTATACGGCAAAAACCTCAGGCTTTCAGCCACGCCCTCGCCGGCCTGGACGAACGCATTTCCGTAAAAATCATCGACTAATTGGTCACAATTTGGCATTCACAGGTAAAGCTTCAAGCCAGTTTCATCGATAACCTTGGGACCAACCTCAGAAAACAATACTCATGGAACTGAACTCACTCGTCATCATCGGTATATTCTTCATCCTGCTGTTCCTGGGCGTGTGGATCACTGCCGAATACAACACCATGTCAATAAAACGGAAAATCGAAGACGCCGAAATGCGCGTCCAGCAGCAGGAACACGAAGTCCTCAACCAGAAACGCCTGCTCAAGCTGGAAATGGACAAAGTCATGGAACTACAAAGCGAGCGCCGCGAATTGGCCAAATTGAAGGTCGATCACAAGCGACTTCAGGACAAGCACCAGCTATTGTCAGAAGAACACGGAATCTTCCTCCAGATCATCCAGGAAATTAAAAAGAAGTGTCAGCGAACCGAATTCAATGGTTCTCACCTATCACGCATCGTCATCACTGAAATCGACAAGATGATGGATGTGGAAAAAGAACTCTCCAACAAAAAAGTTCAGATAGTAGACAAAGATACCGAGAAAATGTTCAACCGCATCAAGGACAAAATGGCCGGGCGCTGATTCGGTTAGCGCTTTTCACACAGCAAATGGATATAACGCGCTAGATATAGAAACGGCTGTCGACGGCTGTATTGGCGCTCCATGGCAAACACGTCTTCAAACGAACGCTCCTTGCGGATCGCAGGCTGCATGTAATCAAAAAACACCCGCATACCAGTACGAACCTTGATCTCCAGGCCCGCCTGGGACACCCATTGCTCCACTTCCTGCGGAATCAACGGATTGATCGGCGTCAGCGTGCCGCCAAACCCCTCCAGCGGCCGCTTCAGGCGATTAAAATTGCCGTGCAGCAAGTGCCGATATTCCAGCGCATCCCGATTGTAGAACAGCAGGGACAAATGACCGCCGGGCTTGAGCAACGACAGTGCCGCCGTCAAACCCGCCCTGGGATCCGGCAACCACTCCAGCACCGCATGCAGACAAATCAAGTCGTATGGCCCCGGCAACTGCGAAGCCAACTGCTCCACGGGCAAACAATGAAATCTCACCCGATCCGCTGAATAATCCTGCAACCGCTGACGCGCCACCTCCAGCATCGGTTCGGAGATATCGCACAGATCCAGCGTATGCCCCCGCGCCAGCAAAAACTCGGCAGCATTGCCCTGACCACAGCCGCCATCCAGCACCGACCAGCCTCCCTGCTCGTAGCCCGGCAGCGACGCCAGATCCTCGAGCAATAGCTGCAGCCGAATCCAACCCTTGGGGCTGTCGTAGATATTGCTGGCAAACCGTTGCGCCAAATGATCGAAAAGAGGGCCGGACATCTGCTAGAAGCTACCGCAGCCTCCGCCCGGACAACCGCCGCCAATCTGACACGGCGGCACAGACTCCCCACCACCCGATTTCACAATATTGCCGCCAGTGGGTAAACGCTTTACTGGCGCGGTCAGTGGCGTCTCGCCAGGAGAAATTCCCGCCAGCTCACACAACTGTCCCCATGTTTCCACCGTTTCGCTCATCCGGTGCTTTACTTCCACCACCTGACCGGAGGCTTCGCATTTGTAATCATAGGTTGGCATACTTCACTCCTAATCGTGCAATTCCAGAGTCGCGTCAAGATTTAGATCGTCACAGAAATCAACAAATTGGCTGCGCAATTGCGACGCCTTGATGGCGCTGGGCACGGCCACCACCATACTCAGCGAAAACATCAGCGTCCCGGTATGCGCTGCCGCATAATTGGTGGTTTCCAGACTTTCGATATTCAGCCCCTTGGCTGCAAAAAAGTCGGTCACATCATGCACAATACCCGGATGATCCATCGCCACCACGGTCACCACATAGGGCACCACCCCGGATGCCAACGGCCTGGGCAACGTGCGCTTCATGTGAATGTTCAAGCCCAGTTCGCTCTCCAGCGCGGGGCGTTCCTGCTCCAGACTGGCAATTGCCGCATCTGACGCCGCGACCAGCATCATCACCGCAAATTCCCCACCGAGCACCGTCATGCGGCTTTCGGAAATATTGGCCTGATGACGAGTCAACGCCTTGGTCAACGATTTCACTATTCCCGGACGATCCCGCCCTAAGGCCGTCACTACCAAACAACTTTCCATATTTCACCTCGCACCTAAGCCCAATCCCCTAATTTTAAGCGGTTTGAGCAGCAGCAACAAACCTTTATGCTCAACTAATATTTCGCCTATAGTTACAACAGTCTTCAGCACAACTATTGGAGGGTCCGCATGAAGTCACTATTCAGCCTGTGTGTAGCCGTCGTCACATCGATGTATCTTCTCAGCGATGTCATGGCTAGCGAACAAGCCAAACAAACCTCGCCAGCCGTCCAGGCCATGGCCAAAATTCTGATGAACGTCAATCACTTCCCTTCTACCCAAGAAAAACAAACGCTGCAAAAGATTGTCGATGGCACCAGCAATACACCGGCCGAGCGCTCCGTCGCCCAGGCCATTATCAATCTGCAGCATAGTGCCACCAATCAGGACAAAACCAGACTGCAGCAAATCATCAGCGACAAAAACGCCGGCACCGATGTTCGCACCCTGGCGAGAATTGTTCACGACCTCAACCACGCCCCCAGCCGCCAGGACAAAATCGAACTCAGCTCACTGCAATAATCGCCTTACCCCCTTCAGCAGCGCCTCAGGGCGCTGTTTTTTTTGTCTTCCATAGTTAATGAGAATCATTTGCGTTTATATTCCGCCAAAGGCATAATCCCGGCCATTATTGAGACATAGCCTGGAAATTCACCAATGAAGTCAAAACTGCTACTTTGCGCCTGCCTTTTGCTCTCCTGCGTAACAACCAGCGCCAGCGCCGCAACCCGCGAATACTGGATCAGCGCCGAAAAAGTCGACTGGGACTACGCCCCCAGTGGCGAAAACCAAATGCATCCCGAGATGGGCATGGGTATTTGGGGTTATCAAACCACCTACAAAAAATATCGTTACCTGCAATATTCCGATGCCAGCTTCAGCCAGCCGGTAGAGCAACCTGCCTGGATGGGCATGCTCGGCCCACAAATTCGCGCCGAAGAGGGTGACACCATCAAAGTCCACTTTTACAACAAAGCCGATAAACCCCTGAGCATTCATCCTCACGGCGTTCATTACGACAAAAATAACGAAGGTGCTGGCATGCATGGTGAGCCCGGCTCCGCAGTGAAACCAGGGGAAAAATACACCTACACCTGGACTGCTGACAGCGGTTCAGCCCCCGGCCCGAGCGACCCGTCCTCCATCGTCTGGGCCTACCATTCGCATGTGGATTCGGTCACCGAAATTTATGATGGTCTGATCGGCTCCATCGTTATCACCAAAAAAGGCATGACTCGCAGCGAATCCGATCCCCGCCCCAAAGATGTTGATCGCGAGTTCACCACCATGTTCATGATCTTCGACGAAAATGGCCGCGAAGCCGTGCCCATTGCCACCACCAAAAATGGCATGCACGAGCGCCACCACAGCGAGCGCGACATGCACCGCATGGCAGGCGGCGGCGAGTTTGTCGAATTAAGCGACGAACAAAAGGAAGAGTCCAATCTTAAGCACGCCATCAACGGTTATATTTTTGCCAATCTACCTGGCCTGGAGGCGAAGAAGAACGAGAAGGTCCGCTGGTATTTGTTGGGCATGGGAACCGAAGTCGATCTACACACCGCCCACTGGCATGGTGAGACCGTACTGGAAAATGGCCGCCGTACCGATGTCGTCGAACTACTACCCACCAGCATGAAAACCGTCGACATGATTGCCGACAATGCCGCCGAAGAATGGATGTTTCACTGCCATGTCACTGACCACATTACCGCCGGCATGACGGCTCTGTGGAAAGTCAGCCCCTAGAAAAATAAAAGGCGCAGTATCTCACTGCGCCTTCTCTGCAACAGACAAATCGAATCTTATTCAGTGCTGCGTTTGTGGGCACGGCGACGAAACCGACTGACTGACATGTACACAACGCCCACCACAACAGGAATCGCCACGCCGGTTGCCACCTCGACATCCAAATAAAATCCGCTGGCTTTGATCGCTTTCAATCCATAGGTTACCAATCCCAGCAAATAGTAGCTGAGGACCACAATGGACAAACCTTCAACAGCTTCTTGCAAACGCAATTGCATCCGCGCCCGCTCATCCATCGAACGCAACAAATCGCGACTTTGCTTTTCCATCGAAATTTCTATCTGCGCGCGCAACAATGACGAGGCTCGCTCAACCCGGGTTGATAAGGTCTCCAGCTTTTGGTTCACCAGCTTGCACGTCCCCATGGCGGAAGACAATCGCTGTTCCATGAATTCCTCGAACATCTGCAAACCCTGTATGCGTTTCTCGCGCAACTGGGAAATTCGCAGCCGAACAATTTCGTAGTACATGGATGAGGCATTAAACCGTTGATGCGTCTTGGCAAAAATACTTTCTATTTCTGCCGCCAGCCCCATTAATTGATTCAATTGTCGCTGCTCATCCTCAATGCAGCCCACCCGGATATTATCCCCCGTCAACTGCGCAAGACGCTGGTCGAATGTAGGCAACAACGGAATATAACTGCGCATCAACGGCACAGGCAACATCGCCAGCATACGGTACGTTTCGATTTCCAGCAGACGCTGCACCAATCGTCCTGCCTGGCGTTTTTTCAAATCCACATCATGGATCAATATCCGCCCGAATCCATCCCGGTGAATCTGGTTATCCGTCCACACCACCGCACTACCCGCTGCCACCTCCGCCCCGATGACAGTATTCGAGGCAAATACCGCTGCCAACTCCTCCAGCGTACGGCGAGGACGCTTCCGGTCTTCCATCGCAATGTTTACCGCCACAATAATTTCACCTGGCAATTTGGCGAGCCAATCCTTGGGCACCAATTTTATCGGCGGCTCGGCAAACGGCACATCAAACGGCGCCGCATGAAAAAAGGTATAGGTGGAATACTCGGTATGTCTTTCCCAATTAAATTTGAACATGCCTAACTGCGCATTAAAATGCGAGTTTTGCGCTGTTGGTGGCGACACGCCAAAACGCTCGCACAACTCAGCAATTAATTTTCGCTCGTCATCCGCGCGACCACTGTGACACAACAATGCCAAATGCGAAATTTGCACTGGGGCACTCAACAACTCAACTGCACCCACATGCAACTCGTTTTGTAAACCATAACGCTGACTGTGTTCCGCAACACCTAGCAAAGTACGGCCTGGAACAAGACCCTCACCGGAAACAACTTCGGAACTCATAGGTTTTCTCATCTATTGATTTTGTATACGCCTTTAAACAAGGCCAATATGATCATAGTTTCACTACAAGAATGTGACAACTGCAACACCCATTCTTTTGCAAAAAAGTGCTGCTAATTAAAACGACGCTCGCAACATCAACAGCAATACATCTTTGGACAAATGGCTAAACTTTGCTTCGAATATCTCGCGATAGCCTTGATACGGCGCCACCAATTGGTGTCGGGGATCACCACTCATGGAATAAGCCATTCCCTCGGACAACCACCGGGGTGCCGCCCAGGTCGCCGCCACCCCAAACTGCTGCGCCTGCCATTGATGAATAAGCTCATGCTCCACAAAATGCAGCAGCCAGCCTCGCGGTGCAATCACCGCACCCATGCTACCGATGGATTGCCCGGCCTCATTTTTAAAACCAAAACTGGAAAAACACGACTGGCTTGTACAAAAAACCAGCAAAGGCTTGTTCTGAAATGCGGATAATTTATTTTCCACTCGCCCCAATGCCCGCAAATACAACTGCCGAGCTTTATCCGCCTGAGCAAGATCTTCCACGCAAAGCCAGGTCTCGACACATTTCACGCCAGCCAGCTGGGGCAATAGAATTTTTATTGGATTGGATATCGTCAACACGACGATGGGGAACAATACGAGTAACCACAGCCACGGTATGATCTGTTTCATGCGCCTCATCTCCCTACTCAGCCACACAACAGTTCACGCCGGAACAGCGGCAAGATATTTTTGTTGCCTGATTGTGCTTGGTAGGGGCTTAACGCAAACTTAATTGCTCATCAAGTCAACGCAGACACCGAAAAAACGGCATCTGCGCCATTGTCAGCGACGCGCTGACAACAAATCAATTGGTCAACTGATACACATCAGCGCGCCGTTCCCACAGCGAAAAATGACCTTTGTCGGTCTGGAGTGATGACACTTTCCATTCTGAGGTTGGCGATAGCCACTGAAAGTAGCTGGCACCACCCTCCACCGGCACACCAAAGTCATAGCCAGAAACCGTGGATTTAAGCGCGCCCAACACCCGGTCCGCCTGATCCGAAATCCGCGGCGACATCGGCAGATATTCCTCGTTACTCTTCAACAACAGGGTTCTGACCCGCATTCGGGTATCCTGATCCAACGATTCCTGGTCATGCAACACGGTAATTTCTGCAGGCGTATTGAAGGTGTAATCGGTCAGGAATCGCTCAATCTTATCCTTCTCACTCATCATGCTTTCCGGCGGCGTTTTAATGCTCTGTATGATGATAAAGGCGGCAATAGCAATAACCGTAACAAATATAAGCGCTCTCATCTCTCCAACCAACCGACTCCAATGGTGACTCAATCCAGATTGATTGTATCGTTAGACCGCTATTTTTCCTAGCCAAAGCGCCACAGAGCCTGTTTTCGCCCGGCTCAAGACGTTACAATCCCATCCACCAACGGCCTGGATGTCCCATGAAATCGTTTTACGCCTGTATATGCCTGTTTCTATTGATGGGTTGCAGCTCGCACCAAGAGCCTCCCCTGCCGCATGCCATTGGCTCCTTTCAGGAGGCAAAAAAACTCGCTGAAGGAATTTACGCCGATCGCCGCACTACCTTTTATTGCGGCTGTGATTTTGATGCGAAGAAAAATGTGTCCGCTGAAAAGTGCGGCTACAAGGCCGCCAAAGACCCGCGCCGCGGCCAGCATGTCGAATGGGAACACGTCGTCCCCGCCTATGATTTTGGTCACACGCGACAGTGCTGGAAAAATCCACGCGAGTTTTCCCAATGCCAGAAGAACAATGGCAAATGGCTCAATGGTCGAAATTGCTGCAGCAAAGTCGACCCGATGTTCAACGCCATGGTCAGCGATTTATACAATCTCGTTCCTGCAGTGGGCGAACTCAACAGCGAGCGGGGCAATTTCCCATTTGGCATAATTGAAGGCGAAGAACGCCGCTACGGCGCCTGCGATTTTGAAGTCAATAGTCGTGCAAAAATTACCGAGCCTGCGCCCGCGTTGCGGGGAGATATTGCCAGAACCTATTTTTATTTTGAAAAAACGTATGGACTGCCAATCAATAATCAGCAACGCCAATTATTTAATGAATGGAACAGTGCAGATCCTGTCAGCGATTGGGAAAGAGAAAGGGCTAAACGCATCCAGCGCATTCAAGGCAACCCACAACCGTTCATCAGCGAATCCAAACCGCACTGACGAACCTAGTTAAAACTAACCACATCCGCATCACCACCACGGCTGGGCGGAATAACAATCATTACCGGCATCGCAACGGCGTCTTCTTCCAGCTCGGGCTCTACTGCGTCCAGTGCTTTGTTATTTCGCAATGCCGCAGTCATCGGACCCTCCATCGCCAAATTACCCATTTGCTTTATTGCCGCTTCCACTGCAGAAGCTTGCGACATTCCACCCGCCACTGCGCCTTTTAATATTTGCGACAATTTCGCTGGAGCAACATCAACCGCCGCCGCAACAATCAGCTCAGATTGCTTTGGCAAAACCCGCACCGCCAGTTTCACCATATCGCCCGCATGGATACCCATGCCAATAGCGGCACGCACAATACGATCAGCCATCTTCGGCGCAGTATTTAATGCAGCTGCAAGCACCGCCGCTTTTTGCTTGGGGGCAGCAAATAACGCTTGTCGCAACACCTGTTCAATAGTTTCACCCGCCCGCAAACCTTTGGCAATTGCCGTTTTGTACGACACCCCAGCACGAATATCCTCTGCCACACCGGCATGAACTGGCGCACCCAACAACCAGCCAAACAAAATCAGCACAACCAGATATTTTTTCATGATGAATGCTCTCCATGGGTGGGCACATCGCCACGATGGTAGCGCTTCGACTCCAGTGTTTCAGCGATAAAACACAACGCCAACGCAGTCACAAAATAAAGCGCATTGGCAGGAATCTGCAAATTGAAATCGACAAATGAGTGCATCAATAAACCCGAAACAGCCATAAATCCTGCAAATGCCACCCCAAAATAAAACGTGGAACGGCGCAACAACAGCGCCTTCAAAGCCGCCGCCAGCGCCAAAAACACCACCATTGCCAAAACTATAGCGGCCGGCACCCCCAGTTCTATGGCAAACTGCAGGTAATCATTGTGAGCTTGGTCATAAAATCCAGTGAATTTCTCATCTTGATAGCCTGGTAACACCACGTAATAGGCTCCGCCGCCCACCCCAGTGAGCCAATAATCCTCCAGCACCGCCATTCCGTACTGATTAACCTCATCCCTGGACTCAGTCTGCATGGAGGTATTTTGCAAGCGCTCAACCACTCGATCGACCCCAAACCATGCACCAACAATCGCAATGTCAATCACCATCAAACTGGTCACTAGCCATATCACCGGTCGCCAGTGACGATGATGTCGCCGATTGCCATTGCGCTTGCGTCGCCACCACAGCACTACCAACGCCAGCACACTCGTCAGCAACAAACTGATAAAAAATGCGCTATTCCCCATTCGGGAGTGACTCAGCACCAATGCAATCACCATCATCGCCAGCGCTAGGCGTAGACGCGCCTTTTCACCCAGCAATGTAACAAGGGATTGGCGCGCAAACTGGCGCAAATTTGTTGCCGGTGTCGTTGATAATTTTGCCACCAACAAGCCCGTGCCCATTGCCAGACACAAACCTAGGAACCCCGCAAAATGATTGCGATTCACAAAACTGCCTGTGGCTGATGAAACATCATTATTTTGAATAAAGACACCCTGAGACGCGCCGGTCAACGCCATTAAACTGCCATAACACGCCTGCAACAAGCCACTGATCACCACCACCCCAAACAACCATTGAAGACGAGTTCGATTGGTTGTCAGTTGCAACAACAACACAAACATCAGCACATAAGTCAGCGTCTTCATCCAAGCCAGCGACGTCGCATAAGCGTCAAGCGATAACGGCACATTTTCCAGTCGCGCATCTGTTGCCAAATAAAGTTGTGCCGCACCAGTCGACAGAGCATTTATCCAAGCAGTAGGTAATGGCAACGATTGCAGCACTTGCCAGATAATGAGCAACAAAAAACAAGCAACAGCCCAGCGCGCCTGTCGCAGCGCCGCACTGGCCGTGAAGCAAATACCGTAAAAACAAACATAGAGCAAGGCGGCAATCGCCAGCAAGACAGAAATCACCGGCCATGCCCAATCCCGATTACTTCCCAGTGGCCATGGCGCAATAAACAAAACGACCAGCAGCAATGTAAAAATCGCTTTCTCAACACCACATCGTTCATGAGAGAAATAAGGACTACTCATGCGCTTCGTCGCCTGTTGATAAAACGGCATCGAATGATGCATCGTCAGTGCATGACAGCACGGCGCGTTGATTTACCTCCAGTTCCGCACAAAGCTGGAACCTCCGTTGATATTCTTTCAACTGTACGTCGACAATTGAGGGATGCATAGACAAGCCGTTTGCGACAACATCGACTACCAATGCACGGGTAGCGTCGTCCAATTCATCCCAATCACGCAAACCTTCCACCAGAAGTGCGGCATTCACTTTTTTGACCCACGGTGCCAACACCGCCAGCCGCGCCCAGGCGTGATGGTATTCTTCATCAAACTCTTTGGCGTGACCTTTGGCTACCAGAAGATTTAACCATGCATAGGGCCACGAAGGCCGCTGCCTGAGCAGTAATCGATATTGCTCCAGGACACTTCCAGGCCGCACTTCACCCGACCGCAGCAGAAGCATTTGCTCTACATCACGATAATCTGGGCTATCCCCATTCAGCCAACGTGAAAAACTTAGCTTCTCCGCCAAAGTTTGCCACTGAAAGCCATCTACCGATGGCTTGGACTCCAAATAAGCAATCTGGGCGTAAACACTGGATGCATTGGCACTGCTTAAAAATATTCGACTCGCCTGAACGACAACATATGCGATGAAAACCATGACAAATACAATTACGATTTTTTTCATCTTTCCTACAAACACAATCGCCTAGCTCTTTGCTGTAGTGTAGTCGTAACTGCCATAGTAGTACTGATAGTAATCAGCCTCTCGTACGTTAAAATGATTCAGAACAACCCCGGCCATTTTGACATCCGCCTGCTGCAAACGGGCAATACCTTCCTTCACAACCGGCAAGGGCGTCGCATCCGATTTAACGACATACACCACCTCATCCACCAGACGAGAAATAATCAGTGCATCACTGACTGCATGAATCGGTGGTGAGTCAATAATTATTCGATCGTAATGTTTCGCCAATTTTTTCAGCATCATAGCAAACCGATCGCTAGATAGAAGCTCCGATGGATTTGCAGGAACAACCCCAGATGGAACAACCGTCAGATTGGCATTTGGCTGCACTAAAAAACAATCCCTAACATTGGGCTCACCAACAATCAGATTGCTCAAGCCCCTATGCTTATGCGGAATGGAAAATAGTTTACTAACCGATGGCTTCCGCATATCCGCATCAATCAACAGCACCCTTTCAATCTGCGCGAATGCATAGGAAAGCGCGCATGACACCGTCGTCTTCCCCTCGCCAGGCAAAGAGGATGTGACCAAAATAATTTTGGATTTTTCCGCACCTGAACGACACATGGCCGTTCTCACGGCACGCATTGACTCCGCCATAGAACGAAGATTTTCATCCGAAAATATGCTCTCTGGTTTTAGTCTGCTTTCATCATCAACCGCAACCTGGGGAACAATACCCAGCAATCGCTGCGACAATTTATTTTCAACATCTTCAATCCGGCGAACACCGTTATTGATAAACTCAAGAAAGAAAGCAGCCATAACAGCCAACATAATACTTGCCATAAATGACAGTGCGATAATAAGTTTTTTGTTAGGCTTTGATGGAGAAATAGGGACGGCCGCAGCTTCAGCCAAACGAATATTCACCTGATCATAACTTCCAAGTGCTCCCGTTTGCTGAAACCGGGTTAAAAATGACTCATATACTTTGCGATTGGCATCCACCTCTCGCACAAGCTCATTAAGCTGATGCTCCTTGCGATTTATATCCTGGACTTCTTCCTTTACTTTATCCATGTTTTTTTGTAGCGAATTTTCATTATTTTTTGCTATCAGGTAATCCTTTTTAATGCTTTCAACCACACCTGAAAGCTGCTGCTGCATATTTTTCTGAACGGCCAGAAGCTGGTTCTGTGCCGCAACCATTTTCGGATGCTTTGCCCCATACCTTTTCCCCAATTCGGACAACTGCTGCTCTGCATCGGCCCGCTGACCAATCAATTTCTGCATCGCAGGGTGATTTAGTATCGTCGGATTGTTGATCCATTCATCACCATTTCCAATTTGTTGAAGCACGTTTTCCAGCTGCGCCCGCTTTGTCCTGGCTTCAACAAAATCCACGGTGATTTCATTCAATTCTTTGGCTACCAGACTCCTGACACCCTCGACATCCACCAACCCTTGCTGTTCACGATATTGCTGCAGCTTTTTTTCTGACTCAGACAACGAATTTTTAAGCGGCCCCAACCGTTCATTTAACCATGCCAATGACTTGTCTCGGGCTGCCAGACGAATATCAAAATTGTACTCAATGTAGGCATCGACAAATTTATTAGCTACTTTGGCTGCCATCACCGGGTCATGGCTTTCAAAACTAACTTTGGCAAGCTGGGTACCGCGAATATCAGAAACATTCAAACTACTCGAGATGCTACGAACAATCTCATTTTTCCGCTCTTCAACTGTTAATTCCTTCTCTGGCTGATGGAGAAATGGAAGAATAGATGCTAACTTCTCCCGATATCCATTATTGTTTTTCATGGAAAATTCAGGATTCTCCAACAGCCCTAGTTCACCGACAACTCGATCAACCAATTCGCGGGATTTCAGTATCTCGACTTGGGTTTTGAAAAACTCATTGCCGACTCGTTCCAGTCCATAAACCTCCTCCAAACTGGTCGCATTTTTTTGTGGCGATTCGATCAATACAGTCGCTGTCGCCTGATATATCGGGGATAAAGAATAGACCACCAACGTGGTAATCAGTGAAACACTACCGGCGAACGCCAATATCGACCACTTGCGTCGATTAATTACTCGCCAATATTCGCGCAGGTCGATCTCGTCGTCAGGCTGCTCCTGCCGTGCATGATCCTGTTTTTTCACCTACATCCCTCAAAAAAACCGTTCACCAACGGTTATTAAATCCCCGGGGGTCACTTTTTCGTCCAGCAATTCGACGCGCTTTCCTGTTCCGTTGTCCGGCTGCAATGTCACCTTGCCTTCCGAACCTCGCTCAGTTAAACCGCCAGCCAACGCGATCGCTTTTCTCACGGTCAAGTCAGGGCTATAACCATAGCTTCCCGGTTTCCTTACTTCGCCATGAATAAATATTTTTTTATATTCTTTAACCGTAATGATATCGCCAGCCAATACCTTGGCTTCCATATCTACTGAAACTTCGGTGCGTGATACATCGTGTTCACGAATCAAGGTAATACGATCAACCGACGCCAATTCAGTCATGCCGCCGGCAAGAGCAATCGCCTTGCGCAAAGTCAAACCGGGAATGTATGGATACCCTCCGGGCTTGCTGACTTCGCCATTTATGAAAAACTGCCGATATTCGATCACCGACACACTGACTTTGGGATCGATCAGATAGCCACCTTTAAGGCGAGTAATCAAAATTTGTTCCAGTCCATTCAATGTCTGACCAGCGATGGGTAACTCTCCCAACAGGGGATAGGCAATATTTCCACTGTCATCAATGCGCAATTGCAGGCTTAATTCCGGTTCACCAAATACCTGAATAGACACTACATCACCGGTACCCAATGTGTAGGCGCGATCAAACGCACCAGCACTTGCCACCAGCAAGCACAGCCATATCCCAATCCATATCCGTGCTACGTTTGGCTTAATCATCTTTCGGACTGATTCGAATCCCCATGCTGACGATGCTTCGGCGATAATTCATCATCGCCTGGTCACTTCTACGTTGTTCATGATCTATGCCGAAATCTAGATGTATCCAGCGATTCGAGCTATAAATCACTTTGGCTGCAACTGCTCCCAACAGCTCGTTGCGTCCGCTTGGGCGATAGCTGTTCTTGGTGATTTGCGTACTCATATCCATGCCCAACCGCTTGGTCAGTGAGTTTTTGATCGCGAAAAATCCAGCCTCACTGTAAACATGACTGCCCATTCCCACACTTTCCTGATTTTTTGCAGACGTACCGAATTTGATGCTCGCCAGTGGTGTTGGCTTCCAGAACAGCTTCATTTCCCAACTATTGCTGCTATCCGCCATCAATGCCTGATCAACAAATATCTTTTTTTGCTGTCCGACTCTGATGGAACCTCGACTAAGACTACTGAGCTCCCACGACAACCCGAGATAATAGTGCTGCTCACTGCTGTCACGACGAATGAGCGAGGTTTCGTTGATGTAGTCGTACTGCCCATAACGCGTTTCTGCGAGCAAACTGGTTTTGCTGGAAAGATTAAAATGGTAGGTCAGTCGTCCGGAAATGTAATCGTTATTCCGGCCCGCGGTTTGTGCCTCACGTGTGGTATAGCGCAGCGAAGTTCCCGCCAATTGCGATTCAAACATACCTTGTGATCGCCGCGTCCCCAGCCGAAACAGGAAATTCGCCGTATCTGTGACATATAAATCCGGCGCTGGCAGTAAATCAGCTTTACCCTGGCTGTAACCTTGCCCACGCGCTTCGTGCAACTGATCTTGCCCTAACGCGAGATCAATGATGGCCCATCGCCGAAACGCATGATGAAAACCAAGTCCTGCTCGCTGATCCAGATAGTCATCCTCGGGGCTGCTTTGATAAGTGCCTTTCTCTACCGAGTACAACAGCGCGCCCTCGCTAATATCATTGCTGATTTTGGCGGCAATGCTCGAATTTGCTACACCTACATCAGATGCCTTCTGACCCTGGTTGGCGGAAAAAATATTATCGTCATGCCGGTATTCCAGGCCTACACTTGGCAGGATGGTCACAGCTCCCATCGTATAGACTGACATCACCCGGTCCTCCGCCCAACTGAGCAACGGCAAAGCCAGCAATGCCACTAAAACGCAGCACCGCAACCTATGGATCACAGGTTTGCTAGCTTTTGACATAGACAGTCCAATTAACAATCACAGAGTACGAGTCACCGTCCTGGGTTCAGCGCCGTTAATGTGCAACATTCAGACAGACAAAATTGCCAAATCCTTGTTCAGTCCAACAGTTACATCTGCAGAAAGCGGGCCTTAATACTGCATCGACCGTTTTTTCAACAACTTTTGTAATACAAAGCTTAATATGTGTGACAAAATTAATATTTGATCTACGGAGAAATTTTTTTTCTATAAATACAATGGGTTATCCTACGCTTTCGGCAGAGTATATTTTGTGACGCATTTGCCACTATTGCCCGCTTTTTAGCAAAGCGCTTTTATCTGCGTGATATCAAAAGATTTTATTCGCCCAAAAACAAAGAGAGCCAATAGCTCTCTTTGCGGTTATTTGGATGGTGGCGCTTGCGGGGGAGGAGGTGCAGGCGGCGCGGGCTTGCCTGACGGAGCCTCAGCCGTTGCCGCTTTGGGCTTAGGCGTCGATTGTGCGGTTTTGGCTTCTGGCGACGGCAATTTAAATTCACCGGCTTTGAGCATGGAGCGGGCGCGGCGCGCTACCTTGCGCTTGGCTTCATTCACTGCCAGCGGATTCACATCCTTCAAGTCCCGGATCGCAGCAACCAGCATGGCACGCGGCCGCTCAAGCATAGAAGCCAGAATCGTATCACGGAAAGTATCGTCAACATCGTGCAAAGCCATCGCCAAATCCTCGCGACTGACTTCGCGAATCAAATTCTTCAGCGCCAATGTAGGCAAGCTCACCAGATCATTAAAGCTGATGTACACCTGCTTGATGCGATAGTACAAATCGGGATTGGTCTGACGGACGTTGAGCAACAATGCTGTTTCCTCAGAACTATCGAGATGATCCAGCATGCCGATAAGCACATCCACGCCATCCACCGCAATATTGGCAAAGCTGGGCACATCCACTGCCTTGCGCGCCAAACGATTTGCGATATCGCGGAACGATGCTGCCGGCAAATGCGAAAAACGACTGATTTCCATGGCCAAGGCGGCACGATCATCACCACCAATGCGCTTGAGCAATCCAGCTGCACGCTCCGCTGGCAATTGCGAATAAACCAACGCACGCACAGGCATACGCTCGTCATTTAACAAATACAGAATTTGATCATCATTCAAGCGCTCAAGGAAATCGAACGGCCGAATTTTATGTTCCTCAGTAATATTTTCCTGCAAGCGCCGACGTGCCAGGGTTTGATAGGCCTGTTCAACTTTTTCCATCAACTCAGATGGCGAATTATCCCGCGCCAACTCCTCAGCCATGGCCAACAGGCCCATTAATTTCTCGCCGTCGATCTGTCCCTTGAGCAAACCTACCATTAAGCCGGGACCGACGAGATTCACTACCGCCGCGACACGCGCCACATCCTCCTGACCGCCGGCATTCAACCAATCCACCATTTGCCCGGTAAACAGGTTTCGCTCAGTCACCGTCATACTCACCAGCTCTTCGCGTAGTGCACGCAATTTCTGGTCGGCCACATTATCCTGAGCAAAGCTCAATTTTTCGATAAATGCATCCAGCTTATCTTTGGAATCACTCACCGGTGTGGTTTGAGCCGATGGGGCATTAGTCTGAGCTTTATTGTTGCGCCGCAACATCAACCACAACAACACCAGCGCTAAGATTGCTGCGAGATATGGCCAATATTGTTCCAGCCACGCCAGTGCGCGCTGTTGTGCATCTTTCTCCGCCTCCGTTGGCAGCGGTTTTTCCGGCTCAACTGATTTTTCTTCTTTATCTTCTGCCTTTTCTTCAACAGGCTTGGGATCAAGCACCGTCGCACCCGGAAAATTTGTTCTGACCAGCCGTAACTCATCGCCACGGATAAAATTCACATTGGCTTTTTCAATTACCAGATTGCGAATAAACGTTTCCTGCTCGGGTGTTACATGATTATCCAACACCACTTTGACGGACAATTGTTTGATATCAATGCGCGAGTCCTTCAACTCTTTTTTGGTTTCTTCACGCGTTTCAAATGCAGGGGTCATTTGTGGAACCGGCGCCGACATCATTGGCTGTTTCTGAGCCTGACGTTGTTTCTGTTGCGCATTGGTTTGCTGTGCAAATGTTTGTTCTGAAACTGGCAAGCCTGGCAAGGCAAGATCGCTCACATCTTCGGCTTGCTCTGCATTTTGCGCATTAATGCCGTCTTCTGTTTCCAACTCCATTTGATTCAGCAACTCCTGTCGTGCTGCATCCTGTTGCTGCTGCGCTTTGGCTTGCTGCGCCGATGGTTCTACCGGAACGGTTATTTTTTGCTTACTGGTTTCATAGGCGTTTAATTTTTCCAGCAGAGATTTTGCTTGAACGATAAAGAAATCGTGATCCAAATATGCCTTAATGTCTCGACTTAAACGGGCTTCAAGATCCCGGTCAAATCGCGATTGCTCAACCTGGCTTACGGCAACACGCTGGGTTTCTTCCTCCGGCTGTGCCACAGGCATCCACACCATGCCGATCATTCCCAGCAACAGCCACCGCATTGAACCCAGTCTTATCTTCACCGAATACGCCATTGTGTCGTACCCAACTATTTCAGATTATTTAGCATTTTTTTGACGTTATCCTGGTTTGGATCAATTTCCAGGGACTTTTCCCACGCCTGTACTGCTTTAGATTTTTCACCACGCTTATAGTGGATCGACCCTTTCAATGAATATGCCACCGCATTGTTTGGATCTTTTTCCAGCGAACGATCTATTTCGTTCATGGCGCGATCATATTTTTTTTCAAAAAAATAGGTCTGGGCATAAAGGACATGTTTGTTGGCACCACCAGAACCATTGTCTTGCACCGACTGGGACGCCTTATTTTGTGGTGTTTGCTTTGAATTCTCTGGCTCCTGATTCTTTTGCAGCTCCTCAGGTGGCAAGTCCATCACAAAATATACATTGTCGTCAGTGGCATCCAGCATCATACTGATGGTGTAACCTGGTGTGTGCCGCTCAATCTTGATCATACCTGGCTGCTTGGTCAATGCCGTTCCTTCGGGTGTCACGGGCAAATCTTCTTCTGACGATGATTCCGCTACCTGACTTTCAGCAGCATCCAGTCGCTCTTCGGTTGTACCGCATGCGGACAATATCATCAGAAGTGCCAGCCCAATTATCCATTTTTTTCTGTTCATCATTGCTATCCTCATTGAAATCGGTAGCCAATGGTTAGATCATAATTTGTGCCGCCAATGGTTGCCTTGCTGACATATTTACTATTGGCACGCACTTCAAATTCTTTCTCTTTTATTGTCACCGTTCCCAAATCGATAAAACTCTTTTTATTGATCCGCATTTCGATACCTGAACGCATCACCAGGGTCGGCGTATTCAACAAAAATGCCTGTCCCACTGAAAAATAAGCCAACCAGTTACCGTAGGTTTTATCTTCCATCCCCAGGGATGGATCCAACTCAATCGCTACGCGGCCGTTAACATCAAAACCATATATATCAATTTCGGCGCGTCCCTCGGTGTTAAAAAAAGCTTCAGCTCCATATCCGTAGAATAAGCGCTTGGAAATCGTCGACTCTGCCAATCGACGAAAACCCACCGCGATGATGGGCGTAACCACAGAATCATAGTTCGCCGTTGTTTTGGCTTGACGTACCGCCTCAACACCCCAAACCGAGGTATAAAACTCCCAATTGAGTTCTTGCAATTGCTGCTCACCCTGATATTGCCGACTCCAGCGAACCTGTCCACTCGCCGCACTCACAACACGAATATTGAGCATAGGGCTGTCTTTGTGCATGTAGGCATCCCACAGAATAAAGTGATCTACTCCTATTTTTTCACCCAGCTCTTTTAGACTCTCGTTAGAATCCAATTGGCGAAGCACTGAAAATTGCTTTTCCTTGAGCAACACCCGCGTCGTCTTACATTCAAAACATTCATGTATGGAGAAACGATTCAAACCTGTGAATTTGTTAATCATCTTCTGCTCGATCGTTTCGTAAAAATGACGATCAAACAACTTATTCTGTCGATCACCAATGCGATAAAACGCCACCGAGCGAACCGCGAAATCCATCTTATTCAATTCGGCCATCGACAGTATTTGCTCAGAATTCAGCATTTCACTAAATTTCATTAACTCATCGGCATAGGCCATATTTTCCGACTTGTGTGCACCGTAGCGGATCTGCTTGATTTCGGTCTCAGCAGCCAGCACCTCACCAAAAACGGTCATTTGCAGAACGAAACCAATCATCAGCATCAGCACCATATTCGGTCGTTGGTGATATGTTGTTTGCGTACTCACTTCTTATCCCCTTTGGTGACTGGGTTGTCGTCACGCTCCACATGTATAACTATTCTTCGGTTAATTGCCCGATTTTCTGCAATTGGTTCACCGTTGTCGTCCAAATTTGGCACTTTAGGTCTGGTGTCGGCATATCCTGTAGCCTTCATCTTGCTTTGTGGAACGCCCTCCTGCGTCAAATAACGAACCACATTAGTCGCACGATGTACCGACAATTCCCAATTGGATGGATACCGCTGTGTACTTATCGCCACGTCATCGGTATGACCTTCCACTTCTATCCGATAGCGTGGATACTCAAAATTCTTGATGGCCTCAGCAACAGCATTCAAGGCATTTTTGGCTTCTTCTTGTATATCAGCACTACCTACTTCATACAGCGCTGAAGATGACAACTCGATAGTCAAACCCTTAGGTTCTCGTACCACCGTCATGTCTTTTTGCAGATGATAGTTGGTCGTCACCTGATCCATTTTTTCTTTTAAAACCTCAAAAGGTGATACATATTTGCCATTCCCGGAAAGACCATGCTCTTTCACCGCCTCGGTAACCGCATCGAACTTTGCCTGATCGATGGTAGACACAGACAGCATCAGCACAAAGAAGGTCATAATCAGCGTGACCGTATCGCTATAGGTAAGCAACCAGTCTTCACCCTCATCCTTGTTTTCCATGCGTTCACGGCGCCTACGCCCCAGTTTTTTAATCGACATAGGATGCTATTTCTTTTTCCCTTTTTTACCGGCATCAGGAGTGAGCATGTCAAAATGCAACTCGGGATCGAGAAAGCTATTCAATTTATCTTGCATCTTAAGTGGCTCGGTCTTGGTACTTAGCATCACAAAACCCTCGATCATTAATGTATTTCTAAATCTTGCAGTATTGTTTTTCTGGTCGGTTTTTAATGCCGCCGGTTTAAACACCAGATTAGCTGCCAATACACCGTATAACGTCGTAATCAATGCCAGTGCCAACCCCTGTCCCAAGCCGCTGACATCCCCTTTCAAGTTGTCCAGCATAATGATCAAACCAACCAGCGTACCAATCATGCCAAATGCCGGCGCATAGGCCGCCATGGTTTTCAGCACGCCTACCTGAACTTGTGCACGTTCAAAGATGGTTTCTTTGAATTCTTCCAGTAATTCACGCAGCTCATCGCCCTTGTAGCCCGTCGTCAGCAATAGCAAACCATATTTGGTGAAGCCATCCATCTTGTTGCTTGCATTTTCCAGTTTGTCATCCAACACCGCTGTGCCGTTTTGTCTGACTTCCTGACTCCACTCCAGCAGCAACCTAACATCACCAAGCAATGTTGTTGGCGAAACCTGCATGGGCACCATCATCGCGAATAGCGCCTTAAATGTTTTGAACACATAACGCGAGTGATAGGAAATAATGATCGAGGCAAACGTACCACCGATAACCATCGCCAGGCTGGCCACGCTCCAGAAAATCATTGCGTTGTCTGTCGATGAAACAATGGCAAAGGCAAACAGGCCGAACCCTGCCAACATTCCAAATAAGGTGTCCCACGATATAAACACGAGCTATCTCTCCCTCTGCCTAGCTATGCAGACTCTTTTTGACACTGTCGACCGATCTGATCCAAGGCTTAAATTGGGTATAACCTTTGGAAATTTGTATTGCCGCTTTTTTGGCTTCTTCGTAGCTACTGAAATAACCCCACTGCACCACATGACGGCTATTGGTGCCACTATGCTGGACGTAGTGAAAATATTTATTTTCAGCCAACTTATTGTTTTGAATGAATGCCCTTATTGCTTCCGCTTCATTGCCTGTCACCACCTGAATGGTGAAACCTTGTTTGGGCAATGCAGCAAACCACTTAGCGCCGTTCACCTGCTCTACCCAGTTTTTTTTTGTGCCTTTACCGGCATCGGCCGGCAACTTGGTCAAATCTGAATTTTTTGCCTTCTTGCTATCGTTACCGCGCGTCAGACCTTCTGCTGCGGCTTTCTTAAACCAGTAGTCCGCCTTTTCTGGCTGTACTGCCGTTCCCAGCCCATGCTTATAGCTAAGTGCAAGGTTGTACTGCGCCTTGGCATGACCTTCATTGGCAGCCTGCTTAAACCAGCGGTGGGCTTCGAAATCGTCGTTGGCAACGCCCTCGCCCAAGGTGTAGCGCACACCTAACGCGTACTGGGCCTCACGATGACCTTGTTCAGCCGCAATTCGGTAGTAATACAGTCCTTTCTCGGTGTTTTTCGCCACTCCATCGCCAGTCATGTACATTCGCCCCAACTGGTATTGGGCTTCAGCCTTGCCGGGCGCGGCGGATTTTTCCAGTAACGAAATAGCGTAATTTTTTTCTGTAACATCGGTGCTTGGCATCGTCAGAATCATGTTCGCCAGTGCATATTGCGCCGACTGTGAACCTTGAGCGGCAGCCTTATCCAGCCACAGCCGCATTTTTTGCCGCCTATCCTGAGTGGTGGGAGGTTGGGCATAAAGTTCTGCCAGTTTTTCTTGCGCTGGCAACATTCCTGATTCTGCCAATGGCGTCAGTATTTCCACTGCCCGCGCCGTCTTGCCATTATCCAACTCTGCCGTTGCGGTTGCGTACAGCTCTTTGCCCAGCCCGTCCATTTGCTGCAGAACATCAATGCCCCCCAAGGGCAAAGCACGCACCAACCATTTGTAGGCTTTTAATCTGTCCTGGGCGACATATCGTCCTGTCCGATACGCTTTGGCCATTTCCAACTGAGAACGCCACACACCAGCGTTTGCGGAAAAATAGAACCATTTAACCGATTCCTTTTGATCGTCCTCTACCTGCGAGCGCGATAACAAGGTAGCCAGCGACAATTGCGCATCGGTAATCCCGGAAGCCGCCATCGGCGCCAGCAACTGGCGTGCGGTGGCATCGTCGCCACTCATCATTGCGGTCACCGCTTGATTGAAGGTGCCACGCTCCTGGGGCACCATCGCCCGACTTTCCGGTATGGGCAACTGCTCGATGCTGTCCCATGCCAGGGCAGAGATCGGCAACATCAGCAGCAGGAGAATACGAACCATGGGCAACTCATTAAATACCGGTAATTTTCCAGTATCTCGACCTGTTGGTAGCAATACTTAAGCCGCTGCCCCGCAAACAAAAAAACTGCACGCACACACCTATCTCATCCATCAATCTGGGCAAGCGCTGGGAAATTAACAATTGTTTACTGCAGAAAATTTTATCTTTGGCTGGATTTACCGATACATGAGTCCCAAGCAGTATCTGAATAATCGAGGAAATTTATGTCCAAGCGTGCTTTTGAAATCATCATCCCTGTTCTTGGCGTTGTTTTTGGCGGCATTGTCAGTGTGATTAAGACTCCCATACTTGGTATAGGGTTGTTGATTGCGGTGCTCGCTGGCTGGGAGGGTGTCAAACGCTTTACACAAAAGTTAGGAGCCAGCAAACACCCATAGATGTCGATATCTCTAGTTACGTTGTAAAAACTCGAACCTAGCAGCAACGACAACTACACTGTAATGGACTCTGCTTTCACCACCACGTTACCGGGAGAGGAAACACATGATGAAGTATTGGATCACGCCGGTTTTGTTACTGCTAAGTTCGGGAGCTATTGCTGAAAACAATGTCGCACCAGAAACAGTAGTGCTATGTGCCGGCTGTCATGGCGAACAAGGCATCAGCATCTCTGATGAAATACCAAATCTGGCAGGGCAAAAAAAACAATATTTAATTAAGGCCATCAAAGACTATCGCTCTAACCACCGCAACAATCCCACCATGAATGCCATGGCTGCCAGCCTTACCGATGCAGACATTGAGCAAGTGGCCAGTTATTTCAGCCAACTAAAACGTCCATAGATCTATCCGTCCGGAGAATCACTCATGGCCCATGATATCTCAGAGAAAAATGACGCACCTGACGATCATGACCGGCGTCATTTTTTGGAAACTGCCACCACGGTGGTAGCCGGCTGCGGTTTGGCTGCAGCGAGCTGGCCATTTATCGCCAGCATGAATCCAAGTACCGATGTGCTTTCCAAAGCCACCACCGAAGTGGATTTACGCGGTATTCGCCCCGGGGAAGTTCGTACTGTTGAATGGCAAGGTAAGCCCGTGTTTGTTCTGCATCGAACCGACAAGCAAATTGACGAAGTTCGTCAATCACAGGGAGGTAAAGACCCGCAAGATGATGCTACGCGTGTCGCCGTTCCGCAGTGGCTGGTCGTCGTCGGCATTTGCACCCATCTTGGCTGCGTTCCAGGTCGACGTGAGGAAGGCTGGATGTGTCCCTGTCATGGCAGTGTATACGATAACAGCGGCCGTATTTTATCAGGACCAGCACCCGCCAATCTGACAAAACCGCCTTATTTTTTCGTCAATGAAAGTCGAATTCTCATCGGCAAAGATAAGGCATAGGGAGGTGCCCAGATGAACAAACTGATTCAGTGGATAGATCAGCGCTTTCCGCTCACATTTTTTATCAAACATGAATTAACCGAGTATCCCGTTCCTCGCAATCTCAGCTATTGGTGGAATTTCGGCTCTCTGGCTGCTTTTGTACTGGTCATACAATTGATCACCGGCATTTTTCTCGCGATGCACTACAAAGCCGACGCAGCAACAGCCTTCCAGTCAGTTGAACACATCATGCGTGATGTGAATTATGGCTGGCTGATTCGCTACATGCATTCCACCGGCGCATCATTCTTTTTCATCGTCATCTACATCCACATGGCGCGTACTTTGTACTACGGCTCGTATCGCGCCCCCAGAGAGCTGATGTGGTGGACAGGTCAAGGATTGCTGCTACTGTTGATGGCCACGGCGTTCATGGGTTACCTGTTACCGTGGGGACAAATGTCTTATTGGGGCGCGCAAGTCATCACCAATTTATTTGGAGCAACCCCCATCATCGGCGACCAGATAGTTATCTGGCTACGCGGTGATTTCTCGGTGGGTGATGCGACCTTAACCAGATTTTTTGCACTGCATTACCTGTTTCCATTTATCATCGTCGCTGCCGTTGTCATCCACATGGTGGCACTGCACATGGTGCGGAGCAGCAATCCATCAGGAATCAATTTAGCTGCCAAGGATAATATTCCATTTCATCCCTACTACACCATCAAAGACTTGTATGGCTTAGCGCTGTTTTTGTTGGTGTATTGTTACTTTGTTTTCTTCAGCCCAAACACATTCATCGAAGCAGACAATTACATTCCTGCGAATCCGATGCAAACCCCCGCGCACATCGTACCCGAATGGTATTTCCTGCCGTTCTACGCCATTTTGCGCGCCATTCCTGACTTGCTAGGTGGAGTTGTCGCTATGGGATTATCCGTCGTCATCTTCGCCGCCATGCCATATCTTGATCGTTCAAAAATACCAGGCGGTGCTCGCTATCGTCCTGCCTATCGCGCTTTGTTTTATATTTTCTGCATTGACATACTGGTACTCAGCTACGTCGGCATTATGCCTCCAGAAGGAAACTTGATTGCCATTGGCCAAGTCGCAACCTTTGTTTATTTTGCGCTGTTTTGTTTGCTGCCATTCTTATCCAAAACCGAGGAACGGTGGCTAATGCGCAGAGGTCTGCCACAACCGGTACTGGATTTGATCGCCGAAGAAGAAAAACAACGCGCCCAGAGGAGCAAAAAGCAATGAACCGCCGCTCTATCATTTTGCTCGTTTCTTTGCTCGTCTGTAGTGGAAATGCCATCGCCAATGAAAGCGTAGCGTTAAAAAAAATTGAGCTAGACCAGTCCCCTGATACAGTTCGTCAGGGGGCTCATATCGCCATGCAGGTATGTACACTGTGCCATGACCTGAAATACATCAAGTACAGCAATTTACTGCAAATCGGTTATAGCCAGGAGCAAGTGGATGCCTTGCGGGGTGACAGAAAAATGAGCGATACGATCAAAGCCAGTATGGCTCCCGCTGCCCAAGAACATCATTTCGGCATGATCCCACCGGATTTATCGCTGATGGCCAAAGCTCGCAAGGGCGGGGCTGACTACATTTATTCCTTGCTCACCAGCTATCATGCCAAAGAGCCAGGACATATCGACAATCACGCTTTCCCTGGATTGCGCATGCCCGATGTGCTCAATTACACAGTCTATACCGAACCAGAAGAACGCAAGCAAATTGAACATAAAGCCCAGCAAGTCGCACGATTCTTGGAATGGGCTGCTGACCCGCATGCTGATCAGCGTCGCCAAATGGGCTATTACGTGATGGCGTACTTGTTATTGCTATCATTCATGCTGTACCTGCTAAAACGCAAAGTCTGGCGCAACATTCATTAATCATCAAATGAGTTTGGCACCCGTCACTTATCGACGGGTGCCAGAATTTTCTCGGCCAATCCCCATTTGGCTGCCATGGTTTCCACCGCGTTAGTAATTTCTTCCGAGCGTGAAGGATGATTAACGGGCGAAGCCGCCAGGTCTCGCAAAATAGTTTCCTGGAGTTCTGCATTGAGCAGTTTGTGTATCAACTCGCCCGCCTCTGAACCAACAATTTCTGCACCAAGAAATTCTCCACTATCCATATCCGCCAACATGCGCACAAACCCTTCGGCATCATCTTGTCCCAAAGCCCGAGGTGAGCTGTCAAACGAGGAGAATCCCACTGCAGGCTCGTAGCCTGCGTCTTCAGCCTGATCTTCATTCATACCGACCTTGGCCAACTCCAGCGCCGAATAAATCAATTGCGGCACCCATTGCGGAGATTGCTGCCTATGATTGCCGTACAGGATATTACTTGTAACCACCGTGGCATCGGCCAGCGCTTGATTGGCCGTCATAATGGGCGAGGTACAGTCGCCAATGGCATAAATATTTTCCTGCGCAGTTTGCAAAAAATCATTGCGCACAACAAACCCCGCCCCATCCACTTGCACTGCTGTTTTTTCCAATCCTAGCTGAGATGTTGCCGGTGTACGCCCAGTCGCAACCAGCACCCAATCCACCGCTTGTTCACTGGCGTCAGCAAACTGCAAGGTCACGTCATTGGGATTTATTTTCAGATTTACTGGCAATTGCAAATTGGTTTCAGTCACAGCGGATTTTTGCAATGCCTCGTGCAATAACCGTTTGGCCTGTTGACTAAATTCCGTATTGGACAATGGCGAACGACGCGCGTACCAAAACACGTTCTTACCCAATTGCTGAAGAATAAATGCGAACTCGGTGGCGACGACACCGCTGCCGATTATCGCTACCCGCTCACCACCGGGTGGTGGCTGGTCAAATAATTCATCAGTTCCGATAACCTTGTTTTGCTGCAGCGAATATGGCTCGGGATAATTCGCCGTCGATCCCGTTGCCAGAATAATAAAATCGGCACTCAACAGCTGCGGATCAGTATCATGCTCGACCTGTACCGTGTGTGCATCCAGCAAGCGGCCATGACCAACGTAGCGCTTCACTCCCAGGCGCTGTAAATAATTTTCATAGCTGTCGCGCACCTGTTTTACAACTCGCTGCTGATGCTGCCACGCCTGCAGAAAATTCACTTGCATTGTCCCGTGCAATCCACGCTCAGCAAATCTTTTGCTGGCCTGAATCAATTTGGCGGTGTGGTGCCATGCTTTTTTAGGTACGCAACCGCGATTCAGGCAGCATCCTCCCCATTGCTGACGTTCAACAATAGCAACATTTTTTCCTTGCAGCGCGAGCAGTACCGCTGCGCGATAACCGCCTGGACCAGAGCCGATAACAATTACCTCAGAATGATTTTTTTGCATGTGCATCCACCAGTATCCCTCTGCCAGTATAGCGATTTGTCCCCAACAAAAAAGCCAAGCACCATTACTGTGCTTGGCTTTTTATCTTAACCTGTCGCTGAAGCAAACCAACGCCAACCACTACATGGCCCTGTCTGCACGCTCCTTAAGCGCGCGAAACAAACTCGCGCGTTTCGGTATTTACCTTCACCATTTCGCCCGACTCAAGATATTCAGGCACCTGAACCACCAAACCGGTGCTCAGTGTAGCCGGTTTGGTGCGCGCAGAAGCCGACGCACCTTTAATGCCGGGCGAGCACTCAACCACTTCCAGCACCACGGTCGCTGGCAGGGCTACGCCCAGCACGCGTTCGTCTGCGATCAACGCGTACAGACCTTCCAAGCCATCGGTGATAAAAGCCAGTTCGTCTTCGATCAAACTTTCTGGCACCACGAATTGTTCGTAGGTTTCCACGTCCATAAACGTGCAGCCGTCCGCATCACGGAACAGCAACTGAATCGCACGACGCTGAAAGTCCACCGCATCAACCAGTTCGTCACCTTTGAAACTGCGCTCGAACTTGGCGCGTGTCACCACGTTTTGGCCAACGGTTTTGTACAAGGTATTGCCACTGCGAGATGATGGTGACTGCACCATCACTGAGCGCACCAGAATATTCTGGCCATCCACCTGTATCACCATGCCTTTTTTTATTTCGTTCGCTTTCATATCAACCTTACTTCGCTACATTTGGCACATGCCGCTATATTGCCGGCACCGCATCCCCCAGGTGATACATAATGACCTGGTTACGACCGGCGCGCTTGGCGTCGTACAACGCCTTGTCCGCTTCTTCCAGCATGGCATGCAAATCAATTTTTCCGCGACGCCGACAACTCACGCCTATGCTCACGGTACTGGGCACACAAACCCCTTGGTATTCGATGCACTCAGTTTCCAGACGTTGGCGGAGGCGCTGCAATGCGCGCATTGCCTGATCGGCGTCCGCACCGGACAACAATACCACAAATTCCTCGCCGCCGAAGCGAGCCAGGATGTCCTGGTCACGAAAAGTCAGCTCGGCCAAATTGGCAAAGCGCATCAGCACCTTGTCACCCACGCCGTGACCAAAAGTATCATTGATGGATTTGAAGTGATCCAGATCCAGCAGCGCCAAGGCCACCGGCTGTTTATCGCGTTCGGCGGCAGCAATCACTGCCCGACTTACATCATGAAATGCGCGACGATTGTACAAACCTGTCAGGGAATCAATGGAGGCCTGTTCACGCAGATGCTTTTGTACCCGCTCGGTGGTCATCAGGATCATCCCCAAGGTCACCGCCACCGTCACCAACACCGCCTGATACATCAGCAAGCCATCAAACAAGGTCCCCAGTGGCCGCGCCATGTCCAGCAACGCCAACGCGGCCCGACCGCCCCACAGCAGTGCCGTCAAACCAAAGCACAGCATCATAAACTGGCTGATCAAACTTGCACGCTCGCGGCTCACCATGAGTTCAGCCAAAATCAGGCTACTGGCAATCGCCACCACTGTCGCCAGACAGAACACAATCCAACCGAGGGGCAGGGTAAAAAACTGCTGTTGTAACAATAAGATATAGAACAAGACAAAAAATAGACCCAGATAATGTGAAGAAAAATCCAGGTGATTAACAAATCGGCGTATCCCCGCCCACAGAAACAGCCAGCCGGTTGCAATCAGCGCAATGCCGGCACTGGTCACTGGCACCATTCGCTGGCCGATTTCTTCGCCGTGAGCAATCGTGCTGGCAATCAACACCACCAGCGCCCCTGCGGCCATGCAAACCCCGCCCGCAGCCCACTCGCGAGTACCGTCCTCATTCCGACTTTGGTACCAGGTGATAATCAGCGCCATCGCCTGAAGACAGTACACGCCAATTAACACTGCCAGCAAAGTTTGGTAGTCCATCATGCCTCCACCGCCTTGCGTTCTCTCAGAGGGTCACTGAGTAATGTAACGTCCTTGCTCTGAACATCTTGCCTGGGCCGTATTGGCTCAAACTTAACACCAACCACAGCTTTTCTGTGCGCCCACTAAACATGTGGGTAAAACTGCCGTTAATCAATGTGCGGCCACCGTATGTTGTCGCAAAAACACCAACAACCCCCTAATCGATAACTACTTATGCTGGATCTGTTTCGCCCACAAAAAGTTCAGACTGAATGCGAGGCCACTTGGCGCCCGTTGATCGAGAAGGCAAAAACCACCCTTCCCAACCCCATTCCTGCGCTTAAGAAAAGCCACGCCAAGTACTTCATTGAGATATGGAATCAGGCTTTTGCCAGCGCCACCCCGGAAGAGCGCATAGGCCTGGCCGTGTTGGCCTATCGGGTAGAGGTTCACCGCTATGCGGCGGGAATGCTGATCCACAGCAGCGACAACACTCGCCATGAAGGCATACGAATTTTGGGGTATATGGGCGATGAGACCGTCTGGTCGCTGCTTTCCAAGCTGGCCTCCCACGAAGAACAGATCACTTCGCAAATGGCCCTAACGGCCCTGCTGCAAATCAACGAAGGCCGGGCGCGACGAGAGTTTCCCGAACAGATTCGCTCCCTGACCCATCATTAAAAAAGCCCGGCATTACCGGGCTTTTTTGTTAACGCTGAAGGCAATCGCCAGTGTTAATGGCGGAAGTGACGCATACCGGTAAACACCATGGCAATACCGTGTTCGTTGGCCGCGTCGACGACCTCCTGGTCACGCATGGAGCCACCTGGCTGAATCACCGCCTTGATGCCGGCCTTGGCCGCCGCGTCGATGCCGTCGCGAAACGGGAAGAACGCATCGGAAGCCATCGCCGAGCCCGGCACTTCCAATCCTGCATGTTCGGCCTTGATGCCGGCAATACGGGCGGAGTTTACGCGACTCATCTGGCCAGCGCCGACGCCGATGGTCATGTCGCCCTTAGCGTAGACAATGGCGTTGGATTTGACGAACTTCGCTACTTTCCAGGCAAACAGCAGGTCTGCCATTTCCTGTTCGGTCGGCTGGCGCTTACTGACCACCTTCAGCTCGTTGTACAAGGCCAGATCGGCATCCTGCACCAACAAACCGCCAGTGACACGTTTGAAATCCAAACGCCCAGCGGCCTTGGCCCACTGGCCGCAGGCCAGCAGACGCACGTTCTGCTTGGCAGCCACCACTTGCTTGGCTTCTTCACTCACGTCAGGGGCGATGATCACCTCGACAAACTGGCGCTCAACAATGGCTTTGGCCGTGGCCGCATCCAATGTCTGGTTGAAAGCGATAATGCCGCCAAACGCCGATTCGGGATCGGTTTTGTAGGCTTTGTCGTAGGCTTCCAACAGGCTGCCAGCCACCGCCACACCACAGGGGTTGGCGTGTTTGACAATCACGCACGCTGGCGCGCCGTCGAACTGTTTGACGCATTCCAGCGCCGCATCGGTGTCGGCGATGTTGTTAAACGATAGTTCCTTGCCTTGCAGTTGCTTGGCAGTTGAAACTGATGGCTCCGCCTGATTGGCTTCGACGTAGAACGCCGCCGCCTGATGCGGATTTTCGCCGTAGCGCATTTCCTGCGCCTTGACGAACTGGCGATTGAAAGTGCGCGGGAAGGTTTGCTCCTGCTCGCCCACCAAACGCCCCAGATAATTGGCAATGGCGCCGTCGTAGTGAGCCGTATGCTCAAACGCCTTCACTGCCAGATCAAAGCGGGTCGCCATGCTCAGGGCGCCGCCATTGGCTTTCATCTCGGCAACCACCGCGTCGTAATCGGCGGGATTAACCACGATAGCCACGTCTTTGTGGTTCTTTGCTGCCGCGCGAACCATGGTTGGACCACCGATATCGATGTTCTCAATTGCCATGGGCAAATCGCAATCGGCACGCGCAACGGTCTGCTCGAAAGGATAGAGGTTCACCACCACCAGATCGATGGCGTTGATACCGTTGGCCTGCATCACCGCGTCATCCGTGCCGCGACGACCCAAAATGCCACCATGCACCTTGGGGTGCAGGGTTTTGACGCGACCATCCATCATTTCGGGAAAACCGGTGTAATCGGAAACTTCAGTGACCGGCACGCCTTCGGCGGCCAGTAGCTTGGCGGTTCCGCCAGTGGAAAGAATCTCCACGCCCATCGCCTGCAGGGAGCGGGAAAACGCCAGTACGCCCTGCTTGTCGGACACACTGATCAGCGCTCGTTTGATCACAGCCATGTTGCTCTCTGTTTGTTTGCTTAGAAAAAAAGGCCTGGATTAATCCAGGCCGTGCTCACGCAGTTTCTTGCGCAGTGTGCCGCGGTTGATTCCCAACAGCTCGGCAGCTTTGGTTTGATTGCCACGCGTATGCTTCAATACCACTTCCAGCATGGGGCGTTCGACTTCACGCAACACCATCTGGTAAACGCCTTCGGCGCCCTGATAGCCATTCAGATCTGCAAAATACGCTTCCAACACATCCGTAACACTGTGACGGATTCTGCCGGTTGACTCTGACGCTCTGATATTTTCCGCTGTTTCCACGGCACTGCCCCCAAATAACATTGTCATGCTGCTACACCTTTGTTCAATTCTTTGCGCATGAAAAACTGCCTGATCAATTCCAACTGTTTTTGCGCTGACTCTTCGCGTACCACCTGACTGCGAAACTCTGCCGCATTGGGCTGAGCCGCGCTAAACCAAGCAATATGCTTACGTGCAATCCGAACTCCCATGTACTCTCCATAGAAAGCATGCAAGTTCTCCACGTGTTCCAGTAACAAAGAACCCACTTCATGCACGTCCGGCTCAGGCAATAACTCACCTGTCTGCAGGAAATGATTGATCTCCCTGAATATCCATGGCCTTCCCTGCGCCGCACGACCAATCATCAACGCATCTGCTCCGGTCAAAGCCAGCACCTGCTGGGCTTTCTCAGGATGACCTATATCGCCATTGGCGATGATTGGAATCGACACTTGCGCCTTCACGGCCGCAATCGTGTCGTATTCCGCTTCCCCCTTATAGCCGCACGCGCGAGTCCGACCATGGACAGCCAGGGCGGCAATGCCTGCCTCCTGGGCAATCCGCGCAATCCTAACCGCATTGCGCTCGCTCGGACTCCAGCCCGTACGGATTTTAAGAGTTACCGGTACGTCCACTGCGGACACTACCGAAGAAAGAATTCGCCCCACCAGGGGCTCGTCGCGCATCAGGGCCGAACCCGCCGCAACGCTACAAACCTTTTTTGCCGGGCAGCCCATGTTGATGTCGATGATCTGAGCACCATTGGCCACATTCAACCGCGCTGCCTGCGCCATCTTTTCCGGATCGGTACCCAGTATCTGTACCGAAATTGGCTCAACCTCTCCCGCGTGGTCGCGTCGCAGGCGACTCTTTTGGGTGTCCCACAGGCGCTCATCCGAGGTCACCATCTCTGACACCGCCATCGCCGCTCCCAGACGCTTGCACATCTGCCGGAAAGGGCGATCCGTCACGCCTGCCATCGGCGCCAGAATCAGGCGACCGGAAAGGGTGTACGGGCCAATACGCATAGAGGGAAACCGAGTAGGGTCCGAAAAAGGGTGCTCATAATACCGGCAAATTCGTCGCCGGAAAAGCCTTGCGGATGATTAAAAAATATTCTAAAGGGAGAACTGTCTTTTTTATAGACTGCTTATAAATTAAGAAGTTATCAACGATAATTAAATTCGAAATTTACTGCATCTGCGCCAGGATCAACAATTTCCAGTAAAACCCGCACCGGCACGTTGATTGGCATACGCTCATTTGGCTCGACCTCTTTACCCAGATAATCCTTGGGCTGGAAAGTCCGGCGCGCAATAAGCTTCTGATTCAAGTCTGAAAAGGTCAGCTCCAACAACGGGTAGGATTGCTCAAAGTCGGCTTTGTTAACAATTTTGGCACTGATCAATAACGCCCGTGGGGTATTGGGGTGAGAACGCACCTCGCGCTCTTCCATCACGATCGCATCCAGTTTTTTCGGCAAGGGCAAGTCACACGGCACATGCGCCACCAACACACCGCACATGGCTTCCAGCGCTGGTGCTAATGCCGGATACTTGATCAGATCGGCACGCTTGAAGTACAGCACCTGCCCCAGCAGCAATACAATCAGCAGCACGATTACCGCGCTCCACACAGATTTGCTGACGACAGAACCGCCTTCGAGCTCCTGACTAACAAATTTCTGCCGGGCAGCTTTTTTGCGCGCCTCGGCCTTCGCTGATTTTTTCTCTGCAGGCTCGACCTTGGCGACCGGCTCCTCAGCGAACGATCGATCTTGCGCCACCGGCTCTTCAGCCAGATCAAAGCGTGACACGATATCGTCCTTGGTATCCAGGTCACCCCCGATATCAAAAACATCATCCGCCTTTTTGTTCTTTTGCGAATCCAGATCAAAATCGTCGGGGCGACGTTCTTCCTGAAACTGCTCCAGCTCATCAAACAAGTTGGCATCACTGGCGGCGGATCGATCTTCCGCAACTCTGGCTGGTGACTGATCCAGCTCTTCGCCAAATTGTTCCAATTCACCGAGCAAGTTATCTGCATCGCCGTCCTGACCCAGATCAAACTGATCAAGCATTTCATTGGGACGGGACAAAATATTGCTGTTCTGCGCCAAAACATCTTCACCTGCCGCACTCAGTGCAGGATCATCTAGCAGGTTGAGCAGATCATCAGATTCAGTATTGGCTGCGATGTCATCCAGCGCGCCCATTAATTCATCTGCGGTTTCCGGCGGCGATACATCTGCCGGACGTGACGCAGCTTGCGGAGGTACGTCTTCCACCAAGTTATCCAGCGCATTGAAAACTTCACGGCAATTGCCACAACGAACCTTGCCCGCCGCCAGTTTTAACTGCTCGGGATGAATGCGGAATGTGGTCTTGCAATGACTGCACTTGGTGAACATGCTTTTTTGATTACCCGTCTACGTTGTCATTATTCTGTGCGGCGCCTGCCATGCAGCAACACCCAGTCGTCTTGCTGTTGCGGCGCATCCATGTCAAACCAGGGGACATAGGCAGCAGCCACTTCAGCCGCTTGTTCCGCCAGTATGCCTGACATCACCAAATCACCGCCAGGTTTGACGCGCTGCGCAAATTCCGCCGCCAGCATTTTCAATGGATTTGCCAGAATATTTGCAAGCAAGATATCGACCAGCCCACCGCGATAATCACTGCTGAGCGACACTTCAATCGCAGTTACGTCATTGAGTCTGGCATTATCACGCGTCGCCGTCACCGCCTGCGGATCAATATCCACACCGCTGACCTTTTTTGCGCCTAATTTGGCGGCAGCAATGGCAAGAATACCTGAGCCACACCCGAAATCCAGCACTGACCTGCCCTGAACATCGTGACCGTCCAGCCAGGTCAAACACAACGCTGTGGTCGGATGGGTACCGGTACCAAACGCCAAGCCCGGATCCAAGCGAATATTCACCGCATTTTCATCCTGGGCATCGTAAGCGGTCGGCACAATCCACAGACGTTGACCAAACTGCATGGGCTTAAAATCTGCCAACCATGCGCGTTCCCAATCCTGGTCCGGCAAATCAGAAATTTCGTAAACAGGGAGTGGTGCAGGCGCCAGTTTGGCAGATAATTTTTGCAGGACATCGTCCAGATCAACGTCATCTTCAAACAAACCAACCACACAAGTCTGATCCCAAAGCGGCACTTCGCCGGGACCAGGCTCAAGCACTGGTTCATTACCATCATCGACAAACGTTACCGCAGACGCACCGTACTTGGTCAGCAAATCGGACAGGCGTCCGGCCTTATCGGTGCTTGTATGGAATTGCAGTTGTTTCCACGCCATGTGGCAAACTACCCCTGCTGACTTGACCATTGAAACATCGCGACGCGAAAGCGCAGGGGCTCTCGCGCCGCAAAGTGGCAAATGACGTTAGTGATTATTAATTTCCAGCTTCTTTTCCAGGTAGTGGATATTGGTTCCACCGGCCTGAAAACCCAAGTCGCGCATAATGTCTTCATGCAGCGCGATATTGGTCTTGATGCCTTCAATCACGATTTCACTCAACGCCGTGCGCATGCGCGCTACCGCGATTTCGCGCGTGTCACCATAGGCAATCAGCTTGCCGATCATGGAATCGTAATACGGCGGCACCATGTAGCCATTGTAAATGTGCGAATCAACGCGGATACCAGGACCACCCGGCGCGTGATACTGGGTAATGCGACCAGGCGATGGCATAAAAGTACGCGCATCTTCGGCATTAATCCGACATTCGATTGCATGACCACGCGGCTTGATTTGATCCTGGGTGTAGCTGAGCTTTTCGCCAGAGGCGATGCGAATTTGCTCTTTCACCAGATCCACGCCCGTGATCAGCTCGGTCACTGGATGCTCTACCTGCAGACGAGTGTTCATTTCGATGAAATAGAACTCGCCATTTTCGTAGAGGAATTCAAACGTACCCGCACCACGATAACCGATCTTGCGGCAGGCTTCCGCGCAGCGCTCACCAATTCTGGCGCGCACTTCAGCGGTAATGCCGGGCGCTGGCGCTTCTTCAACCACTTTTTGGTGACGACGCTGCATGGAGCAATCGCGCTCACCCAAATGAATCGCATTGCCGTGTGTGTCGGCCAATACCTGAATTTCCACGTGACGTGGATTTTCCAGGAATTTCTCCATGTACACCATGTCGTTACCGAAAGCGGTACGCGCTTCGGTTTTGGTCAACGAAATCGCATTCAGCAATGCAGCCTCGGAACGCACCACGCGCATACCGCGACCACCACCGCCACCGGCGGCCTTGATAATGACCGGATAACCGATGTCACGAGCGATGCGGATATTTTCGTCGGGATCATCTCCCAGCGGACCACCCGAACCCGGCACACAGGGTACACCTGATTTTTTCATCGCGTTGATGGCAGACACTTTGTCGCCCATCAGGCGAATGGTCTCTGGACGCGGACCGATGAAAATAAAGCCACTGCTTTCCACACGCTCGGCAAAGTCAGCATTTTCTGACAAGAATCCGTAACCAGGATGAATGGCTTCTGCATCTGTTACTTCCGCCGCGCTGATCAGCGCAGGTACATTCAGGTAACTTTCAGAAGACGGTGCAGGACCGATACAGACGCTTTCGTCAGCCAGACGAACGTGCTTGAGTTCGCGGTCGGCCTCCGAATGCACGGCAACCGTTTTAATGCCCATCTCACGGCAGGCACGCAGCACGCGCAGGGCGATCTCGCCGCGATTGGCGATGACAATTTTATTAATCATGCTTACAACTCAATGTTTGTTGTTGCCGTTGACACTTATTCGATGATGAACATGGGCTGGCCGTATTCGACCGGATCACCGTTCTCCACCAACGCAGCCTTAACCACGCCAGCTTTATCTGACTCGATTTGGTTCAGAATCTTCATCGCTTCGATAATGCACAAGGTGTCGCCCACAGAAACCGATTGACCTACTTCAACAAACGATTTCGCGCCGGGCGATGGTGCACGGTAGAACGTACCCACCATCGGTGATTTAACCGCGTGACCCGATGGCGCAGCTGGCGCTGCCGCAGGAGCAGCCGCAGCCGGTGCAGCAGCTGGCTGTGGCGCAGCCATCATTTGAGGAGCCGCCATCGGAACCATCATCCCGCTGTTGGCCCCGTTGCGACTGATGCGCACAGACTCTTCACCTTCGTGAATCTCGATTTCCGCTACACCGGATTCTTCCAGCAGTTCGATCAGTTTTTTAATCTTACGAATGTCCATCGTAGTCAACATTTCCTCGGTTAGTTTTTTAGGTGCTTAATCGCGGCCTGCAGTGCCAGTTCGTAACCGACCGGACCCAAACCACTAATCACACCGACTGCAATATCAGAAAAATACGAATGACGTCGAAACGCCTCTCTGGCGTGCACATTGGACAAGTGCACTTCAATAAACGGTATCTCCACCGCCGACAGCGCATCGCGCAACGCCACACTGGTGTGGGTGAACGCGGCGGGATTGAAAATAATAAAATCGATCTCTCCTCGGGCACGATGAATCCGATCGATCAGTTCGTGTTCTGCATTGCTTTGCAGCGTATCGAACTCATGGCCAGCATCGGTTGCCAGCTGCTTTAGCGCGCCATTGATCTGATCCAGACCCTGCTTGCCATAGTGCTTTGGCTCCCGTGTTCCCAACAAATTGAGATTGGGACCGTTTAGGATCAGTATTTTAGCCATGCTGAGTGAATTCAACCGTGTTATTAAACGCGCGCGGCCCCTCGCGAAGAGTCAACGCGCATGAATTTTGAGGAATTCTGCAACATCGCTGCGGGGTTTGTCCAGATAATTCCCGAAAGTTGCCACCCGTTCGGCGCACTTCGCTGAAGTTTACAGCAGGGAGAGGATGACCTTCTTTGCTTGGTCGCCAGGAAAAAAGCCGCGATGAATATAGGCAATACGCCCCTGTCGATCAACAATTGCCGTATAGGGTAGCACACCGTCGCTGTTGCCGTAGGCTTCGGATACCTGCGTGGCCTTCACCCCTCCCAACAGCAAGGGGTAGTTCACATTCATTTCCTGCACAAACTGCTGCACTGCACCGGGCTCATCCAGTGCGATCCCAACAAATTGCACGCCCTGACTGGCATACGCGTGCTGCAACTCGACAAAATCCGGCATTTCGCGACGGCACGGCGGACACCAGGTAGCCCAAAAATTTACCACCAGCACTTTACCGTCCCACTGCCTGGCATCAAACAACTGGCCATGCAGATCAGGCAACAAAAACCCCGGGCGCAATTCATGGATCATTGCATTCGCCCTAGCCTCTGCCTCGGCATCCACCGGTACGCTGCGCTGGGTAATAGCCATGCCCAGCCAAAACGCCAGCCCCATGGACGCCACGATCAGTGCCGTTTTAAGCCACTTCATTGTCATTTACTTGCCTTTTTTAGGGTGCGAATGCCTGGTTAACAATCGCCTGAAACTCGTCCGGCTGCTTGAAGCCCACCACGCGCAGCTCGCGCAGCTCGTTGCCCTGGCGATCGAAGAACAAAATCGCCGGTGGGCCGATAATGCCGAATTCTTTCATCAACTCCTTGTCGATATCGTCATTGGCAGTCACATCGGCCTGCAACATCACGCCCGGTTGCAATGCCGCCTGTACCGGCGCTTTGGCAAAAGTTTTGTGTTCCATTTCAATACAGGACACACACCAATCCGCGTAAAAATCCAGCATCACAGGCCGGCCGTCACGATTAGCCTGGGTAATCTCATCGCGCAGATCCTGCAGCGACTTAATTCGCTTGAATACCAGAGGACGATCGTCAGATGCTGACAAAAAAGGTTCCAGCGGATTAAGCACATTGTTGCCGCCTTTTACCGCGGCTCCCGCCAGCGCCACGCCATAGACCAGCAACAACCAACCGATGGTTTTGCTGATTTTGCCCACCGCTGCGCGACGGATCGCACCGAAGTAAATACCCGAACCGATCGCCAGCGCCGCCCACAACAGCATGCTGATCTGCACTGACAGTATGCGCTCCAACATCCAGATCGCCACACCGATCAGAATCAGACCAAACACGGCCTTGACCTTTTCCATCCAAACACCGGCGCGGGGCAACAGCTTGCCCGCCGATGTGCCAATCACCAACAGCGGCGCGCCCATGCCCAGGCTCATCGCAAACAGCGCCGTACCGCCCAACACCGCATCACCGGTCTGGCCGATGTAGATCAACGCGCCGGCCAGCGGCGCAGCAACACAAGGCCCGACTATCAGCGCCGACAAAAAGCCCATGATGCCAACACCGATCAGCGTTCCGCCTTTTTGGCTGTTGCTCATACTGGTCAGCTTGGTTTGCCAGGATGTCGGCAATTGCAGCTCGTAAAATCCAAACATCGACAGCGACAGCGCGACGAAAATCAGCGCAAATACCGACAACACCCACGGATTTTGGAACGCGGCCTGTAAATTCTCGCCCACCATTCCGGCAAATACCCCGGCCACCGTATAGGTCGCCGCCATCGCCAGCACATACACCAGCGACATGGTAAATGCCTTGCGGGTGGTCAGACTCTCACCCTGGCCAACGATGATGCTCGACAAAATCGGCACCATCGGAAACACACACGGGGTAAACGCCAACAGCAGGCCAAAGCCGAAAAAACTCAGAATAATCCAGCCCAGACTATCGCCCGCCAGACTGGCCGCAATGCTGTCAGATTCACTCACCGCACCTGCGGCAATACCCGAGGCGCTGGCGCTGCCCTTAGGCAGACTCAAACCCAACGTGTCTGTTTGTGGCGGATAACAAAAGCCCGCTTCGGCACAGCCTTGGTAACTCACTTTTAGCTGCACATCGGTGGGATCAAAATTGCTGCGCTCCAACGGCAGTGTCACCACCGCCTGATGGTAGTACACCGACATTTCGCCAAAATATTCGTCGTGTTTGAGCTTCGCGCCACTGGAAAACACCGGCGCAGCCAAGGACACACCATCCGCCGACATCAGCGAAAATGCCATGCGGTCTTTGTAGAGGTAATAGCCGTCGGCAATATCCCAGGAGACCGTAATAACATTACCGTTGGTCACTTCGGTACTCAGCGCAAATGCCTGGGCTGGCTCCAGAAAACTGCCGTTACCGCCAGCGGCCTTACCCAATCCCAGTGATTGCCCAAGTTTGCCCAACAGCGAATTACCCGCAGCCCCGGATTGCGCGGGCGATGCCGAAAAACTGCCGTCTTCCAGCGGCGGCATAAACAAGCTGACAGAAACTTTCTGCGGTGGATAACATAAACCCAAATCCGCACAGCCTTGCGACACCGTATCCAGCACCAGCTCTTCTGGCGCATCCACTGCCCGACTCAACGGAATATCGATGCTGATCTTGTTGCGGAACGACTCGACCTGGCCGAAGTATTCGTCCTGCTTGATCTTGCCCTTGGGAAATACTGCCGCCGCAACATCCAGTTCATAGCCTGGAGTCTGGGTGGAAAATTTGAATTTTTCTTTATAGAGGTAATAGCCTTCGGCGATGGTCCACTCTGCCGTGATCGTGTGCGCGTCCTTGGCATATGCTCGCAACTTAAACGCATCTTCAGGCTTGAGCGGTTGCTGGGCAGCAACGACAGAAAAAGCCGACAGTAACAGGGAAAACAGCAAAATTATTCTTTTCATTTATTTTTTACGACGTCATTAATCCAGGAAAAATAGCCCGTTAAACCATGCTCAAATGGGACAGCCACGATTTCGGGAAGTTCATAGGGATGTTCGGCACGCAGCTCTGCTTCCAGTCGATCATAGTGGTCCACGCGCGTTTTGATCAGCATCAGCACTTCTGCATCGTCCCGCAGCTCACCCTTCCACAGGTACATTGAGCGCAGCCCAGGCACTATATTGACACATGCCGCCAGTCTTTTTGCCAACAAACTCCCCGCCAGGCGCTTGGCCGTGGCCTCGTCCGGGCAGGTACTGAGCACCAGACAAAACTCCCTCGGTTCGTTCATGTCCCCCTCCCGGGCGATGAAAAACGCACGATTCTACCCCTCAAGGTTTCGGTGAACCAACTTTTTCCTTATAGTGGGTGCTTGTGCGTCAACCAAGCCTCGAGAAAATCATGCTCCGTATACTGCTGTTGCTGCTTATCGCCGTTCCCATTATTGAAATTTACCTGTTCATTCAAGTAGGTAGCGCAATCGGCGCATGGTCTACCATCGGCCTGGTGATCCTCACCGCCGTGCCGGGCACGTTTTTGCTGCGCCAGCAGGGCCTGTCCACCTTGGCCAGAGTGCAGACCACCCTGCAACGCGGCGAAATCCCCGCCCTGGAAATGGTCGAAGGCGTCATCCTGGTCATCGCCGGTGTATTGCTGATCATTCCCGGTTTTTTCACCGACACTCTCGGTTTTTTGCTACTGCTACCCGTCTTTCGCCGCCGCCTGGTAATGGGCATGCTGCGTCACGCCAACGTGATCCGTACCAGCCACGTCCACTATCGCAACCACCAGGGACCTACCTCACCCCACAAATCCAACACCCTCGAAGGCGAATATCGTCGCGAAGATTAACCTGCTGGTCCTTGAAAAACCCGGCCAGCATCCCCATATCTGCGGAGCATTGGCCTTGACTGCGACGATTTCGCCCCTATCATTAGCACTCAACAAGCCCGAGTGCTAATTGCAAGGCCGCCAGTTTTCAATGAAATAACCATTCAATTCAGGAGATTGATATCTATGAACATTCGTCCTCTACACGATCGCATCGTGGTTCGCCGTGTTGAAGAAGAGCGCACCTCTCCCGGTGGCATCGTTCTGCCAGGCTCTGCTGCTGAAAAACCCTCACAAGGCAAAGTCATCGCCGCAGGTAAAGGCCGCATTCTGGAAAGCGGCGACGTACGCCCCATGGACGTCAAAGTTGGCGACAAGGTGATGTTTGGCAAATACGCCGGCACCGAAGTAAAAATCAATGGCGAAGAACTGCTGGTTATGCGCGAAGACGACGTCGTCGCTGTAATCGAATAACCACAAACTACAGATTAAAAAGGAAAATAAATAATGGCTGCTAAAGACGTACGTTTTGGTGAAGATGCTCGCCAGCGCATGGCCAGAGGTGTAAACATCCTGGCTAACGCGGTAAGAGTGACCCTGGGCCCTAAAGGCCGCAACGTGGTGCTGGAAAAATCTTTCGGCGCACCCACCATCACTAAAGACGGTGTTTCTGTTGCCAAAGAAATCGAACTGGAAGACAAGTTCGAAAACATGGGCGCACAAATGGTCAAGGAAGTATCTTCACAAACTTCCGACATCGCTGGCGACGGTACCACAACCGCAACCGTACTGGCTCAATCCATAGTTAACGAAGGCATGAAAGCCGTTGCTGCCGGCATGAACCCCATGGACCTGAAGCGCGGCATCGACAAGGCCGTGACTGCTGCTGTTGAGCAACTGAAGTCCATGTCTTCTCCTTGCACCGATGACAAAGCCATCGCTCAAGTAGGCACCATTTCAGCCAACTCCGACAAAGCCATCGGCGACATCATCGCTGAAGCCATGTCCAAAGTGGGTAAAGAAGGCGTTATCACCGTTGAAGAAGGTTCTGGTTTCGACAACGAACTGGACGTGGTTGAAGGTATGCAGTTTGACCGTGGCTACCTGTCTCCTTACTTCGTCAACAACCAGCAGAACATGTCTGCCGAACTGGAAGCTCCTTTCCTGTTGTTGGTTGACAAGAAAATCTCCAACATTCGCGAACTGTTGCCAGCTCTGGAAGGCGTTGCCAAATCGGGCAAGCCACTGCTGATCATCGCTGAAGACGTTGAAGGCGAAGCCCTGGCGACTCTGGTTGTGAACAACATCCGCGGCATCGTGAAAATTTGCGCCGTTAAAGCCCCAGGCTTTGGCGACCGTCGCAAAGCCATGCTGCAAGACATCGCTGTTCTAACTGGCGGTCAGGTAATTTCTGAAGAAGTTGGCCTGAGCCTGGACAGCGTAACCCTGCACGACCTGGGTTCTGCCAAGCGCATCGTGGTCAGCAAAGAAAACACCACCATCATTGATGGCGCAGGTCAGGCAAAAGAAATCGAAGCCCGCGTTACACAAATCCGTGCGCAAATGGCTGAGACCACTTCTGACTACGACAAAGAAAAACTGCAAGAGCGCGTGGCCAAACTGGCCGGCGGTGTTGCCGTTATCAAGATCGGCGCTGCCACTGAAGTTGAAATGAAAGAAAAGAAAGACCGCGTTGACGACGCTCTGCACGCCACTCGCGCTGCAGTAGAAGAAGGCGTGGTTGCTGGTGGTGGCGTTGCTCTGGTTCGCGCAGAAGCCACCCTGGGCAAGCTCAAAGGCGACAACCACGATCAAGACGTTGGTATCAGCATCGCGCGCCGCGCCATGACCGAACCATTGCGTCAAATCGTAGCCAATGCCGGCGGCGAACCTTCTGTGGTTCTGAACAAAGTTGCTGAAGGCAAGGGCAACTTCGGTTTCAATGCTGCCACTGACACTTACGGCGACATGTTCGAAATGGGTATTTTGGATCCAACCAAAGTAACTCGTACTGCACTGCAAAATGCTGCGTCCGTAGCTGGTCTGTTGATCACTACCGAAGCCATGATTGCGGAGCTGCCAAAGAAAGACGGCGGCGCACCTGACATGGGTGGCATGGGCGGTATGGGTGGCATGGGAGGCATGATGTAATCTGCCCCCAGGCTTCTCTCGCCTAACAGAAGGCCCTGATTGATGATCAGGGCCTTTTTATTTTTGCCAACAGCTACGCTTTTTTGTTAGGGTAACTTTCAATAATGACTCCATACTGATCCAATGAAAAATATCGCCCCGATCGAATTTAGTAACGGCCATTTTGAATGTCTGTACGCACAAGCAAAAATTCTCCACAACGCTGATTATCAAATTCACTTCGTCGCTCCCGACTGTCACCTGCAGCGCGAAGCCGAGCTCGGCATTCCATTGCACACTTACCGCCTGCACGATGCTTCATCCTGGGCTGCGCAATTTATTGCCGTGCTGCGCTTGAAAAAATACCTGAAGCAACACAACATTCAGCGCGTGATCGTTAACACCTTTGCTGGCCGCATGGTGCAAATTTTCATGCTGCTGTGCAAAAATCTACACATTTGCGCAATCAGTCACGAAGTTAACAAACTAAAAAAAGCACCTGGCACGCCCTGGCAAAAAAAGCTCGGCGCGTTTTCGCACTCAATGATTATCTCGTGCAAAACAACCCCATTGACGACATCAAGCTGCAATCGTTTTATCCCATTTTTTTCCCAAACTACCCACAACAAAAATTGCACAAACCAGCCAATGAATTCTGGATATGCATTCCCGGCCAACTTGAATACAAACGCCGCGCCTACCTGGAACTGCTGGCCATGCTTTCCTCTTTGCCAGATAAACACATTAAATTTATTTTGCTGGGCAACAGTCGTCACGCTCATGGCGACGGTGAAGATTTCGAGGCTCGCCTAGGTGAATTGCGCGACAACTTCATTGTGTTTCGCCAGTTTGTCTCCGACACTGAATTTCATCAGTACATTCAGCAATGCGACTTGATTATGCCCTGCCTGGGCGACAACCCGCGCTATCTTCAGTCCGGCATATCTGGCGCATTTAATCTTGCATTCGCCTATCACATTCCGATGCTAGTTGAACCCGCCTTCATGGCCTTTGAAGATTTTCAGCACAGCGCATTTGCATTGGACAAGCAACAGTTGCCACAGCAACTGCATGACCTGGCTACCCATCCTGAGCTGTTGGCGAATAAAGCGAAAGCCATGCGGGACTATGCAAAATTTTCGTTCGAACAACAAAGCCAACAGTATTTGGCGGCACTGAACTAAAGCAACGCTAACGAATTATTCCACGGCAGATGGCTTTGATGGCTCGCTGGACTTTATGTCCAGAATTTTACTGGTCTGGGAACTGACTGCATCAATCCCCGAACCCAGTGTTTCCAGTCCGGTTTCAATGATGGTGATTGGGGCGGTGACCACGCCTTTGACTGTTCCTTTCACCACGCCTGTCCCCATGTCGGACGACACTTGCTGCGCCTTGGAAATCAGCTGCTCGCTTTTATCCAAAATGGTCGGCACATCTGCGCGGATAGCGGCGGATTCCTGCAGTACCTGCGGCACCAGCTCACGGGCCTGCGCCACCTCGTGCAGAATTGGCGGAATTTCTTCGCGGATTTTTGCGCTTTCATCCAGAATCGACGGGATCGCGCGGCGCGTCAGTTCAATTTGCTTGAGCACCGGCGGAATGGCATCACGGGTCTTTTCTACCTCGGCGAGTATCTCCGGCACCATTTCGCGGGTCTGTTCGATCTGCTGCGCAACCGTGTCCACGCGTTCAAGAATTTGTGGCACGTCCAGGGTTTTGCCTGCCTCACCGATTTGTACCACCAGATTATCGATGGCCTGTCTGAATTGGCGGGCTTCATTGGCAAACAAAATCAGCGAGGTGGCGAAGTACGCCAGCACACCAATCATTAAAAATTTTACCCATATCTGTAGTCGATCCACTGCCTGCACCGCCCCAGAATCACTCTGTTTGTTAGCGGCGCAAGCAAATAAAACTCAACGAACGCGGCATACGTACAAAGCAAAAAACCCGGCGCTTGGCCGGGTTTTTCGCGGAATCGTAAAACGAATTACTTGTGGTAGGAAACCACGCGCTCAACTTCGTTTTTGGAGCCCAGGATAACCGGCACGCGCTGGTGAATTTCCTTTGGATTGATATCCAGAGTACGCTCACGACCGGTAGAACACACGCCACCGGCCTGCTCAACGATGAACGCCATGGGATTGGCCTCATACATCAGACGCAGCTTGCCTGGCTTGGCCTTGTCTTTGGTGTCGAATGGGTAGAGGAAGATACCGCCGCGAGTCAGGATGCGGAACACGTCGCCCACCATGGAAGCCACCCAACGCATGTTGAAGTTTTTGTCACGGCTGCCGGATTTACCCTTGATGCACTCGTCAACGTAACGCTGTACGGGTTCTTCCCAGAAACGCTGGTTGGCCATGTTGATGGCAAACTCGGCAGTATCCGCAGGGATAGTCATCTTGGCGTGGGTCAGCAGGAATTCGCCAGTGGCTGGGTCCAGCGTGAAACCGTTAACGCCGTTACCGGTGGTCAGCACCAGCATGGTGGATGGGCCGTACAGAACGAAACCGGCACACACCTGCTTGCTGCCCGGGATCAGGTAGTCAGCCAGTTTGGGGTTGGTGACGCCTTCTGGGCACTTGGTGATGGAGAAAATTGAACCCACGGTGATGTTCACGTCGATGTTGGAAGAACCGTCGAGTGGATCGAAGTACATCAGGTACTTGCCGCGTGGGTACTGGGAAGGGATGCTGTAGACATCGTCTTCTTCTTCAGACGCCATACCCGCCAGCTGACCGCCCCACTGGGTGCTCTTGATGAACATGTCGTTGGACATCACGTCCAGCTTCTTCTGGGTTTCGCCCTGAACGTTCTCGCTCTCGGCACTGCCCAATACGCCGTACAGTGCGCCATGGTTAACGGCAGCGTGGATCTGGCGGCAGGCTGACATCACATTTTCGATCAGACCAATCAGGTCCGCATCGATGTTCTTCTCACCATTGCGCATGGCATTGGTCAGGAACTGCTTCAAGGTGTTGGTGTTATCCATTGAACTTTCCTATGTGGAGTACTAAAAATTCGGAGCGCCGATCCAAAGCGGCGCAAAAGTGGCGTCATTATACGGTTCTGCAGCATTTTCAGCCAGTTTGTCGGCCCACTCAGGCTTGAGGAGCCGTCTGCAGCGGACGATCGCCATGCTGATGTTCGCGGAGAGTGGTGATGCGCGCCATTTCACCCTCGATGAAGCTTTCCACTTCACGCATGATTTCGTCGGCTTTTTTGCCTTGGGTTTCAATAGGCTTACCGATAACCATCTTGATCACACCGGGCTTTTTCACAAAACTGTGCCGCGCCCAGTATTCACCGGCATTGTGGGCGATGGGCAACACCGGAAAACCGGACTTGGCCGCCAGCATACCGCCGCCAATTTTGTATTCACCGCGCTTGCCCGGCGCAATGCGGGTACCCTCAGGGAAAATCAGCACCATGCGGCCTTTTTGCAGCCGATCGGTGCCTTCCTTGATGATTTGCATAATGGCCTTCTTGCCGCTGCCACGCTCAATGGCGATGGGCTCCAGCGACGCCAGACCCCAGCCGAAAAACGGCACGCGCAACAGCTCGCGCTTCAAAATCCAGGTGATCGGCGGCAAAATCTGCTGAAAGGCGTAGGTTTCCCAAGTGGACTGGTGCTTGGCCATGCAGATGAAGCCTTGCTTGGGGATGTTCTCCCGGCCTTCGACCTCGAACTTCAGCCCGCAGACCAACTGCAAAAACCAGATATTGGAGCGGGCGAACAGGCCGATGAAGCCGGCGCGCTTGTTAAACGGCATCACCCGGGCAAACACTGCGAGCACGCCAAACACGATGGCTGACAACACCATGAAGCCGAAATAAATGGCCGAGCGAATCCACAACATGTTTAGACTTCTCCTGCGAGCAAGGCATCCACCGCGGACGCCAGATTGTCATACACGGGAATATTTTTTTCTTTGAGCACCGCCGCGTGCGATTCCAGCGTGCGCTCACCCTTGCCGGTCTTGACCGCAATGGGACGGGCATTGACCGCCAGCGCTGCTTCCAGATCGCGGAATGAGTCACCAATCACCGGCACGTCGCGCAAGTCCGCGTCAAAATCTGCCGCTGCTTGCAGATACATGCCCGGCAACGGTTTGCGACAATTGCAATCCTCAGCGGGACCATGGTCACAGTAATAAATCGCATCCACCTTGCCCCCTTCCGCCGCCAGCAAGGCACGGAATTTCGCGTGCATGGCCTGAAGCGTTTCCACCGTAAACAAACCACGGGCAATGCCGCTCTGGTTGGTGGCTACCGCCACGGTGTAGCCAGCACGGTTCAGGCGGGCAATGGCCGCCAGACTGCCAGGCAGAGGAATCCACTCATCGGGGGTTTTGATGAAATGATCGGAGTCTTCGTTGATGACGCCGTCTCGGTCGAGAATGATCAGTTTCATAACTACGTATCTGTTGAAAAAACGTGGCTATGATACGTGAGATGTGGCTGGTCGCCAAATATCAGTGTCTGATCCGATAGATACGACGTGTTGCCCACAGCGTTGCGCCGACCAGCAACAGCCACCATGGATCAACTGCCGTGGGTGGATTCAGCCGACGACGCCGGTCATCCTCAGGGCCTTTGGGGCAGCTCTCGCAGTCTTCACCAACAAAGTCGCCATTAAAAAAAATGGGCGCCTTTTGGCTGGAATTCACCTTCACATTAGGGGTCACCTCGGCATACGAGGTCTGGCCGCGCAATTCGTCATACCGGGCCAAAACAGTGCTCACGTAATACCCGTCTTCCTGACTTTTGTCGTCCGTGGTACTGCCCACCACCTGTTTGATGAACACCAAATTTACCGCGCCGTTGCCTAACCCGGCATCCAGTACGCTGATCGCCCGCGGATGAAAACTGGTGTATTTCGGCGCCCAGAGATACACGCCTGCCAGCTTTTTCGGCGCACCCGGAGTGAGAGTGTCAGTCACATCAGCGAGCATGATGTCACCGTCAAACGGAATGGTGCTGGTATTCCATTCCATGTCCCAGCGCCGCGACAAGGTGACGTACAGGGTTTTATTATCCGGTGTCATCGCCAGGCCATAGGGCGCGCTGTCCTTGGGAAACGGGATGGGAGCCGCTGCCTGCTGTAACGTATATTGACTGGGAAACTCGTTATACAGCGCCTGAATGTTGGGATCGTAGGAGGGATTATCTGCCAGCCAGGCCTGTGAATCCGCAGCGCCGATTTGCAGCATACTCACCGTATCAGCCCAGGAATTAGCCACAAATAACCGCAAGGGCTTGTTATCAGGATCGGTGGGATCCGGTGAGAACACCAGCCCCGCCGACGCATTTTCCCGGGTCAAATCCATCGGTGCTGGAATCGTAAACACCGTATCACCGGCAATCGCATTCGCCTTGATAAACGCCAGGGTGGTTTTGTCTTCGGCAACCCCGGACTCCAGTTCGGCTGGCTCCCGTGCCTTGGCCGCATCAATGATGGCGGTAACGCGTTGCAAATCCAGCAAGGTCACCACCGACACAAACTGCGCCTTGTTCTGCTCGCTAGGCACAATAGGCCCGCCTTCCCAGTAATTGGAACGCACAATAGCCACAAAATGACCATCCGGACTCACCGCCATCGCCTGGGCGGTACTGCCACCACCAATGGTGAAAACCGGAAAACGATCGCCGTGATTTTTCAAATCGACCAGATACAACGAAGCACCAGCGGTGGTAGACGTATTGGGATTGGTCGCCAGAAACAGCCAGCGATCATCCGGCGACAGCGCGGCGGTATCGATGCGGATGCCCGAACCGTCATTGGGGTTGTAAACACTGAAGATGGTTGTATCGGTGACTTCGTTCAGATTGGCGTCGATGGTGTGGATGTAGGTGCTACCGTTCTGACTGGAGGCTACCACATACACCCGATTGCCCTTGCTGTTGGGCAAGGTCGCCACTGCACCGGCCTCATTTGGCATCACCAACGTACCCACCAGTTTGCCAGTGGTGGTATTGACGATCGACAGCTCCGGCTTGGGCTGTTTGGTGTTGGTACCGCTGGCCACGTAGGCAAAGTTGTCCGCCTGGACAGCGGTCATCGCCAGCAGCCCAAAAGCAAGCAGCATCCTGTTGAATAGCTTCATTTTTCTACAAAATCCAAATGCCCGCGCAAGTATTCGGTTTCACACAGGTTTAGCGGCCAGTGGCAGGATTTTATTAGGGATTTTGGCCGGGAAAAGCTCCCGGCCTACAATGACTTACTGCAACCGCGCGATGTCCGCACAACCGGTGAACAGTGATGTCAGTTTGCCCAGCAACGCCAAACGATTGTCCCGCACTTTGCTGTCATCCGCCATGACCATGACCTGATCAAAGAAGGCGTCGACCGGTTCACGCAGCACCGCCATCTGTTGCAGCGCGCTGGTGTAATCAAACGCCGCCATGGCGGGCTTCACCGCCTCACTGACATTGACGATGCCCTTGAACAATGCCTGTTCGGCGGCATCCTGCAGCAATGCCGTGTCCACGCTGGCGGGCACGGTGATGCCCTTTTCCGCCGCCTGGCGCAGAATGTTGCTGGCGCGCTTGTTGGCCGCAGCCAGCGCTTCGGCCTGTGGCAACTGACGGAAGGCGTTAACCGCGCGCACCCGCTGGTCAAAATCGTAGGGACGGGTTGGCTGGGTGGCCAATACCGCCTCGTAGACATCGCCGCCAATGTTGATGTCGCTGTAATAAACGCGTAGACGCTCCAGCATAAAGTCGAACACCTGCTTGCCCAGTCCGGCATCAAACGATTTGCCCGCCGCCTTGTAGCGAGCCACACCCTCGTTGACCAACGCCTGCAGATCCAGTTGGCTCAGACCGCGCTCGATGATAATGCGCAGCACGCCAATCGCCGCACGACGCAGCGCAAACGGGTCCTTGGAGCCGGTGGGCGGCTGACCAATACCGAAAATACCCACCAGGGTATCGATCTTGTCGGCAATCGCCACCGCCTGACCGGCCACACCACGAGGCAGCTCATCGCCTGCAAAACGCGGCATGTATTGTTCGTTCATCGCGGCGGCCACGGCCTCTGCCTCGCCATCGTGACGGGCGTAGTACTGCCCCATAATGCCCTGCAGTTCGGGGAACTCGCCGACCATTTCGCTCATCAGGTCGCACTTGGCCAATTCACCGGCACGGATGGCTTCGGCCTTGTTGCCACCGGCCTGCCCGGCGATGAAGCCTGACAGTGCGGCAATACGTTCGGTTTTTTCAAACACGGTGCCCAGGTCTTTCTGGAATACTACCGATTTGAGCTGCTCGCGGCGTGCTGCCAGCGGCTTTTTGCGGTCTTGGTTCCAGAAGAAACCGGCGTCGGACAGACGCGGACGAATGACGCGCTCGTTGCCCTTTTGCACCGAGGTGATGTTTTTGCTGTCGATGTTGGCGACGGTGATGAAATGGGGCAGCAGCTTGCCGGACTTGTCCAGCAGATGGAAATATTTCTGGTGGCCCTTCATCGCCGACACCAGCGCCTCGGCCGGAATCTGCAGGAAGGCTTGTTCAAAGTTGCCCATCAGCGCATGCGGCCATTCCACCAGACCAGTCACCTCGTCCAGCAGCGCCGGATCAATGACAGCAGTACCGCCAGCCTTCAACGCCACTTCCTCTACCTGCGCCTTGATCGCCGCCTGACGACGTTCAAACGAGGCCAATACATGGCCTTCGGTTTCCAGCAGGGTTTCGTACGCTGCCGGCTCGGCCACGGTCAGCGCCGCCGGGTGATGGAAGCGATGACCCAAGGTCTCGCGCCCGGCCTTGCAGCCGAGGATCTCGCACTCGATCACATCCTTGCCCAGCAACATCACCAGCCAATGCGCCGGACGCACGAACTGATGATCAACACTGCCCCAGCGCATGCGCTTGGGGATGGGCAGTTTGTGCAGCGATTCTTCGACCATCGCCGGCAACAACGCGGCAGTCGCCTGCCCCTGGACGGACTGTTTGAACACCAGCCATTCGCCCTTGTCGGTTTTCAGCACTTCCAGCGCCTCGACGGTGGTGCCGCAGGAACGGGCAAAACCTTCGGTCGCTGGCGTGGGGCAGCCGTCTTCCTTGTAGGCCGACTGCACCGCCGGACCACGACGTTCGGAAACTTTGTCCGCCTGCTTGCTTTGCAGACCTTTGATCATTACCGCCAAACGTCTTGGCGCGGCGTAAGTAATTACTTCGCCATGTTTCAGTTCGGCTTTTTTCAGCCCTTCGACGATGCCGTCGGCAAAGGCATCGGACAGTTTTTCCAACGCCTTGGGCGGCAGCTCTTCTGTTCCCAGCTCAACCAGGAAGTCGCGTACATCAGCCATTATTTCTGACCTCCTTGCACCATGGGGAAACCGAGTTTTTCACGGTTGTCGTAATACGCCTGGGCCACGGCGCGGGCCAGGGCACGAACGCGGCCGATGAAGCGGGCGCGCTCGGTGACCGAGATAGCGCGGCGCGCATCCAGCAGGTTAAAGGTGTGCGAGGCTTTCAACACCATTTCGTAAGCAGGCAGCGGCAGACCGGCTTCGATCAGCTTCTGGCTCTGCGCTTCGCAGGTGTCAAACCAGGAAAACAGCGACGGCACGTCGGCATGCTCAAAGTTGTAAGTGGACATTTCCACTTCGTTCTGGTGGAACACGTCGCCGTAGGTGACAGTGCCCAGCGGGCCTTTGGCCCAAACCAGATCGTAAACGCTCTGCACGCCCTGCAGGTACATGGCCAGACGTTCCAGACCGTAGGTGATCTCGCCAGTCACGGGTTTGCAGTCCAGACCGCCCACCTGCTGGAAGTAAGTAAACTGCGTCACTTCCATGCCGTTGAGCCACACTTCCCAGCCCAGACCCCAGGCACCCAGGGTAGGGCTTTCCCAGTCGTCTTCGACGAAGCGAATGTCGTGCTCCAGCGGATCAAAGCCCAGGTGTTTCAATGACCCCAGGTACAGCTCCTGAATATTTTTCGGTGACGGTTTGATCACCACCTGGAACTGGTAATAGTGCTGCAGACGGTTGGGGTTTTCGCCATAACGACCGTCAGTGGGACGACGCGAAGGCTGCACGTAGGCAGCACTCCAGGGCTCGGGGCCAATGGCACGCAGAAAGGTCGCGGGATGGAACGTACCGGCACCCACTTCCATATCAAACGGTTGAGTGATAACGCAGCCCTGTTGGGCCCAATAGTCCTGCAGGGCAAAGATCAGGCCCTGAAAGGTCGACAGGTCGAATGTTTTACTGGTCATGGAAGAAACTTTGCGTGTCCCAGAAGAAAAATGGGCGACAGTATACCTTGATTGTGTCCGTGAATCAGCGCCTTGTGGCCGAGTGTGATGCGCTTGGCAGTGGAATTGGTCAGCAAAATACGTTTTTTTGTTGGGTACCACGCTAAAGGCCACCTCGATCCCGGTCGATTTTGTTTTTAGGATCAAAGGGAAAGATTACTTATGCGCAGTATCGTCGTCGAACCCACCGCCACCGCTGGCTGGCATTCGCTGGTGCATGAAGCCGAAGCCTTATGCGAACAGCATCTGCATCAGGAAAGTGAAAGCTATCTGGTGTTCCTGCTGATGCGTTTTTTGCAGCGCCCGGAAATGGGATCACGCATTCTCGCCACCGATTATCTGGAAAGTTTTCTCGCCCACGGCGAACGACGCAAGGAAAACCTGCGCGAAGTGGGTGATCACTGTCTGCTGTTCTCTGGCCTGTTCCCGCAAATTGCCGAACGCCGCCGGGTGAAAGTCAGCTATTACGTCAATCTGGGACGCAGCGCCTACGGGGTATTGTCAGAAGAACATCACGCGCAACTGGCGGACATGTATCAGGTGCTGTGCGAAGAATTCGTGCCGATGATGGATGTGCTGCAGGCAGTGCGCAAACTGGGACAAAACCAGCCCAATCTCAACCCGCTGGCCGCACTGGAATTATGGCTGGATACCGGCAGCCGCCAGGCGCTGGACAGCCTGGGTAAAACCACCTCGGCCACACCGGTGAAAGGTTCTGGCCAGCGTCACTAGACCAGCTCGCCGCCGGCAATGTAGGCACTGACGTTTCGCCCCAGAAACTGCGATATTGCCCGCACAGTATAAAACACTTCCACCGTGTGCAGCGCACGGGCGTTGGCCTGATACGTTTTAGCCAGCGCCGTTTCCAGTGGGGTATGCACCAAAAACACCCAACTGCCCACCGCCAGACCCAGCCTGCGGTTCCACGACACCAGTTTTTTCATGTCTCGGGGGTGAAACCCCAGTTTTGCGTCGCGCAAATCCACAATGACGGCATAGCCCTGCCGATATTCGTCACTGCGCGCCAATACCGCCAACGAACGCTTTACGTCAGCAAATTCAACACTGTCTTCAAGGCGAACCGACACCAGTTCGACTTCGGGAAAGATTTGATGGGAGATCATTATTGTTTTTGTCTATCGTCTGACCACAGCAGGCGCAGGAGCTTATATAACCACCCACGGCAATAAAACCGATATTAACAAGGGGATATGAGAAAAAAATAAGCACTTGCACAACCCCTCATTTTCAGCAACGCGTAAGGTATTGAAACGCCAAGAAACAATACTTTCGACCCGTCATCAGCGGCGACTAAAGAATCCCTGTTCAACACCGATAACAACTACATATTGTGGTTATAAAAAAAAACGGCCCAATATATGCTAAATCCACAGTAAGCGAGTACGACAAATCCACCCTGCTGCAAGGCGTGGACAGACGGCAAAACAGACCGCTTTTTTATGCCGAAAGATGAGGGGCAAAGCCATGTTGGAACACATACTCAGAGCGTTCTTTCATTTCGAAAAGGTCCACGGCGAACCCGCCAATGTGCTGGACATCAGCCACGAACACTACCAGATGTTACAGGCCGAATACCCGCAACTGTTTGGCGCCGAGCGGGAAATAGAACTGGGATTCCACATTTGTTTGCACTCCAGCCGCGACCAAACCCATCCCAGTGTGCGCAAAATGGTTTGCTGGCACGAGCGCCGTCAGCCAGCCTACGAGTTGCTGGCCAGAGCCATGCACTAACGAGTTTGATGGGGTTCCTGGCGTCGGCGTAAGCGGGCGGCTGCCAGCACCAGGAGCCCTATCACCATCCCTGCATCCAGCGCCGATCGGCCACCCTTAGCGTTGGGCTCGCTGGTCACCGGGCCAGGCTTCCAGGTCACGTTTTTCAACCAGCCTTTGTCAAACCCGGCCTGATTTCCCCCGTTCTTGTGATAGACCCATTCCACCCGGTTGCTACTGGCAGTCAATCCGACTGTGCGTCGATCCCAAATGTCGGCCTCACCACTCAGACTAGCAACGATCTGCCCGTTCACCTTTAACAGTAAACCGTCATAGCTCAGTTCCGACGATGTTTTCCAGTCAAAACTAAGATATCCCGTACCTGCAAACCGCGTCATCAGCACCGATTCCTCGTTGTCGAATACCGTGCCACTGGAAAGCACGTATTGCTTTACCTGGTCGTCATATACCCGCTGCCAGCCAGCCCCGACACGTGACGCGTTACTGCCGGTGTAGACGGGATCACTCAGCCCGAGCGTATTGCTAAACTCCATGTTGTACGCCAGCAAATGCGCCCCAACGTGCAAATTTATCGTTTCACCGTTATCAAACAGCAACTGATAATCAACACCGATGGTTTGTTCCAGATTACTACTGGGCGACACGTACAGGTTCAACCTGACCGTGCAACTGCCCCCGGAGGCTAGTGCATCGCAGCCGATGGACTGCAGAGTCACGTAGTTCGAATTGTTGTTGACAGCGTTGGAGTTGACGAGACTGCGCAGGCCATTGCTGTGGTTAACGATGGTGATCGTTTGCAGGCCATTTTCGCCCACCCCCTGGTAGGAAAAATCAACCATTGAGTGATTAGCCTGTACGCCACGTACTCCCTGAACGTAACTGTTAATCCAATCCGCGTAGGCACTCACCCGGGTGTAAACGCCTGGAAAACCCGACGAACACCCGCTCCCATAACTCACCAGGCCGGCCAACACCGGTGTCTGCGGATAATTCAGCAACAACGGCCCACCGCTGTCGCCCGAGCATGAATCCGCCATTCCCGGCGCCGGTCCGCCGGCACACAACTGCGTTGCAGCCATGTAGTCAGCGCCGTATGCGCCACCACAGGTGTAGTCATCCGCATAGGGCACCTGAGCCGACAGCAGCGTGTTGGAGTATTGCGGCGAGGTCGTTGTGGTACTCGTTGCCCCCCAGCCCATTACCGTCAGCGGGTCCTGACTTTGTAGCGCAGTCAACTGCTGGCCACTGGCCAAGGTCAGCGACGTTAATGGCGTTGGTTTAGCCAGTTTGATCAGCGCGATATCATTGATAATCTGAACTTTGTCGTAACCGGGGTGAACAAAAATCGCCGCCACGGCGGTACGAGGTACAAAGTCACTCAAAACCGATTGCCCCAGGGCGACGCTCAAATCTTCGATGCTGGGATTATCATCAACGCAGTGGGCGGCGGTCACCACCCATTGCGGCGCAATCAAGGTCCCGCCACAGATGGCCCCGCCCCGGCCACTGTTCTGCCAGCGGTTGTCCAGCACAGCCACCATCCACGGGTGCGCGCTATCGACTACCGTCCCACCAATGACCTGATGAGGCGAATACGCCACCGCCGGCCACGACAATGCGCAGGCCAGTCCGCACCACAAAAACCACCCCAACCGCCTCATTTCAATCGCTATTCCCCACAACTCACCTTGATCCACGCTAGCACGTCGCATGCACCAGGCCAAGCACCTGCCACGACGCCTGTGACCGGCATCGCAGTCCCCGACCGCCTGTAGCGTGCATTTTTTGCTATAATCGCGTCCTTTTTTCACCACGCGGATTGAGTTTCATGAGTACACAACGCAAAGCGGTCGCCCTGGTTTCCGGCGGCCTGGATTCCATGCTGGCGGTCAAAGTCATGTTGGAACAGGGCATACACGTCGAGGGCATTAACTTTTTTACCGGCTTTTGCGTCGAAGGCCACACCCACGCCATTCGCAACAAAGACAAGAACAAACAGAAGCGCAACAACGCCCTGTGGGTAGCCGAGCAGTTGGGCATCAAGCTGCACATCATCGACGTGGTGGAAGAGTACAAAGACGTGCTGATCAACCCCAAGCACGGCTACGGTGCCAACATGAACCCCTGCCTGGACTGCAAAGGCTTCATGGTGCGCAAGGCACTGGAGTGGATGAAAGAAAACAATTTCGACTTCATCATCACCGGCGAAGTGGTCGGCCAGCGCCCCATGTCCCAGCGCCGCGACACCATGCCGGTGGTCGCCCGCGAATCCGGCGCGTTTGACCTGTTGGTGCGTCCGCTGAGTGCGCAAAACCTGCCCGCCACCCTGCCCGAGCGCGAAGGCTGGATCAGCCGCGAGAAAATGCTGGGCTTTAACGGCCGTGGCCGCAAACCGCAAATGGCACTGGCCAAGCAGTACGGCTTTACCGACTATGCCCAACCCGCCGGCGGCTGCTGTTTCCTGACTGACAAAAATTACTCTGACCGTCTGGTCGACCTTTGGCAGGCACGTCACAGCCGCGATTACGAGATGGACGACGTGATGCTGCTCAAAGTCGGTCGCCATATCCGCCCCGCCGCGCACTTCAAATTGATCGTTGGTCGCGAAGACGGTGAAAACCGCTTCCTGGAAGGCTACCGCAAACTGTTCCCGCACATTCGCACCCAGTGCCCCGGCCCACTGGTGCTAGTGGACGGCGTGCCCACCGATGCGGATCTGGAAATTGCCGCCAGTGTTGCGGCACGTTTCTCCAAGGAAAAAAATGCCGAAACGGTCGGCGTGGAAATCACCGACAAAAACGGCGTCACCCGTGTTGCCCAAGTCAAACCCATTGACGATGCCTTGATGGAGAGCTGGTACATATGAGCGAACACAACCTGGACGCGCGTCGCCTGCTCTGCCCCATGCCGGTGATTCGTACCCAGAACAAGGTCAAACAACTGGCCCCGGGTGACATACTGGAAGTTTTTTGTACCGACCCCGGCGTCAAGGCCGACATTCCCGCCTGGTGCCGCATCAACGGTCATCATGTGCTGGGAATCCGTGAAGAAAACGGCGACATTATCGTTCGCATCCAGGTGAACGATCACTAGAAGACGCCGGCTACACCATCAGCAAGCTGCACTCACAAATTTCTGTTGAAGTCGCATGGCTTTTGGCGCTAGTCTTCCTCGCTGATTAAACCGGGCAGGCCAAACATCGCCTCCCGCAGCACCCGTGCCCACTGGCAAGGCCAGTTGCGCACAATAATGGTGCACAAAAAGAACTATTGCACTTAAATGGTGCATTCAGAGAGAAGTATCGCGCAACGCTCGCAAGATCGATTCGCTAACTCACTGACTTTATTAGTAAGCCAACGCGTGGCATGGTTCATGCCTCGGGCAGCGGCAATAACTGAATTGAAGGTTCCAGTGGCTGGAACCCCAATATGAATCTGGCAATCCATACTCGGAGAAACGAAATGTCAAAAGCGATCGACATGATTAAGGAACACGGCGTTAAATTCGTCGATTTCCGTTTTACTGATTTCCACGGCAAAGAACAGCACGTCACTGTTCCTGCTCACACTGTCGACGAAGACACGTTCGTTGATGGCAAGATGTTCGACGGTTCCTCCATCGCCGGCTGGAAAGGTATCGAAGCATCCGACATGATCATGATGCCTTTCTCTGACACTGCCGTTCTGGACCCATTCGCTGAAGAAGTGACCCTGAACATCCGTTGTGACGTTATCGAGCCTGCCACCGGTCAAGGCTATGAGCGTTGCCCACGTTCTTTGGCCAAGCGCGCTGAAGCCTACCTGAAATCCACGGGTATCGCTGACACCGCATTCTTCGGTCCAGAGCCCGAATTCTTCATCTTCGACGACATCCGTTGGGGCGCTGACATGAGCGGCTGCTTCGTGAAAATCGACTCTTCCGAAGCTGCATGGAACTCTGGCACCGAGTACGACGGCGGCAACATGGGTCACCGTCCTGGCGTTAAAGGCGGCTACTTCCCAGTACCACCCGTTGACTCATCTTCTGACCTGCGTTCTGCCATGGTTCTGGCCATCGAAGAAATGGGCGTGCCTGTTGAAATTCACCACCACGAAGTGGCCACTGCCAACCAGTGTGAAATCGGTACCAAGTTCTCTACCCTGACTGAGCGCGCTGACTGGGTTCAGATCCAGAAGTACTGCACACACAACGTTGCCCACATCTACGGCAAAACCGTAACGTTCATGCCCAAGCCCATCGTTGGCGACAACGGTTCTGGTATGCACGTTCACATGTCTCTGGCCAAAGATGGCAAGAACCTGTTTGCTGGTGACCAGTACGGCGGCCTGTCTGAACTGGCTCTGTACTACATCGGTGGCGTTATCAAACATGCCAAGGCACTGAACGCGATCACCAATCCGTCTACCAACTCTTACAAGCGTCTGGTACCACACTTCGAAGCACCCGTACTGCTGGCTTACTCTGCCCGCAACCGTTCTGCTTCTATCCGTATTCCTTACGTCACCAGCCCCAAAGGCCGTCGTATCGAAGCACGCTTCCCAGACCCCGCAGCTAACCCCTACATGGCGTTCGCTGCACTGATGATGGCTGGTCTGGACGGTATCCAGAACAAGATCCACCCTGGCGATGCCATGGACAAGAATCTGTACGATCTGCCACCAGAAGAACTGAAAGAAGTTCCACACGTGTGCAGCTCTCTGCAGGAAGCGCTGACTTCTCTGGACAAAGATCGCGAGTTCCTGACTCGTGGTGGCGTGTTCACTGACGACATGATCGACGCTTACATCGGCATCAAGACCGAGCAGATGAACCGCGTAAACATGACCGTTCACCCTGTTGAGTTTGATCTGTACTACAGCGTGTAATCTTCGCCAAGTCTGCACCATGAAAAAACGCCCTTCGGGGCGTTTTTTCTTTTCTGCCCCACCAACGAGCATCGGCCACTTGCAAACGCACCAATATGGTGCATAAATTAGTTCGTCTCCCTTGGTGCATTTGCGCCGCCACCCGCAGCCACCCAGACAGCAACACCGCAACACGCACAACCATTTGTTTATATTGAAATTTACTCGCAACAAAAGAATTTATTTGGGATTGGAGCGATATTTGCTCTGACAGCAAGGTGAACAAAACAACGATGAACAACATGCCCATAGACGGTGATCGACGCATCCTGGACAACCTGCTGACCGCAGTGATTGAGCTGGACGAACAAGGCAAAGTGGCCTATCTGAACAGTGCTGCGGAAAGCCTGCTTGGCCACAGCCGCCGCCAGCTGCTGGGCATATCCGCCAAAATGATTTTTGCCACCAGCCCCCATGTTTTCAAGCTCATCCAGCAAGCCAGCACCGAAGGCCAAAGCCTGATCCGCCGCGAACTGGAGATCAGCTATTCACCGGTCGAACGGACACGCAAAGTCGACTGCAGTTTTCACCCCATCATCACCCAGAGCGGTACCCGCCTGCTGCTGGAAATGCGCAACGTCGACCGTGCGCTGCGCATCGCCCGCGAGGAAAGCCTCATCGCCCAGCAGCACGCCATGAAACTACTGGTACGCGGCCTGGCCCACGAAGTTAAAAATCCGCTGGGAGGTCTGCGCGGCGCAGCGCAACTGCTGGAACGACAACTGCCCGATGCTGCGCTGCGGGAATACACCCAGATCATCATCGGCGAAGCCGACCGGCTGCAAAAACTGGTCGATGAACTGCTCGGCCCCAACAAAATCGTCAGTCGCGAACCGCTCAACATTCACGAAGTGCTGGAGCACGTCCGCCAACTGGTCAGCGCCGGCAGCCCGCCCAGCCTGACCTTTGTCCGCGACTACGACCCCAGCATTCCCGACATCCGCGCCGACCGCAATCAACTGATCCAGGTGGTCCTCAACATCGTCCGCAATGCCAAGGAGGCACTGGCCGACCAGGGCCGCATCACCCTGCGCAGCCGCGCCCTGAGTCAGTTCACCATCGGTCACACCTGTCACCGCCTGGTACTGCGGGTCGACATTATCGACAACGGCCCCGGCATTCCCACAGAACTGCTGGACCAGATTTTCTACCCCATGGTCACCAGCAAACCCAATGGCACCGGCCTGGGCCTGTCCATAGCACAAACCATCATTGGTCAGCACGGCGGACTGGTGGAATGCCGCAGCGAACCAGGCCACACCGTGTTTTCCATTTTGCTGCCCATTAACGAACAACAACCCTGAGGCTTCAGCGCATGTCCGCGAAACAAACTGTCTGGATTATCGACGACGACCGCTCCATCCGCTGGGTGCTGGAAAAAGCGCTGCAACAGGCAGATGTTCAGACGCGCACCTTCGACAGCGCCGAAGGTATCATTCAACGCCTGAAGCGCGAGCAGCCCGACGCCATCATTTCCGACATTCGCATGCCCGGTCAGGACGGTCTTAGCCTGCTGGCCGACATTGGCAAGCAGTTCCCCGAGCTGCCGGTCATCATCATGACCGCCCACTCCGACCTGGACAGTGCGGTACAGGCCTATCAGGGCGGCGCGTTTGAATATCTACCCAAACCGTTCGACGTCGACGATGCGGTGGATCTGGTGCAGCGCGCGGTCGAACACCGCCGCCACAGTGCCACCACCAGCACCAGCGCTCCCCTGACCAATGTACCGGAAATCATCGGCGAAGCGCCCTCCATGCAGGAAGTATTTCGCGCCATTGGCCGACTGTCGCGTTCCAACATCAGCGTGATGATCAACGGCGAATCCGGCACCGGCAAGGAATTGGTCGCCCACGCACTGCATCGCCACAGCCCGCGCAGCAACCATCCGTTCATCGCCATCAACACCGCAGCCATCCCCAAGGATCTGCTCGAATCCGAACTGTTTGGCCATGAAAAAGGTGCCTTCACCGGCGCACAAAGCCAACGCAAGGGCCGGTTTGAACAAGCCGACGGCGGCACGCTGTTTTTGGACGAAATTGGCGACATGCCCGCCGAACTGCAAACCCGTTTGCTGCGCGTACTAGCCAGCGGCGAGTTCTACCGCGTCGGCGGCCTGGAACCAGTGCGGGTCAACGTGCGAATCATCGCCGCCACCCACCAGGACCTGGAATCACTGGTCAAACGCGGCGATTTTCGCGAGGACCTGTTCCACCGCCTGAACGTCATCCGCGTCCACCTGCCGCCCTTGCGCGAACGCCGCGAAGACATCGGCCTACTGATGCGTCACTGCCTGAGCCGCGCTGCGCAGGAACTGGAAGTCGAAACCAAACAACTTCGCCCCGATACCGAGCAGTTTCTGGTCAACCTGCCCTGGCCGGGCAACGTCCGCCAACTGGAAAACATCTGTCGCTGGCTAACGGTCATGGCCCCCGGCCCGGAAATCCACCTGGACGACCTGCCCCCCGAACTGCGCCACGACACGGCTCCGCCCTCCGCCGAAGGCGACTGGCGCGCGGATCTGCGCCAATGGGCGACCTCGCAACTGCGACTGGGCGCCATCGACCTGATGCAAACCGCCGGCAGCGATTTTGAGCGCATCATGATTGACGTCGCACTGAAGCACACCGGTGGTCGCCGTCAGGACGCCGCACGCCTGCTCGGCCTGGGACGCAACACCCTGACGCGCAAGATCAAAGAGCTGGACATGGAATCCATGCTGACAGACGAGTAAACTTGGGCGCTTTGTCGTGCCCGAGAACCTCATGCTGCACATCGCTCTGTACCAGCCCGAAATTCCACCCAACACCGGCAACATCATGCGCCTGGTGGCCAACATGGGTTTCACCCTGCACCTGATTGAACCGCTGGGCTTCAAGCTGGAGGAAAAATCATTGCGCCGCGCCGGTCTGGACTACAAAGACTGGGCAAATGTCATCGTCCACCAGGATTATGCCGGCCTGCTGGCCCGACTTCCCAACGCGCGCATTTTTGCCTGCTCCACTCACGGCCGGCAGAACTATGCGCAGGTTCGCTATCAAGCGGGTGATATTTTGTTGTTTGGACCGGAAACCCGTGGCCTACCTGCCAAACTGCGCCTGGCACTGCCGCCGGAACAAGTCATCCGCATTCCGATGGTGGCCGAAAGCCGCAGCCTGAACCTGTCCAACGCCACCGCCATCATTGCCTACGAGGCATGGCGTCAACTGGATTTCGCCGGTGCCGTTGACACAATTCGACCGGCATAAAAAAACCCACCGGCAGCTGACCGAAGTCAGCCACTGGCGGGTTCGAGGGGTCGGTATTAACTCAACTTATTTTTTGCGGCTCATCGTTACCGCTGCGCCAACAATGATGACCAGCAACAGTGCCAGCAACCACAATCCATATTTCTCCAAGAATCCGGGCTCAGGTGGCGGAGGGGGCGCAGGCGCCTCAACCGACACGGTGCGATCAAAACTGCGAATATCGCGACTCACACTGTGATTGCCCATGGTAAACACCGCGTTTAGCTGTGCACGTACGTTGTATCCACCCGCCGTCGAGGGCTTGATTTCCCAGCGCCAGTCATAGCGCGAAGATTGCTCCAGTGGCTGTGACTGATCTGCCAGCGGCGTTACCTGAAAACCGTCGGCCTGAAGCGTCGTTTCCAGCGCAATGCTCATGCTATCCAACACTTTTTTCGCACCTGCCGAACTCGCCAGCTCCCGACGCATATTGTCGACGGACCTGGCCAAACTAACGTTCAACTCGACGCTGCCAGTGTCTGTCAATTGCAACGTCGTCGGTGCATCGAAACGCAGCTCGGCATTGCGCATCATCGCCACCATCTGATCCACCAGCACGTTGGGATCGACTGGCGGTGTTTTTTGTACGACACGCTTCTTGACCACCGGCTTTTTGCGCGGCTCGGCCACCACCTGGGGAGGCGGTGGGGGTGGCGGCTCTTCGACCACCGGCAGCACATCTTCCAGTACCGGCAGCGGTTCTGCGACTTCGGGTGGCGCTTCCTCCACCACCGGTGCCGCAGCAGCTTCCTCAGCCGGCGCTTCGGGCGCTACCGATTTATTTCCACAGGCAACCAACGCCAGAGAAAACACGCACAACAGCAATACCGTCACGGTTCGATTGGGTGAAATCAATTGAGTATTCATTTGCCTCTACCAAAAAAATAAATGCACGCCATCCAATTCATACCCAGCCGACCGGCGGGCCGCGTCGCATTCGTTTTCAAACTGCGCTTTGCGCAGATCTACCAGGAGTGACCGCCGTCGAAATTAAAATTTGTACGTCGAGCGGCCCAAAAGCACGTCCGAGCTTTTTCCCGGCCACAATAGGCCATGCGGTTTGTGTGCCAGAAATTTCGTAGGTAATTGGAAAAGTGGTGTTTTTTGCAGGTTTCGCACAACAAACAGGCTCATTTTTGCCAATACGCGAAAGCGTTTTTCATCATCATTGCTCACGCTACGATTTTGGCAGGTAATGTTTTCTCTACGTCTTGCTGCGTTTTTTGAAATAGATATCGCAACCGCAGGAAGTGCAACGCCAATGGGGTTGGTCATCGAATAGTTCGCAGCCGCCAAAGGTAATTTCGCCACGCTCGATTTCGTCTTGGGAGAAGGCGGTAATATCAGGGTAGCCGTAGATAATCCTGGCCACCGGGCTGTGATTGCAACGGGGGCAGTGTTGCGGTTTGCTGGAGGCGCGGTATTGCTTATCGGCCTCAACCAGTTCGCGCAATGCCCGCCTCCTGTCATCGGATAGTGGTTTGCCGTTGTCGATATTATCAAAATCGACGCTGGCGAGTTCGCCCAGCACATAGTTGTCTTCATCCGGCAGGGCGACGCAGTAGCCTTTATTCAGCGCGTCACGCAGTTCTTCGCGCCCCACGCACAAATAGACCTGTTGCTGGCAGCTATTGCAATAGCGAACAGCGGGATCGTCGGTCTCGTCCAGGTTTTGCCACAGTTTGGGGCATTTAAAGCTGAATTCGCAAAATCGTACCTTTATGGACATGGTGTTCTTCCTGAAATGCCTCGGAAAAGGGTCCCACTGAAGGGGTCAGAGTAAGCTTACTCTGACCCCAAGCATACGCGCAGCATCAAGAATAGCATCCCAGAAGGCAAGCTCGCAGCAGCCTACACCGCCGCTGACTCCGAAAATTGGGACGACTATTGCGGCCCCCAGATCAGTCGAGCAGGCTTGCCAATTACGCGACTTAAAGAATGGAGCGACAAACCCGGACTGTATGGCGACCCGCTGGGAGATATTGTTTTTGGGGTGCAGTGCGGGGCCGGAACCGTTCCGGGAATCCCCTGCCCTGAGGGCATTTTTCCTGGGGGTGTCCCCGGGGCTTTGGCAGATGGTTCCGGCCCGGTTCCGGGGGATGGTTTTGATAATCCCCGGGGCACCCCCGGGGATTTTGAAGATATTACCTGGCTACCACAGCCTATGAGTAATTCAATTATGGATGGGAAAAGAGGCTTTGCTAACTTGGAGTTCTGTCAATAACTATACGCTCAATAAGTTGCAAACGCGCAAGCAAGAAATTCACCTATGTGGCTCACCCAAATCCAATATACCTCCTTTTAGAGATATATAATCCAAATGAACCTTTTTATACATTGATAGTTCACCAACACTTATTTCAGTTTCCCTATATACCGGACTCTCAATCTCAACCTTAAAATTGCGCCCAGTATCGAAAGCTACATCATTATTGTGAGCCTCTGTGAAACCTTCAATGCTGTCTATTTCATTCAGAAATTCATCAAAAAAATTTAAAACTTCCTGATACTCGTCTGGAGAAATATCATGTCGAAGTAGAGCAATGATACCAACTTCATACTCTTCCCTTTCTTCATAGCTATCGAGAATCACATATATCCCACGAATAGACACGCTATGAGTATAAAAAAAGCTTACATTTTCAGCTTTTTCTAATACAGGAAAGAACTTTTTATTAAAGGAGTCTGGAAGTGCTGATCTAATATATCGATTCGCGCGCCAAACAGCGACTGTTACAGTTTCTTCTGTCGGAAGAAAACCACATGGCTTGAGTTCAGCTAATATAGATTTATCTATGTATACGCCTTTCCATATGCTAGCTTTGAAAATTTTGCAACTAATTTCCAGATTTAAATAGCGCGAGCTTTTAGTAAAGAAATTCTTGTCATGAGGTTTATCCTCAAGTGAGAATACCAAAAATTCAACATATGGCTCATGAGATACAGATGCGGCAATGTCACAATCTTGGGATACCGCAACAAGAACCTCACCTTCTTTAAGTCTATTTTTTCCTTCAGGACGACGATCTTTCTCATTTATCCTTGTATTAACAATACGATTTCTCTGTTCGTCACTCAGGTTCTTTTTCTTTACTGTTAAAAAAGCTCCTTGCCTCCAGCCATTTTCGATAAGGTCAGCCGCTGTATCATTCACACGAATTAGCCTGAAAACTTAGAAATATTTTTCAAGCGCTCAGATTCTGAAATACTAGCACTCGACAACCTATTTGAGCGACGCACCAACTCATCAGAAACTTTGCCCGCTACTTCAACGATAAGCTCTACATCCAATTTATCTTGGATAAGTAAACTAAACAATGTAATGCCTTCGACGCTCAATCTCTTCGAACTGGCTCCAGGCGCTACTTTAAGTGCTTTACGCAACGGCGCCAATATAGATCGAATTTCTTCATATCTTTCCAGCTGTTTAGGAGAAATATTCGCATTTGCATTCTTAGAGTGGTTATAGAGCGTTTGCCTTGAAACCTGAAACACCTCAGACAAATCTTTGACTGACAAACCTAGCGCCATCTTTGCATCGGAAATAATCGAATCTATACCTAGGAGCGTAACTTGCAACTTATCTGCGTTGCTGTAAAAAACACCTCTATTATGGGTGCTCCAAGACTCGCCAACAGCCATTTGATAATCACCACTAACCCTATTATCGACGACTCTCGCCCCCGTAGATCTCTGATTATATTCAAATGTAGAAGAATGAGCACTTGCCTGTGAAGGGCAAAAAGTAGAAACAAGCATTGCGGCTGCAGTTAGACGCACCTTGTTTTTCGTAGAAGCCGTATTCCAACTCATAACACTCTCCCTTTAAACTTTCCTTTTGCCCCACTCATTCTCTGCTTTTTCCGTCAAACTACCCCAAAATACATCACTTGTTACATCATGCAAGGCATTTATTTGCTTAATCACGGTGTCTCTAGCGTATCCTGGACTATCGGCAAAGGCATATTGGTGATCTATATCCATAATCCCATATGTCTTTGCAGTTAAATTGGCCCACCATGGATAACCTTGTATTAACATTACCGCATTGGGATCAGTCTCTATTAAGTTATCTGGAATTACCTTCGTTACTCTCCCTTCGGTAGCAACTTCTTCAAAAACAAGTTTTAGCGATTGATTCGCTCCAGTTTCAGCTGATGAAAAAGACACGCCGCCGGTATAAATCATGTTATGCCCAGTCAAAACATTGGGCAAAACATGGGGTTTAACGTATTCAGCAAGCCCACTAGAATTCGGTGAAGGAACAACCAAATCCACATACCTGAGCCCTACCCATTTAAGAGCGGTTTTCGTAAAACTATCTACAGCACCTTCTAGTATTTCTAATACTCGCTCAAAGGTATCCCGAAAATCTTCAAAACCACCATATTTCGTCGCCTTTAAAATCAAATCTGTCTCGGTAACTCTTACTAACTGGGTTTGTCCTGGTGCACGAAAAATATGTCGCGTCTCCATCCTTCTTCCAGTAGCTACATTCATGGACTCCTTTATATCCACTGAAGGATCAAGCTCAAGTGAAAAAACTCTACTAGGAATATAATCGGGGAAACCAAGCTCCATTAGAGCTCGATGCATAAAATCAACTTGATCTTCCTTTATTTGAGGAAGCTTAGAGAAGCGCAGATGTATTATGGCGTGTACTAACGGAGCCTTTTCAAGAATGTACTTAGCATTCATAACCACCCCTATATTTGCTTGCCCACATACCGAATATCGGCAGCTTTATACAACATTATAGTAATTTTTACACTTTTTTTTACACACTTTTTGACAATTTGTTTTACCTATTAGTTCATTAGACTTCAGTTACAACTATCTAATAGCTAAATAGTACTAATAAACCAAACTTAAATAATACGGAGCGAGCAACATGTGAATAAAAAATTTCTTGCTTCCACAATGCTTCCATGGCCAAAAACGAAAAAGCCCGAGCTAAAAAGCTCAGGCTTCTAAGTTTCTGATTTTACTCAGGGAATTGGTGGTGCCCAAGGGCGGAATCGAACCACCGACACGGGGATTTTCAATCCCCTGCTCTACCGACTGAGCTACTTGGGCCAAGGTGCGCGTATTAAACCCGCTGAGGCCCTCGACGTCAAGCGGATTTTGGCTAAGTGCCTGTTATTTAGCCAGCTTCGGGGGGAACAAAGCCTTCAGGCTGGGTCATGTCGCCACCGAAGAAGAACTTTTCCATTTCCTCTTCGAGAAACTTGCGGGCTTTGGGCTCGATGGGGCTCAGGCGATATTCGTTGATCAGTATGGTCTGCTGCTTGATCCATGTACCCCAGGCTTCCTTGGAGACATTGTCAAAAATGCGCTTGCCCAAATCGCCAGGATAGGTGGGACGGGCCAGACCTTCGGCCTCTTTGTTCAGTTTCACACAGTGAACCATGCGGGTCATGATGTAGCTCCTTCCAAATGCTGTCGCAGGCTGGCCAGCAGTTTTGTTACCGGCGCGGCACAGCCTATGTTGTTTGCGTGACCCGCTTTATACCAGTTTGTCTCCCGCCCTTCCATCACACGTGCCGTGTGGGTATTGGTCAGGCGCAGGATTTGCGGGGTGATATCCAGGTGATAATGACTGAAAGTGTGGCGAAACGGTGGCCAGCATTCCTCCTCAATCACGTTCAGACCCAGCTGCTGTTCGACCCATTGGGCGGCGTCGCCGTCACATTCAGGCAAACTCCACAGTCCGCCCCAGATGCCGGCAGGCGGACGCTTTTCCAGCAGGATTTCGTTGGCGTCATTGAGAATCAGCAGCATGGTGGTGGTTTTCACCGGCGTGGTTTTTTTCGGCTTGCTGACAGGAAAGGCAGTGGGCTTGCCCTGTTTGAAACCTTCGCAATCGCTTTGCACCGGACACAGCAGACAGGCCGGCTTGCTGCGTGTACACAGGGTCGCGCCCAGGTCCATGATCGCCTGGGTGTAATCGTTTACGCGGTTCTGCGGTGTAAATTGTTCCGCCAATTGCCACAACTGTTGCTCAATGGCAGTTTGCCCCGGCCAGCCGTCAATGGCCTGATGACGGGTCAGTACGCGCTTGACGTTGCCATCCAGAATCGGGTGACGCTGCTGACTGGACAGCGACAAAATGGCGCCGGCAGTGGAGCGGCCAATGCCGGGCAGCTGCTGTACCCGTTCGATATCCTGCGGAAACTCGCCATCATGTTCGGCCACAATGACTTGCGCGGCCTTGTGCAGATTGCGACCTCGGGCGTAATAACCCAGCCCGGCCCAATGCTGCAGCACCTCGTCCTGTGTGGCCATAGCCAACGCCTGCACATCAGGAAAGCGCACCATGAATTTTTCGTAATACGGTATCACCGTACTCACCTGGGTTTGCTGCAGCATGATTTCGGAAACCCAAACCCGATAGGGGGTTTGATTTTGCTGCCAGGGCAGGTCGTGGCGGCCATGTTGGTCAAACCAACGCAGCAGGCGTTCGGCAACGGGGGAGATGGTCATCGGTTTTATGGGTTGTTGAGTCGTGTTAGTCTTTTAACTTGTTGCCACTAAGAGAAAAAAATAATCCCATGGCCAGCCAGGAACAGAAAATCATTAACGTCAAGGACGACAAGGGTGCCGCCAGCGACGGCGTGTTGCATTATACCAGCTACAACCCCGCTGACCGCCTGGGTCGTGCTGCCATCGCCCTGGTTGCCTGCCTGATTGCTGCGGGCGTGACGCTGTTCATCCCCATTGCCCACTTTTTCCTGGTGCCAGCGTTTCTGATCGCCGGCCCGGTGCTGTTTTTTCTGCGCTACAAGCAAACAGACGCCAAGGGAAACGTCGACAGCCGTTGCCCGCGCTGCCACGAATCCGTGGTGATTGAACTGGAAGCCACCGACAAGTTGCCCAAGTGGAGCTTTTGCCCCAAGTGTGACTGCTCGCTGGAGCTGTCGGAAAAATAGGTCGCGCCGCAATATTCGCCTATAATGCGGCCACTAAACATAGTTACCGGAGATAGCTGACATGAAATTATTTATGGGCCTGACACTGCTGGGAATTTTTTTGCTGTCGGCACTGGTGAGTATCGGTCTGTTTCTGTTTCAGACCGGGGTCATCAACCCCTAGAAAAACCGGCACTGGAAAACTGGAGCGGGCGATGGGAATCGAACCCACGCTAGTAGCTTGGGAAGCTACAGTTCTACCATTGAACTACGCCCGCAAACCTCGCCAATCTTTTTAACCCGGTACAGCAAGATTTGCCAAGCTATTTTCACTCAAAGCGGAAATAGGCTGGCTGGCCGCGACGCCACACCGGAGAGACACCGGGCTGCACTTCTGTCCGCCAGGGCGCAACATTGGCAGTACGGAAAAACACCCCCGCCGTCGGGCTGATCTGCAATGAACTTCCGCCCAGTAGCCACGCCTGACCATTGAAGTCGATCATCGCCGATCCCACCACCGGCAACGACACGGGAGAGCGCTGCATCGTCCAGCCAGTCAGGGTTTCAGTACTCAGCGAGAAACTCTCGCCACCGCTCCGAATCCCCAACAACCACAACCGGTTCGCCACCCAGAACATACCCGTCAGCACCCGGTAATCCGCCGGTAAAAACTGCTGGTCGACCAACAGTGGCGTCCAAGTCCGACCGTCAGCAGATTGCAGCAAGGTATCCACCTGCCCCGCTGCCGTTTTGCCCAAAGCGTACAGCGTGCTGCCACCGATGGTGATATGCGAGGCCAGCAAATCCGGCGGTGTTTCGGTCACATCGTAAGGCGCTGTTTCGCTCCAGTTTGTACCGTCCGGCGAGGTCCAGTACGTCGCCGCCAAATCGGCCGAGCGCAACTGCAGTTCCCCATCTTTTGCCAACAGAAAGTGGTAGGTGCCCAGCATCTTTGCCCGCTCGGTCCAGAACTGACCATCGACCGAACTGAACACCAAAGTCGCCACCTGCTCCAGACCGTTGCTGTCAATAAACGTGGTGATTTTGGACTGCCACAATCGATTGTCAAAGCCCAGCAAATCCACCGAACCTTTGGCCACGCTGGGCGTGCGCCCCAGATATTGCCAGCTTAAATCCGCATTCATCCGCCAGATGTCGCTGCCCAGATTCGCGAACAGCGTTCCGCCGTGCTCTGCCACCTGCAGGACGCCGCGTTCACCGACCGTACCAGCATAACTGTTCATGCCGTGCTCCGGCCGCCAGACACTGCCATCAGCACTGGACCAGATGTCATTGGTGTAACCACCACCAATCATCCACAAACGGCCTTTGAAACTTTGCAACGCCGCCAGCGACCGTGCCGCAAACGGTACCTGACTATTCACCAAACTGAACGTCTTGCCATCGGCACTGACGTAAACATTGCGACCACTGAGCAACCACATGCGATTAGCATGCACACCCACGGCGGTCACATCCGCGACACCACTGGGCAGTGATTGCGCAGTCCAGACACTGCCAGTGTCACTGAAATACAGATTTTTCTCCCAGGCCCAAACGCGGCCGCCGAACAGCACAAAACCCTTCCAGCCACTGCCCACACCATTGGCGGTTACCAATTGCCAACTGATGCCGTCATAACTGTTCCACACGCTGGTTTTTGCTTTTAACCACATTTTGCCGATGTGGCTAAACGCCGCTGCGTCAACAATGTCGGTATCCTCCGGCAAACTGTTAGAAACCTTTACCCAGTCCCAGCCATCACTGG